>OCTA010000974.1_pt1 | contig 26665 bp, 23 predicted proteins | sample 1538991 | NCBI WGS metagenome assembly OCTA01 (sample SAMEA3539302, study PRJEB22396) | soil metagenome | biome: tundra; feature: field; material: soil | place: USA | collected 2010-05 | depth 0.15 m | reverse complement strand
ACGATTTGATGGAGCGCCACGCCACGCCGGTTTTTCATTTTCTCTGCCGCATGGTCGGCAACGAGGATGACGCGAATGATCTCGCGCAGGAAACCTTCGTCCGCGTTTTCAAATCGCGCGACAGTTTTCGCGCAGAGCAAAAATTTTCCACCTGGCTGTTCACCATCGCCGCAAATCTTGCGCGGAATCATTTCCGCTGGCGTTCGCGCCATCCGAACATTTCCCTCGACGCGGAAAATGCCGAAACCGAGCAGACGCTGGGCAGCACGCTGCCGGCAAATTCACCCACACCAAAAGAAGCGGCCCTCACCAGCGAGCGCGCCGAAGCCGTTCGTGCTGCGGTAAAAAATCTGCCCGAAGATTTGCGCGAGGCGATCGTGCTGTGCGAATGGGAGGAACGCAGCGTGGCCGAAGCCGCCGCGATTTTGGAAGCGACGCCGAAGGCCGTGGAATCAAGGCTTTATCGCGCCCGTGGCATTTTGCGCGAGCGGCTGAAAAACTGGCTGTAAAATCGTCGTAGGACAGGCGTCGCGCCTGTCCTACTGGGAGTCAGCTTCGACCCGTTCCAACTCCGCCGCCGCCGCCTCCCATTCCGCCGTCACTTCCGGCAGGCGGTCGGAAACGTGCGACAGTTCGCGGTTAATCTGCGTCGCTCGTCCGCCGGAATGATACGTTTCCGGCTTTTCCAATTCGGCCGCGTAGTCGCGCTCTTTCGCCTCAAGGTCGGCAATTTCTTTTTCCAAGGCGGCAATGCGTTTTTGGATTTCTGATTTTTTATTCGAGCGCGCCTGACGCTGTGTGGCTTCCAAGCGCTTTTGTTCCTTGCGATCCACTTGCGGAACGACAGGCCGGCTGACAGCACTGCCAAAACTCGAACTCGTCAACGCCGCGCGTGCCGATTGCGCGGTCTTGTCCAAATAATACTGGTATCCGCCGCCGAAATGCCGGAGCGTGCCCGCCTCCACGCGCACGACATGCGTGGACAGCGCGCGAATGAAATGCACATCGTGGCTGATGAAAACCAGCGTGCCTTGATACTGCTTCAACGCCTCGATGAGTGCGTCAACACTGACCAAATCGAGATGTGTCGTCGGCTCATCCATCAGCAGGAGGTTTGGCGGATCGAGCAACAGTTTCACCAGCGCGAGCCGGCTTTTTTCGCCGCCGCTCAACACGCTCACCGGCTTGTAAATGTCGTCGCCGCGAAACAGAAAACTGCCCAGCACCGTGCGGATGGCCTGCTCCGTGATGCGTTGCGGCGTGTCCAGCGCCTCCTGAAAAACCGTGTGCGCCGGGTTCAACATCGCCGCGCGATGCTGCGCGAAATAGCCGTATTTCGCATTGTGACCGAGCTTGTGAACGCCCGCCTGCGGCGTGAGCACTTGCGCCAATAGCTTCAACAACGTGGATTTGCCCGCGCCGTTCGGCCCGACCAGCACGATGCGCTGGTCGCGTTCCACTTCAAGATCAATGCCGTCGTAGATTAATTTTTCACCGTAGCCGAATTTGATTTTCTCCAGTGTGATGACGCGCTGGCCGCTGCGCTGCGGTTGCGGAAAACGGAAACCCATCGTCGGTCCGTCCCCGTCCGGCAGCTCAACCATGTCTTCCTTGATGCGCTCAATCTGCTTGAGCTTGCTCTGCGCCTGCGCGGCCTTGGTGTTCTTCGCGCGGAAGCGGTCCACGAAGAGCTGCATCCGGTCAATTTCGCGCTGCTGTGATTTTGCTGTGGCGATCATCGTCACCTCGGCGGCGGCGCGTTGTTCGAGATAGCTGTCGTAGTTGCCCGTGTAGCGCATGATCCGCAACGCGCGCAATTCCGCGATGTGCGTGCAAAGATTGTTCAAAAATTCACGGTCGTGTGAAATCAGCAAAATCGCGCCGGGATAATATTTCAGATAATCCTGAAACCAGATGAGTGTTTCGAGATCCAGATGGTTCGTCGGCTCGTCGAGCATCAGCAAATCCGGCTCCTCCGCGAGCAGGCGCGCGAGGTGGGCGCGCATGATCCAGCCGCCGGACATTTCGCGCGCCGGACGGTCATAATCCGTCTGTTTGAAACCGAGGCTGGCGAGAATCTGTTTGGCCTTGGCGACGAACTGGCCGTCGGATTCGTGCTCGTGCGGCACGGTGATTTCCATGACGGTTTCGTTGCCCGCCGGCTCGCTTTCCTGCGGCAGATAGCCGGTGCGCGTGCCGCGAATGAAGGACACGCTGCCCGCGTCCGGCTCCTCCTGGCCGAGGATGATTTTGATGAGCGTGGATTTGCCCGCGCCGTTCGGCCCGGTGATGGCAATGCGGTCGCCCGCCAGCACGTTCAACGAAACGTCGTCAAACAGTTCGCGTCCGCCAAATGATTTACTAAGTCCGGCAACGGTAAGCATGATAAAAAACTGAAATGACTAAAGTGAAAGCCGCCGGTGACTCACGGTGCGAATAATTTTCCAAGCATGGCGAGAACGGCGTCCGCTGTTTTGGAATCCAATTTGCCGAGCCGTTTTACGAGCCGCGATTTGTCCACCGCGCGAATTTGATCCAAAGCAATTTCACCGGTCTTGCCTTGGAAAGTGATCTCTATTCGCGACGGCCAGCCGCGCCGATTCGTGCTCATTGGCGCGATGATGACCGTGGACACAGCCCGGTTTAATTCTTCAGGCGAAACCACCACGCACGGACGCGTCTTGGCGGTTTCTGCGCCAGTGGTCGGATCGAGCCGGACAAGGAAAACATTGAATCGCTCGGTCACCATTGCCATTCCTTCGCGTCAAACTCATTGGTCAGTTGGCGCACGGCGGCGAGATCGTCCGCAGCCATTTCTTTTTTCAAGCTGGCCGCAGATTTGTCCAGCATCTTCAGGGAGCGTGCGGAAATGGCCTGGGGCGGCACCAGCACGCGGGGCTCCAGCAGAAAACAGCCGTTCGACAGCGCCTTGACGTGGAAATACTTTGTCTTCGCGCTGCGCAAACTGATGCGCTTCTTCGCGTCGGCGGCCACGTCGTAATCTTCCACGACCGTGAGGCGCTGTTTCTGCTTGGGACGCTCCAATGTCAAACTTGGCATGATTTCATTGTGGTGGGATTTCCCACCTTTGTCAAATCCTCACTTAATTCCAGCTGCGGCAGGCACGATTGTTTTTTTAACGCAAAGACGCAAAGACGCCAAGGAAGAACCTGAATGAATTTTCTTTGCGTCTCCGCGCCTTTGCGCCTTTGCGTTAAATTCATTTCGGCTTCAACTGCGGGAACAAAATTACATCCCGAATACTTTCTTGTCCTAACAGCATCATGCAAAGCCGGTCAATTCCGATTCCAATTCCGCCAGCCGGAGGCATTCCGTGTTCGAGCGCGACCAGAAAATCCTCGTCCAGCTTCTGCTGTTCGCCGCCGGCCGGATGTTCCAGCGTGGCGCGTTGCGCGATGGGATCGTTCTGCTCGGTGTAGCCGGGCGAAATTTCCTGGCCGTTGATGCAGCACTCGAAAACGGCGGCTGTTGCCCGACGAATTCGTCAATGCACCGACATGTCGGTCACCAGTGGAATGTCCACAATGCGATAGCCGCCGTCCGGCTCAAAGATGACGAACGTTTTTCCAGTCGGATGCACCGCCACATTATCCTGGCTCTGAATCTGAATTTCCGAACCATCCGCCAGCCGCACGCTGAACGGGCGAAACGGACGCTGCTGAACCGCAGTTTTGATGGCTTCAGTCGTCATGGCGCTAATATAACCATCACCCCCGGTTGAATCAACGTGATTTCGGCGCGGGAAAACTCTCGGTGCAGCCCGGGGAAAATTTCCTGGCCGTTGATGCAGCACTCGAAAACCTCGACGGTCGTCGGGTCGTCGGGCGAAAGCTTGGCGAGCGGCACGAGTTCCTTGGGCAGATGTGTTACGAGCGTGGGCTGGATGAGCGTCGGCTCGATCAATTTTTCAAACACGGCTTTCAAAATTTCAATTAGTGATTTGTTCTAAGATTTTATGTGCTTTTTGTAAAGATTCATCGACAGATTTTATCGAATCAATTTTAACTAAATCGCTGCTTTTTATAATTTTTTGCAAATTGTTTATTACATTTCCGATTTCGTTAATTAACGGCCCTTTTAAATCGTCAGCGACATTTGACCAATCGTCAGCCCTATTTAACCAATAAATTGTATGTTGGAACTCATTTTCAGCGTTTTGATATTTTCTAAATTTGTATAATGACTTTGCCAAACCCAAATGTGCCATTACGTGACCTTTGTGCATTCTTAAAGCAGTTTGAAACATATTACATGCTTCGGGATACCGTCCACGCTGAAACAACAGTTCGCCGTAGCCATAAAATGGATCAGATCGGCGCGGGCTTTTGACAATCAATTCTTTATACAGAACCTCTGCTTCATCAAGACGACCTATATTGCGCAGCCAAGCAGCATAATCAAACTTTGCCCGCATATCATCAGGATGCTTTTGAAGAATTTGTTCAAGCAATTGTCCAACAATTTCTTCGGGAGCACTTTTTCGAATGCCACGAAGATAAAGCTGTTTTAAAGCTTTGTCATTTTGAATTTCTAATCCTTTCTTGGCCATCGTCGTAGCCTCTTCTGTTTTTCCAAGCGAGAAAAGCAAGCTGATAAGGGTATGTCTTATGTGGAGATTACTGGGGTTTTTATCTAGCCATTGAGTTGCTTTCTCTATTTGCGCACCAACGTCAAGCGGTTCTGTTTTTACAAGTCCTTTTGCGGCAAGCCAAACATCCGCTACTTCGTTGGATGGTTTTTGGAGCGATAATGCCTTGCGCTTCAATAACGCTAAAAAAACAGCGCGCACCCAGCTGTCAGATGAATTTTCCGGCAAGTCAAGCCACGCACTTGTTTTAATAAGAGCTTCTTCAACTTGTTGTGGCGCGGCATTTTTTCCAAGAACTGAAAGATAGGCACCGCGCACGTGGCTATCAGATGAATTTTCCGGCAAGTCAAGCCATTCGCTCGTATTGACGAGTGCTTCTTGGACTTGTTGCGGCGTGCCATTTCTTTCAATTACTGCCAGATAAGCAACCCGCACATTCGAATTTTTGGGATGCTGCTTTAACCATCGTCCAATTTTATCGGTGTAGTAGCCGATCTTTTCAATTTGGTTCTTTTCGACAAAGATTAAGAAAAATGCTCTTAAATTCGCATCGGTCAGGTTTGCGTCGAGCCATTGATCTGTTTCCTGGATCGCACGCGGAAGATCATTTCTTTCACACCTTTCAACTAACCCTAAATAAGCAAAGCGGACTTCACCTTGCTCCGGGTGAGCTTTGATCCATTTTGCGATTGGTTGAAGCGCATCTTTTTCCCTCTCGCGTTCACGGCAGAAATGTAGAATACGGTTGCAATCAAAGACTGACATGGGTTCGCGGGCAATTGCTAAATCAGCGCATTTATTTGCCAGATCATGCTCGCCGTAGTTAGTGCAAAGAGTTCGCCAAGATGCCAATTCGCCTATTCGTTCGGCATTTTGAACGCACGCGGCAACAGTATCTTTGATTGATTGAAATGCTTCTCTGAATTGGGAAGGTGAAGCCTTAAGAAGGCGAACTAGAAACTGCCTTTCTTTGGAATTAGCGGCATTCACCGCGTCGGCTATTTTTTTGATAATTATTTTTGGAGAATTTCCTTCCCTTTGAACGTAAATTTTAGTTGCCGATTCAGCCACGACAGGATGTCCTGCTCGCAACTGGTCCCTCTGATAATCTTCAAAAATCAAACCGTCAACCGTTGACCGGGACAATAATTTGTGAAAACTCCCGAGGTTTTCTAACAAGCTAATAGGTATTCCGATGCCGAATTGGCCTACAAAACATAAATATTCATAGGCATAATATGAAGAATGGTTGTGCTCAAGTTGGAAAAGCCTTTCGATAGCATTCTTGACTATATCATGTAAATCTTTTCCTCCGACAAGCTCCATCATCAAGACGATAAATTGATCAGATTTTTCTAGGCGGCGCTTCTGTTCCACTGTCAAGCTGTCCAATGGTTTTCCTAATTTTTTAAGAATATTTTCTTTTTCCTGCGGACTTGGTGGTTTTAATTCCAGCGGAACGCAATCACACTTCAAACGATTTGCCCGCGATTTGAATTCATTTCGACGAGATGATGCCAGAACTGTAATAGGAAGATCGGGCATATCAATAAAAGCATTTGCCGCCTCTTGGTCGCGGAAAATATCATCCACCAAAACCAAAAATGGGCGCTTTATAGTTCTATGAAAGTTGGGCAGGCGTTGCCAAACTTCCGGTTCTTCGCTGGCCTTTACATGAATTACTAATGCGTCCCGTTTTTTTTGCATTAAGTCAGAAACAAACCGCCATGTAATGGTTGATTTTCCTGCCCCTGCTTCCGCAGTGACGCAAACAAACCGCAAGCCGGCTTGTTCGCGTTTCATTATTTCTGAAAGTTCTAAATACTGATCGCGCGGAATATCACCATTCGCAGCAATAATATTCCAGTCAAGTTTCGCACCATTGTAGTATCGCAGAACCTCTTCCTTTGATGCTTTCTTTTTTATTTGCTCATGTGTTACGAGTTCAACTTTGCCTTCAAAAAGTTCTGACACCAATTCCTCTGCGAAACTCTTTTTGCGTATTCGTCGCCTGAGGCGATGCCAGAAATGTTTTGCGATTTCTTCGCGGAGCAACCAAGCGACGGCAAGCAAAAGGGCAAGGACACCCAATCCCCAGTGCTTTTTGAAAGCTTGAGTGACAAAATTAGATTCATCAAACTCCGCAAGCATAATTGCGATGTATGTCTTTACTTCGGTTTCAACTGCGGAAATAAAATCACGTCACGAATGCTTTCTTGTCCTAAAAGCATCATGCAAAGCCGGTCAATTCCGATTCCAATGCCGCCAGCCGGGGGCATTCCGTGTTCGAGGGCTACCAAAAAATCTTCATCCAGTTTTTGTTGTTCGCCGCCAGCTTGGTGTTCCAGTGTTGTGCGCTGGGCAATCGGGTCGTTTTGTTCGGTGTAGCCCGGTGAGATTTCCTGGCCGTTGATGCAGCACTCGAAGACCTCGACGGTCGTCGGGTCGTCTGGCGAAAGCTTGGCGAGCGGCACAAGTTCTTTTGGCAAGTGCGTCACAAAAGTCGGCTGAATCAAAGTCGGTTCAATCAGTTTTTCAAACACTGCGCCAGTGACTTCATAATCCACATATTCCTTGCCGATTTCCGCGCCGAGGTCGTGCGCGCGTTGACGGCGTTCGGCGGGAGAAATTTCAAACCAGTCTGCCCCGGCTTTTTCGCGGATCAAATCTTTGTATTTCGCACGCCGCCACGGACGCGTGAGGTCAATGATTTGGGGAGCGCACGCCTCTGGCGTGCGGTTTTCGGTGTCGCGCCGAAAACTTTGTTCATCTAACTTTTCGGGGAGAATTTGTGTTTTGGAAGAATCCGGCGCGACGCCGGATTCCGCACGCGGGACGCGTGCGCTCCCCTTTTCAATCTTCAGCGTCCCCAAAACTTTCTGCGCCACCGTCGTGATGAGCGACTCCACCGTTTCCATCATCGTCGCGTAATCGCCGAACGCGCAGTAGGCTTCGAGCATCGTGAATTCGGGATTGTGCCGGCGCGAGAGGCCTTCGTTGCGGAAGTTTTTCCCGATCTCAAACAGCTTGTCAATGCCGCCGACGAGCAGCCGCTTGTGGTAAAGCTCCAGCGCGATGCGCAGATAAAATTCGCAGCCGAGCGCGTTGTGAAAGGTCTTGAACGGCTGCGCCGCCGCGCCGCCGGGAATCGCCTGCATCGCCGGCGTCTCGACCTCGACGTAGTTGCGTTCGTGGAAAAAATTCCGGATCTCGTGGATGATCGCGCTGCGCTTGAGCATCACATCCTTCACGTCAGGATTCGCAATCAAATCCAAGTAACGCTGGCGGTAGCGGATCTCGGTGTCTTCGAGGCCGTGCCATTTCGCGGGCGGCGGGCGGAGCGCCTTGGCGAGGATGGTGAAGGCTTCGAGCTTGATGCTCGGCTCGTTGGTCTTGGTGTGAAAGAGCGTGCCGGTGACGCCGACAAAATCGCCCAGGTCCAGGTGCGTGAACGTGTGGAACAAATCATCGCCGAGCGTGTTTTTCTGCGCGTAGCATTGGATGCGTCCGCTCTGGTCGCGCACGTCAATGAACATGGATTTGCCCATGTCGCGGTGCGCGGTGATGCGCCCGGCGACGGAGACTTTCGCGTGTTCGGCGAGTTCGCCGGCCACAAATTTCGCGCGCGCCTCGCCCGCGCCGATGTCCGGCGTGAACTTGTTTTTGAACGGGTCAATGCCCTTGGCGCGCAAGGCGGCGAGCTTGGCCTTGCGCTGTTCGATGAGTGAATTGGTGTCTTCCATAAAAAATGGCGACGGGCATTAAACCACAAAATACAGGGGAAAACCAAGAAGCAAAACGGGCTGGCATCGTCTGCAAGATTTACCGGTGGTGATTCACCGCATCCCGCAGCCATGTCAACCCGGAGAAAAACTACGCCCGGCCTGAAAAAAGCGCAAGGGGTGAAATGAAGATATTTTTTCTGGGGGGCGCGGGTCTGCGACCCGCAGCCTCTCATTATTAACACCCGGCTTCAGCCGGGTGATGGCCAGCCACTCGACTTGGAAACCGTTTCAACGGTTTCAGATTGCGGGACAAACCGTTGAAACGGTTCGCCAGTGTTTTTAACATCTGTCACCGGGCTGAAGCCCGGTGTTAATGGGAATTCAGCGCACGAGCGCACGCATTTCAAAGCGTTGCGGCTCGCAGAGCCGCGCTCCGCCGCAAACGAAACTTGCCTTGAGCGCGGTTGCGCCTAGCATTTGTAAAAAATCGGCAGGCAAAAACATGATCCGCTCATTTGCATTCACCACGCACGGCAAGCTGCACACGAAGGACATCGAATTGTTCCTGATGCCGACGCTGCTGGCGGACACGAATCTTTTTCTCTGGGTGGATCTGGAAAAGCCGACGACCGAAGAGTGGAAGGAAGTGCTGGAGATGATTTTCCATTTTCACCCGCTGTCCATCGAGGACTGCGTGCAGCCCAGTCCGTCGCCGAAGGTCGAGGAATATTCGCCGAAGGAGGGCGACAAATTCACGCCGTATCTGTTCATGGTGATTCATGCGGTGGACTACGACCGCAAGGACGGCTGTTTTGCGACGAGCGAGCTGGATTTTTTTCTCGGCAAGAATTTTCTCGTCACCTACCACGAACAGCCGTTGCGCAGCGTCGCGACGGTGGAGGAGCGCGCCGTCAACGGCACGATGGGCATCGCCCGCGCGCCCGACCGCGTGGCGCATTCGCTACTGGACACGCTGGTGGACAATTACAAGCCGGCGCTGGACGAACTGGGGCTGGAAATCGCCGAGCTGGAACAGCAGGCGTTGCAAAAACCGAGCAAGGACACGCTTAATAAAATTTTGCAGGTCAAAAAAGAGGTCGTGCATCTGCGCCAGATCATCGGGCCGCAGCGCGAAGTGCTGGGGAGATTTGCGCAGGGCGAATTCAAGCTGGTGCGCCCGCATCTCGTGCCGTATTTCCGCGACGTTTATGACTCGCTGTTCCAGATCGGCGAACTGGCGCAGAACTACACCGATTCGCTCACCGGCATTTTGCAGGTGTATCTCAACATGTCGTCCAACCAGACGGGCGAGGTGGTGAAACTGCTCACGCTCATCACGGTCGTCACCACGCCGCTGATGATGATCGGGACGTGGTATGGAATGAATTTCAAGGACATGCCGGAACTGGACGCCAGGCACGCATATCCCATCGCCGCCGTGGTCATGGTGCTGTCCACGCTGGCGACGTATCTGTATTTCAAGATGAAGAAGTGGTTTTGACGCCAATCATTCTCATCCTCATCGTCATGCTCATCCTCAATTTCTGAAAAGCGAGGCTGACGATGACGATGATGAGGATTTTTTTACATGTGAAACCAGTTGTATTCGTTGGGGAAGATCGGCCAGTCAATCGTGATCTCCGACGCGAGCATGAACGCCAGCAACGCCGCGAGCGCGAAAAATTTTACCGGGGTGTTGAAATTTTTCATGAGCCGGTCGAGGCCGCACGCGAACAAAATCAGGAACGGAACCAGCATCCCCAGCATCAGCCGGCCGGAAACGAAAAACGGATTTGCCCGCGACGGATAAACGCATTCCTGAAAATCATACTTCACGGAGAGCAGCGCAAAGAACGCGAACGTCGCCGCGACGCACAGGAAACTGAACCCGATCGCCGCGCGTTGGGGCGCGGTAAATTGCGGCGGGCGGCGCAGCAGCGCGGCCAGCGTGAACGCGAGCGCGCCCAGTGTGAGCAGGACATAAGTCAGATCCACGACGGGGCTGGCGAACGGCTGGTGGTGCCACAGCATTTCGCCCTGCCAGAACGTGGCCAGATTTCCCTTCAGAAAAAACCAGAAGCCTGACGCGGTGAACAGCGGATGATGAAACCATTCGGCGAACGGCTTGTGCGCCCAGCGGAGGAACTCGATTTTTAACACCGAGCCGGTGAAGTCGCCGAAATTGAGCCTGCACCACGCCATCCACGCGCCCATCGGCAGGCCGGCGCAAAGGGACAGAATCGCCAGCGAAGGAACGGATGTCCGCAGTTTTTCACTTCGCGCGAGGTTGAAAATTTTCCACGCGAAAAAAATTCCCGCGGCGGCGAGCAGCGGCAGTTCGCTGGTTTTCGTCAAAAACGTCGCGGCCGCCGCCAGGCCGAGGGCGGCGGCGAGGCCCGGCGAAAGCTTTTCCGCTTCCCAAAATTTCAGCAGCAGTAGAAACACGAGGCCGAAAGCGAGCGGCGCAAGGCTGTCGTTGTTGATGGCGTAAAATGTCTTCTGCGGCAGGAAGGCGATGAGCGCGGGAACGGCGATGGCGATGAAATTATTTTCCGGAAAAACCGTTCGCGCCGCGCGCCAGCCGAGGCACACGAGCAGGACGATCATGGGGATGTTCAGAAAGCGCAGCCAGTAAAGCAGCACGCCATCGTGCAGGCCCAGCGCCCCGCCCAGCCGCCACCACGCACCGGCGATGGCGTAATAAGCCGGCGGCTGCGAGGCTTCGTGGTTGATGATTGATTTCTTCCAGAGCAGTTCCTTGGCCATGAGCCGGGTCTGGACCTCCTCCATCGGCTGCGTCCACGGCGGCGGCGGAACTTTGCCGCCCGGCAGTGTTTCCGGCGCCCAAAGATATTCCTGTGTGCCAAAAATGGCCAGGTAGGGTAGCGCGTCGTCACAGGCGTTGACGAGCGTGCGCGGCAGATCGGCCTGCGAATAGCGCACGACGAGGTCAAAATGCTGCTGTTCATCCATGATGTTGTAAAACGGGAAGGTGGCGGAGAAAACATAGACGTGCGCCGCCGCGAGCAGGCAGATGAGTAAAATGGCCGCCCGCTCGAAGACTGCGGTGGAATGATTTGCCGGCGCATCCATGAGCCGGCGCAAGGTTAATTCACCCGGCGCGAACCTCAAAGAAATTTCCAATGGCTGAACCGCGCCGCCTGGCCGCACGGCCGGCCGGTTTCGGAAATTAAATTCCAAACTGTCGCGCGGGAAATCATGAACCGGCGTCCGGTCTTGGAAATGCGGATGCCGGAATAATCGTCAATGAAACCGCGCTCGGTGACGGCGGCGAGCAGCCGGGCGCGTTCCTCGCGGTTGGGCGCCTCGGCGGTCAGGCGCGAGGGCGTGCGCGTGAGTTCGGCCCACGACATTTCCCAGAGCGCGAGCGCGGCGGCGTTGCCGTAATTCAAAATCGGATCGGCTTCCGTGCCGTGCGAGACGAGGACGAACGGCGCGTGGAAAATTTTCTCCGCAAACGGAGCGCCGGTTTCCGACCCGGCGCGTTGGGAAGCAGGATCGGATCGAGCCGGGTCGGAGACCGGCGGTCCAGCCGCCAGCAAATCGCGGCCCGTCCAATGTTTCAAACTGCGCGCGATGAGCTGCGTCTGTGCGACCACCGAAACTTCTTGCCAGATGTCATTCATTTTTTAACCACGAAATACACGAACCACACGAAAGAAACCCAAAACAAGTTGCAGCAGGCAAACGAAATCCTTTTCTTTTCGTGTCATTCGTGTGTTTCGTGGTTGAAAATTACAGCGCCAGCCGCAGCGTTTGCGCCAGTTCGTCCGGCGTGAGTGCGATGGGATTGGCCTTCATGCTGCTGGCGTTGGCGGCTTTGGCCACAATGTCAGCGACATGTTTTTCGCGGATGCCGTAAGTGCCGAGCTTGGGCACCGGCAATTCGGCGACCAGTTTTTGCACCCATTCCACGCCGGCGTCGGCGGTGGCGTGCGGGTTGCCGGTGAGCAAATGCGCGATGCGATAATATCGGCGCAGCGCAAAACTGTCCGGCTCGCGCTCGCGCAGCGCGCGGATGTTCGCGGCCATGACGTGCGGCAGCAGCGCGGCACAAACGGCGCCGTGCGGCGCGGGAAACATGCCGCCAATCGGCCCGGCAAAGCCGTGAACCGCGCCCAAGCCGGCGTTCGCCAGCGCGAGTCCGCCGAACAAGCTGGCCGCGACCATGTTTTCGCGGGCGGATTGGTTTTGGCCGTTGAACACCGCCTCACGCAGTGAACGCGCGGCGCGCCAAATTCCATCCGTGCAAAAGCCGTCGGTCATCGGATTCGCGCGCAGGCAGACGAACGGCTCGATGAGTTGTGTCAGCGCGTCGAGGCCGGTCGTGGCGGTCAGCGCGGGTGGTAAATCGGCAGTGAGTTCGGGATCAATCACGGCGATGCGCGGCAGCATGAGCGGACTGCGTAGGCTGACTTTGACCTTGTGCTCCGGCGAAGCGAGGACGGCATTGCGCGTGACTTCCGCGCCGGTGCCGGCCGTCGTGGGAATGGCGACGAATGGCGCGGACGGTTGTGTCAGCGTCTTGCCGCGCCCAATAATTTCAAGGTAATCGAGCAGTTCGCCTTCGTTGGTCAGCATCGCGGCGATGGCTTTGCCGGCGTCAATCACGCTCCCGCCGCCGAAGCCGATGACGAAATCGCAATTCTCTTTTTTGGCGAACGCCACGCCGTTTTCGATGGTGGATATTTCCGGCTCGCCCGCGACGGGGAAAGTCGCCGTGCCGATGCCGCTGGCCGAAAGGCTGGCCAGCAGTTTTTCCGCGCGGCTTGAATTTCGTCCCGTCACGACGAGCGCGCGACAGCCAAGGCTTTTCGCATTGGCCCCAACATGCAGGATCGCGCCGGCACCGAAAACAATGCGCGTGGCGGTGGCGAATTCAAAGTTCATCTTGCTGGTTTGGGGAGCGCCGGTCTCCGACCCGGCGCGAATTTTGTAATGCCAGCATCGCGCCGGGTCGGAGACCGGCGTTCCAACCGCTCACCAATTTTTGTCGTCCGGAAAAACATTGTTGAATTTCACGCTGGTGCGCGGCTCGGCCATCATCGGTGCAACCGTGTCGTGCCAGACCGGGTAATGTTGGGTTTCCTTGTGCGCGGCGCCGGCGGCGGCATCGCGATAAACTTCGATGAGCACGAAGCGCGTCGGATCGTCCGCCTGCTGCACGACATCGAAGCGCCGGACGCCCAGCTCCAGCAGGCTCAAGCGGGCGTTGAGCAGCGTGGCGGCTTTGAAAGCCTCGACGCAATCCGGCTTCACATGGACATGAACGTGGACGATGAGCATGGCCGAGAAATAGGCCAAACCCGGCCAAAGCTCAAGCCCCGGCTGCAATTTTGACAATCCATTTTGACGGTTGGCGGAAAATCATTTTCCGTATAAGCTGGCCGCAGAAAAACTAAAAAGGTATGGCAGAGAAAATAAAAATCCCGGATGCGGTCAAAGCGGATTTGCCGCCAACCAAATGGGGTAAAATCCTCGGCATGACGCCCATCGTGATGACGGTGATCGCGACGATGCTGGCGGGCCTGGCGTCGTCCGAGATGACCAAGGCGCAATATGATCGTTCGTTGGCGGCGCAGCTCCAGTCCAAGGCCGGCGACCAGTGGAGTTATTACCAGGCCAAGAAGCTGCGGAGCGCCGTCGCGCACAACACGCTGGATTTGCTCGCGGCCACCAGTGACGTGCAGCCGCTTGAAGCTGCGGCTTTGCAAAATGCGAATACGGCCACCGTCGCGGCGCTGACCAAAAATCAACTGCCGGAAGCCGCGTCCGCCAAATTTGACGACAGCGTGCAGGCCGCGTTAGACGCTTTGGACAATTCCAAACCCGAAGCAGAAATTGTCGCGGCCCTCAACCAGGTGAAACCCGCGCTGCTGGCCCAATCGCTCACGGCCGCGCAAGATGCGGCGACAGCGTTTGACAACGCATCCAAGCCCATCAACAAAGCTTCGGACAAATTTGACGAGTCGTTGATGGCGGGCGACAAAAATGTTTTCCGCAGTTTTTCCGCCGCGCGGCTGCGTTACACCTCGGCGCGCTACGATGCGGAGTCGCGGCTGAACATGGCGGTTGCGGGCATTTACGAATTGCAGGTGCGCCAGAATAATTACACCGCAGAGAAACATCACGCGCGCAGCGGAAAATTTTTCTACGGGATGCTGGCTTCGCAGTTGGCGGTGATCATCTCGACGTTTGCGCTGGCCGCGCGGCAGCGGAGTTTTCTGTGGTCCATCGCGGCGGTGGCCGGCACGGCGGCGGTGTCGTTCTCGCTCTACGTTTATCTTTACGTTTAACCCGGAGTGCGCCCGTCCTCGGGCGCAGCGACGTCCCAACTGCGAAGCGCGCAAGATCGCCGGGAACCGCCGCACCCAAGTCAGTTGCTGCGGTCGGGGACGGCCGCGCTCCGAAATTATTTCACCGGCAGCGTGATGCGCATCGTGGTGCCGCGACCGGGGCGCGACAAAATCCGGATTTGTCCGTGGTGCGTTTCAACGATCCGGCCGACGATGGCCAGGCCGATGCCGGTGCCTTTGGCTTTCGTCGTCGCGAGCACGGTCTTAAACGCGCGCTCCTGCTGCTCCTTGGTCATGCCGCCGCCGGTGTCCTTGAAGGCCACCGCGACCTGCGCCGACTGGAGCGCGGTGGTTTTGATCGTGAGCGAACCGCCGTCGGGCATCGCCTCCGCCGCGTTCAGGATCAAGTTCAGAAACGCCTGCTCCAGTTGCGTCGCGTCGCCGAGCACGAGCGGCAGATCAGCCTGCAAATCACGCACCAGCTTGACGCCCTGGTTCGCGAGCTTGTGCCGCACGAGCAAGCTCAATTCATCCACGAGGTCGTTCACATTCACCGGCGCGAATTTCGGTTCCGTCGTGCGCGCAAAATCCAGGATCTGCTCCACGATCTTGTTCAGGTGCTCAATTTTGGCCTCGATGATCTGCGCGTCTTTCGAGCGCGGATCTTTCGCGTCGAATTTCAGATTCAGCGAGTGATACAGCAGTTTCATCACCGTGAGCGGATTGCGGATTTCGTGGGCGACCTCCGCCGCGAGCAAACCGAGCGCGGAAAGTTTTTCGTTCTGGCGCAACAATTCCTCCACGTCCACCACGCGTTCGTAGAGCCGCGCCTTTTCAATCGCAATCGCCGACAATTCCGCCAGCGCGCCCAGGATTTTTATCTCCTCGTTGGAGAAATTGTAAGGCCGCGCCGTATAGACGCTCAACGCGCCGATGGTCTGGCCGGAAAAAATCAGCGGCACGCTCAACAGCGACACCAGCCCTTCGCGCCGGGCGAGTTCCACGTTTTGATAGCGCGTGTCGGCCTGGACGTTGGCGACCTGCAACGGTTTTTTGCGCCGCACCACCACGCCGATCAAACTTTCCCCGGCGGCCAGGCGCGGTTTCTTGATGTAGGCATCGCCCGCGCCGTAGCTCGCGCGCAAGTCCAGCCATTCGCGCGACTCGTCCAGCAGCATGAGCGAGCACATCCGCGCCCGCATCAGTTCGCAGGCTTCCCGGGTGATGGCGCGTAATGCCTCGTCCAGATTCAAGGTGGAATTGATCGTGCGGCTCACGCTGGCGAGCGATTCAAAAAGCATCACCTTCAGCCGCAACTGCTCGTAAAGCCAGGTGTTCTGAATCACCTTCGCCGCCTGGATCGCGAGTTCCTGCAACAACTCCTGGTCGTCCGCTGAAAACGCGTCCGCGCGCTCGGAATCCACGTTGATGACGCCGCGCACTTCACCCTGCACGTCCAGCGGCACGGCGAGTTCCGAGCGCACGTCGCGCCGCACGCTGACGTAGCGCCTGTCCTGCGTCACGTCGCCGACGCGCGCGGGTTTGCCGTGCCGCGCGACCCAGCCGGTGATGCCTTCGCCGACACGCAGCTTCAATTTCCGGGCCATCGAAGAAAGGTTTTGCGCCGCGTGGATTTCGAGAAAGCTGGTGGTCGGATTGATCAGCACGAGCGAGCCGCTGGAAGCCTTCATCACCCGCACGGCCTCGCTCACGATGAGCTGAAACGCCTCCTGCGAGTCGAGCGTGGAGTGAATGACGTTGCTGACCTGATACAACAAGCTCAAACGCTCCGGCGTCAATTTTGGCTTTGAAAATTCCTCGCTCACGGAATCAGTTTTTAATTTTTAGTTTTGAGTTTTTAACGGGCCGCGACCGTTGCACGCATTGAAAGTAGAACTCAAAACCAAAAATTAAAAACTAAAAAACTCATCGCGTCCGCAGCGTCAGGACGATGCCGAGGGCGGCGAAAATGAAATTCGGCAGCCACGCCGCAAGCCAGCCGGACAAATGGCCGTTCATGCCGAAGGCGAGGCTGACCCGCTGCAATACGAAATACGCGAAGCAAATGAAAATGCTGCCGGCCACGCCGAAGAACAGATTCCGCCGGCCGGATTGCGCGCCGAACGGAATGGCCATCAGCACTACGACAAAACATGTCCACGGCGCGGCGAGACGGCCGTGAAATTTGGTCTGAAAAGCGTGCGCATCTTCCGCGCGCAGGCCGGGATCGTTCCGCAGATAGTCCCACAGCTCGGCCAGCGGGATGTCGGCGTCGCTCGAACCGTGCAGCGTCTGCGCGTCGCTGAACTTGAGCAGGAGCCGGATTTTTTCCGGCGTCTCGTCCAGTTCCGGCAGGGCGAGGACATTGGTCGAGGCCGTCAGCACCAGCGCCCCGCCCTGGCCTGACCGCTTGAACAGTTTCGCGCTGAAAAAAGTCCAGACGCCGTTGGTGCGAACCGCGCTGCCCGCCATCAGGATGCGCCACGAGCCGTCGGGCGTGATCCACGTCACGGTCGGATTGCTCATGCGGGTGCTGACCGCGTCGTATTCGGTGAACTCCCAGCCCCGGTGCGCGCGGGGATTGGGAAACCCCTTGGTGAACCGGGTTTTATTTTTCGGCTCGCGTTCCTTGCTGACGTGGCGGGACAAAATGTCATTGGCCCAGCGGTCGCCGCGCGGCACGGCGATTTCGTTCAGCGCAAAATAAATTCCCGTCGCCAGCAGCCCGACGACGAAATACGGCGCGCACACCCGCCATAAGCCGACGCCGGCGGCGCGCAACGCGGTGATTTCATTGTGCCGCGCATGATGCGTGAACGCGTAAAGCAGCGCCAGCAGCAGCAGGATGGGCAGCACCAGGACGAAAAATTCCGGCAGGCTGGCGGCGCAATATTCCGCCGTGTCGAACAGGTTCAGTTTTTTCTCCTGGATCGTCTCCAGTTGTTTGAAGAAAAAAAACGAAATCCAGAAAACCAGAAACCCGCCGAGGCAGCAGGCCAGCGGCGTGAGCAACTCGCGGAACAGGTATCGGTCGTGCAACCGCATGGCGCAGGTTAGACGGCGCGCGGCGGTTCGCCAACCGAATTGATGCGGCATTCTGGTTGTTCAGCACGGTCGGCAAAAATAATTCAACTCGGAAGCGCCTGGCCGTTTTATATCTGACAACCGCCCGTTCAAAAACGACCATTGACGTTTCCCCGGCGGTTCGGGAACAGTATCCGGCATGAACTCCGCAACCGGTTTGGAACCGGTCACATTGAACCCGGCGTCGGCGGCCAATAGTTTGGGAACGACGCTGCCGTCTCCGCTTCATCCGGTGGTGCGGGCGTGGACGGGCGCCATCACGCTGCCGACCTACCTGCCCGCCGCGCCGGATAAAAATCCGATGTTTCTCGAAAAACGCGTGTATCAAGGGAGCAACGGCAAAGTATATCCCCTGCCGTTCACGGATCGCATCGCCGAGCAGCCAGTGGATCGAAAGTGGAAAGGCGATGTTGAGATTTTTGATCTGACGGGACACCCGAAGGCTAAACGCGCTTATGGCTGGTCGCATCCTGACGGCGATGACAATAAAACCGAGCGATTTGTTGCCGCGCTTGAAATTCCGCCGGTCACTTCACCAGAAACGGCTGTAAAAACGGCAATTTACAGCGACATTAAGCAGGGGACAATTCAGGTTGCTAAATAGAGGGGGAAGGCGTTTTATGTGTGCGGCATGAACAAACTCCTTTTCGGCGACAATCTGAAATGGCTGCGCGACACACAGATTTTTCCCAATGCCAGCGTTGATCTGGTTTATCTTGTTGGCGATGTCAGCAATCAAAAATTTACCGCCGGAATTTTAATCACGCTTGAACCGCCAACGAAGCCGATGCGCGAAGAAGCCGTTGATGCTGGGCGATACAAGGCCAACTTGCTCTATGAATCAAAATCCTATCCCAAAATCCAAATTTTGACCGTCGAGGGGCTAATGAATAAAACCGAGCAAGTTGACGCACCACCGCAAGCCAATCCATTTTTGAAGGCGCAAGAGGAGGGCATCCGGGAAAACCAGCAGGTTTTAGTCTAAAAACAAAATAAATCCAAATTAAGGCACTACCGATTTTCTGGCAGAAGCGCAAAAATGATTTACAACTAGCCCCATGCAATCCATGACCTCCCGTGAACGCCTACTCGCCACGTTGAATCATCAGCCGACGGATCGCCTGTGTGTGGATTTCGGTGCGGGATTTCAGACCGGCATGGGTGCGGGCGCGGTTCACCGGTTGCGCGAGGCCGTGCTGGGCAAAAGCGATCTTCGCGTCAAAGTCATCGAGTCCTATCAAATGCTGGGCGAAATTGACGAGGAGCTTCGGCAGGCGCTGGGACTGGACGTCGTCGGCGTGCATGGACCGGGCACGATGTTTGGTTTCAAAAACGAGCGCTGGAAACCGTTCATCCTGTTTGACGGCACACCGGTGCTGGTGCCGGGCGAATTCAACGTCACGCCCGCGCCCGACGGCGGCTGGTTCATTTATCCCGAAGGCGACACCACCGTGTCGCCCAGCGCGTGGATGCCGAAGGACGCTTACTTCTTCGACTCGACCAACCGTCAGCCACCCCTTGACGAATCCAAGCTGGATCCCGCCGATAACTGCGAGGAGATGGGCGTGGTCAGCGCGGCGGATGTGCAACACTACGCGCGGCTCGCCCGGCATTATCACGAGACGACGAATTACGGCATCTACATGACGCTGCCGGGAACGGCGTTCGGCGACATCGCGCTCGTGCCAGCTCCGTGGATGAAAAATCCGAAAGGCATCCGCAGCGTGGAAGACTGGTATATGGCCACCGTCACGCACCGCGACTACGTTCAGAAAATTTTCGAGGTCCAGTGCGAAAGTGCTTTGAAGAGCATCGAACTGCTGGCCGCCGCCGTGGGTGACCGCGCTCAGGTGGTGTTTGTTTCGGGCACGGATTTCGGCACGCAGACCGGGCAATTCTGCTCGGTGAAAACCTACCGCGAACTGTTCAAGCCGTTTCATCAGGCGGTGAACCGCCACATACACCAGCTCACGAAATGGAAGACCTTCATCCACAGTTGCGGTGCGGTGGCCCCGTTCATTCCGGAATTCATTGACGCCGGCTTCGACGTGTTGAATCCCGTGCAATGCTCCGCCCTCGGCATGGACCCGCGCGCGCTCAAGCGCGAGTTTGGCAAACAAATCGTCTTCTGGGGCGGCGGCGTGGACACGCAAAAGACACTGCCCTTTGGCACGCCGGACGAGGTCTATCGCGAAGTCCGTGAGCGCATTGATATTTTTGGCGAGGGCGGCGGTTTTGTCTTCAACAGCATTCACAATGTCCAAAGCAACGTGCCTGTGCCCAACCTGCTCGCCCTGTTCCGCGCCGTCAAAGACAGCGTGAAATTCTGAAACTCCTTTTTAATGAATACTAAATCCGCAACCCATCTTTTCACCGGCGCGATATTCTTCGCGACGCTCATTTCCACCAATGCCGCGACGGTGCGGCTGGACGAACTCGATTTGACCGCCATGACTGCGGGCTGGGGCAAACCGCAGCCGAATCTTTCCATCACGCAAAAGCCGCTGGTCGTCGGTGGGGTGAAGTTCGAGCACGGCGTCGGCACCCACGCGGAGAGCGAGATCACGATTCAACTCGACGGCAACGCAAAATGGTTCACCGCCAAAGTCGGCGTGGACGACCACGCGAGCAATGCAATGGCGTCGGTGGAGTTCATTATTTCCGGCGATGGCCACGAGTTGTGGCGCAGCGGTGTGTGCAGGCCGGGCAAGAAACCGCGCGACTGCCGCGTGAAGCTTGCCGGTATCAAGTCGCTCGAACTCGAAGTCACCGACGCGGATGACGGAAGCAGCTACGACCACGCCGACTGGGCGGATGCCGCGTTTGAATTTACCGGCGCTCCGCCGCAAGCCGTGAGAACCGCCGTGCCCGTCGAGGAAGCGGTGCTGCTGACCCCGCCGGCACCGCGTCAGCCGCGCCTCAACGGGCCGAGGGTTTATGGCGTGCGTCCCGGCTCGCCATTTCTTTATCGCATTCCCTGCACCGGCGCACGCCCGCTGCTTTTCCGCGCCGATGATTTGCCTGATGGCCTGACGCTTGATTCAGAGAGCGGCATCATCACCGGCAAGATCGCCAAACCCGGAACGCACCGCGTAACGCTTTTTGCGCGAAACGCCTTTGGCAGTGGCCAGCGGGAGTTTCGCATCGAAGTCGGAAACAAACTCGCGCTCACACCGCCGATGGGTTGGAACAGTTGGTATATCCATTACGACCGCGTCAGCGATGCGACGATGCGCAACGCGGCGGACCAGATGATTGCGAGCGGCATGGCGAACTTCGGCTACCAGTATGTGAACATTGACGATTGCTGGATGAAGAAGCAGAGAGACGAACCCTATCGCGAAGCCGAGGGCGCGGTGTTGCCGAACGGAAAATTTCCCGACATGAAAGGCCTGGCCGATTACATTCACGGCAAAGGACTCAAGGCCGGCCTTTACACGTCGCCCGGCCTGTGGACGTGCGGCGGTTATGTCGGGGCTTACCAACATGAGGCGACCGATGTGAGAAAGTTTTCCGAGTGGGGTTTTGATTTTCTGAAATACGATTGGTGTAGCTACGGCCACATCGCCCAGGGCGGCGACCCGCGCGCAACGAACGTCGCCTTCTACGGTCAGATGGCGAAAGACCTTGCGGGTTTCCAATTTCCTTACCGGCTCATGTGGGGCGAACTCCAGAAGCAAAATCGCGACATCGTTTTCAACCTTTGCCAATACGGCATGGGCGACGTGTGGAAATGGGGCGGCGAAGTCGGCAATTGCTGGCGCACCACCGGCGATCTCGGCCTCGAACGCGGATCGCGGCTGCCGGGTTTTTACAACATCGCCTTCAGCAACGCGCGCCATTGGGAATTTGCCCAGCCCGGCGCGTGGAACGATCCCGACTACATCCTCATCGGCTGGGTCGGCGACGCGCACGGCATGGGCGCGGGCAAAAAAACAACGCTCACGCCGAATGAGCAATACAGCTACATGAGCCTGTGGTCGCTCATGGCCGCGCCGCTCATTTTCAGCGGCGACATGGCCAAGCTCGACGCGTTCACGCTGAACGTGCTGTGCAATGCGGAAGTCATCGAAGTGGATCAGGATCCGCTGGGCAAACAGGCGAAGATCCTGCGCCAGACCCGTGATGAATATGTGCTGGTCAAGGAACTCGAAGACGGCTCGAAGGCGGTGGGTTTGTTCAATCTCTCGTCGCATCCGCGAAAGATTTCCGTCACGTGGAATGATCTAGGCGTCGTCGGTAATCAGCGGGTCCGCGATCTCTGGCGGCAAAAGGAAATTGGCTCATTCGGCCAAACATTTGAAATAGAAGTTTCGCGTCACGGCGTCGCGCTGGTGCGCGTGTGGCCGAAAAAATAAATTCCCTTCACAAATATGATCATCCAAACAAAACTAGAACCCTCAAATCTCAAGGCCGAGCTGAACCTCGGCTACATCTGGCTCATCTCGGTCGTCGCCGCGCTCGGCGGGCTGCTGTTCGGCTGGGACTGGGTGGTCATCGGCGGCGCGAAGCCGTTTTTCCAGCGTTTTTTTCAACTGACCAGCGAGGCGCAGATCGGCTGGGCGAACAGTTGCGCGCTCATCGGCTGCCTCGTCGGCGCGCTGGTGGCGGGCGCGTTGAGCGACAAGTTCGGGCGCAAGCGGCTGTTGATTTTGTCGGCGCTCCTGTTTGCCGTCACGTCGCTCGGCAACGCGCTCGCGGGAAATTTTTCCATCTTCATTTTCTGGCGGATGCTCGGCGGCGTGGCCATCGGTCTGGCGTCGAATTTGTCGCCGATGTATATCGCCGAAGTCGCGCCGGCGCCGATGCGCGGCAAGCTGGTGTCCATCAACCAGCTCACGATTGTCGTCGGCATCTTGCTGGCGCAGGTCATCAACTGGTCGCTCGTGCGGCATCTGCCGGCGGGCGCGACGGACGAGTTCATCCGCAATTCCTGGTTCGGCCAGTCGGGCTGGCGCTGGATGTTTGGTTTGACCGCCGCGCCGTCGCTGCTGTTTTTGTTCGGCATGTTCGCCGTGCCGGAAAGCCCGCGCTGGCTGGCGAAAAACGGCAAACCGGAACAGGCGCAAAAAATTCTGGCGAAAATCGGCGGTGAAAATTACGGCGCGGCGGCGATGGCGGAAATCAATTCCACGCTGGCCGGCGAAGAAATCCAGCGCGTCCGTTTCGCCGATTTGCTCGACCCGAAAATGGCGAAGGTGCTCGTGCTGGGCGTGACGCTGGCGGTGTTCCAGCAATGGTGCGGCATCAACGTGATTTTCAATTACGCGGAGGAAATTTTCAAGGCCGCCGGCTATGACATTTCGAGCGTGCTGGGCAACATCGCGTGGACCGGCTCGGTGAATCTGGGCTTCACCTTCGTGGCGCTGGGCGCCGTGGACCGCGCGGGCCGGCGGCCGCTGATGCTGTTTGGCGCGGCGGGGCTGGCGCTGATTTACACCGCGATGGGCCTGTGCTACGCGAACGGCGTGAAGGGTCTGCCCGTGCTGCTGCTGGTGTTGGCGGCCATCGGCTGCTACGCGATGTCGCTCGCGCCGGTGACGTGGGTGGTGATCTCGGAAATTTTCCCGAACCGCATCCGCGGCGCGGCGATGTCCGTGGCGGTGTGCGCGCTGTGGATCGCGTGCTTCATCCTGACCTACACGTTTCCGATGTTGAACGCCAGCCTCGGCGCGGCGGGAACCTTCTGGCTTTACGCGCTGATTTGCGCGCTCGGCTTTGTTTTCATCAAAATCAAATTGCCGGAAACCAAGGGCAAAACGCTGGAGCAAATCGAGCGGGATCTGGTGGACTGAAACCGGTCTGGAATCGCCGAAGCACAGTTTTTTCAGGCCGTGCCGAAGCGGGTTGACGCGTCATTCACCAACGGACTTTTGACTTTTTCAAGCGCGGAAATTTTCCTAACCTCGCCGCGTGCATCGTGACCTCCTCAAATCCGCTTCGCGCATCGTCGTGAAACTCGGCACCGGCGTCCTCACCGACAGCCGGAAGCTGATTGATCCGGCGCAGTTGGAGCAGCTCGTCGCACAACTCGCCGCGCTGAAGACTTCCGGCAAGGAAGTCGTGCTCGTCACTTCCGGCGCGGTTGGCGCGGGGATGGGCGCGCTCGGCTACGAATCTCGCCCCACCGATTTGGCGGAAAAGCAGGCCTGCGCCGCCGTCGGCCAGTCGCGGCTCATGGCGGCCTACGACAAACTTTTTGCCGCGCACGGCCTCGTCGTCGCGCAGGTGCTGCTCACGCACGAAGACCTCGAACATCACGAACGCCATCTCAACGCGCGCAACACGCTGGTCACGCTGCTTCAGCGCGGCGTTGTTCCCATCATCAACGAAAACGACGCCGTGTCGTTCACGGAAATCAAGTTCGGCGACAACGACACATTGTCCGCGCTGGTCGCCTCGCTGCTGCCGGCGGATTTGCTGGTGATTTTGACGACCGTGGACGGCGTCATCGAAAATTTCGGGAAGAAAAATCCCAAAACGCTTTCGGTCATCGAAAAGATTGATTCCGCAATCGAAAAAATGGCGGGCGGCACGACCAGCGAAACGGCTGTCGGCGGGATGAAATCGAAAATTGACGCGGCGAAAATCACTGTGCGTTCCGGCATCCCGCTCGTCATCGCGTCCGGCAAAAAGAAAAACGTGCTCGCAGATGTTCTGGCGGGCGAAGACGAAGGCACGTTGTTCGTCGCGCAACCGAACAAGCTGCAAGGGCGCAAGCGCTGGATTGCATTTTTCCATCATCCGCAAGGCGCGCTGTTCGTGGACGACGGCGCGAAAAAAGCCTTGCGTGAATCTGGCAAAAGTCTGCTGCCACCCGGCGTCGCGCGCTGCGAAGGTGAATTTGCGGCGGATGACGTGGTGCGCATCTGCGATCTGGACGGAACGGAATTCGCGCGCGGCATCGCCAAATTCAGCGCCGAAGAAATCCGCGCCAAAAAGCTGGCGCGGGTGGAACTCGTGCATCGTGACGATCTGGTGATTTTGTGAGCCGAACTTTTAACGCAAAGACGCAAAGGCGCGGAGGCGCAAAGCTTCTCATTAACACCCGGCTTCAGCCGGGTGATGATGGCAGCGAAAATCGAAACCGGTTTAACGGTTTGCAGTCGCCGAAAAACCGTTGAAACGGTTATTCACGTCCGGCGTCGCCAGCACCCGGCTAAAGCAGGGTGTTAATGAAACGGGAATTATTTGAATGAAAAAACAACCTGCAATAAACGACCTGCTCACAGTCATGGCAAGACTGCGTTCGCCGAACGGCTGTCCGTGGGACCGCGAGCAGTCGCACCTGACGCTGCGACGCCATGCGATTGAAGAAGTGTATGAATTGATTGACGCCATCGAGGCGCGCGACGATGTGGAGATGGCCGAAGAATTGGGCGATTTGCTGTTGCAGGTGGTTTTCCACTGTCAGCTCGCGCGCGAACGCGGCGCGTTTGATTTTGAGAGGGTCGCGCGGCATCTCGTGGACAAACTGGTCCGCCGGCATCCGCACGTTTTCGGCACGACGAAGGTCAAAAACGTTGACGAGGTCTGGGCCAACTGGGAAAAAATCAAAAAGGCCGAGAAGCACGGCACCAAACACGCGCGTCATTCTGCACTCGACGGAATCCCAAAACATCTGCCCGCGCTGCTGCGTGCGGAAAAACTTTTGAAGAAGGCGCGCAAGGCGAAAGTCCTTGTGGACGGCCACGGTTCAAAGCGGCGTTTGTCCAAAACGGCGCTGGCAAAGGAACTTTTTGATCTTGCGGCGTTCGCGCAATCGCGTGGCTGGTGCGCGGAAGAAATGTTGAGTGCGGAAATTAAAAAGCGGGAACGACAACTGCGCCAGAAAGAGAAACTCAATAATTGAAACTCAAAATTCAAATATGTTTGCACCATTAATTCTTGAACTGTCATTGGCAGCGGTCATGGCCGGAATTGTTTGGTTCGTGGTAATTCGGCCACGCAAATTAGAAAAAGAACAAAGCCGCGCTCCATTCACGGAACGAACACTGCGCCCGCCCGGAGAAAGTTTGCGGCAGAAAATTCAGGAATTGGATGATCAAATGGACGAATGGCTGCTTTGGCTTTTTGTTCCGGCGGGCGCGGCAATCGGTTGTGCCTTTGGAGAAGAGGCAGGTTCGGGAATGGGTATTCGCACGACTGGTTTTACTTGGCTGGCAATTTTTATGTGCCTCGCTTTTTCTTTTCGGATTCGAGTTTTGTCACGAGAACGTGCCAATTATCGGCTCGGTTTTGATGGCGAACGGCAGACAGCGCAACATTTGATTCCGCTGATTGCAGACGGATGCCACGTTTTCCATGACGTGCCATTTGAGGATGCGAACGGTAAACCTTTCAACATTGATCATGTGGTGGTCGGCTCAACTGGAATTTTTGCGATTGAAACTAAAACTCGAAGCAAACAAGCCGACCATAAAGTCAATTATGACGGCAAACAACTTCACTTTCCTGATTTCAGCGATTCAGATTCGCTGAATCAAACCAAAGCAAGCGCCAAAACTTTAAGTAAAGAACTTCAGCGGCGCACCGGTGAAAGCGTGAAAGTTATTCCAATTCTCACTTTGCCGGGTTGGTGGATTAACCGCCAAGTCAATGACGCGGAGGTGGCGGTTTTGAATTCAAAAGAAATCAGACGGCATATCAATTCAACGCCGCAAGCCGGACTGAACGAAAAATTATTCAATCAAATCATCGGTTATTTGGAGGAGAAAACCGAAATGCAGCCGAGCAAGTAATTTTTTGCACAGATATTTTCAATTAAATCAGACGTTGACAGTTTCCGAAAATCTGGTTTAATTCCCGACCCTTTGCGGGGAAAAATTTATGTATGCCGTCTTAGAAACAGGTAGCAAACAGTATCGCGTCGTCGCCGGCGACAAGCTCGAAATCGAACGCCTTGAAGTCGAGGCGGGCAAGCCGGTCAC
>OCTA010000973.1_pt1 | contig 26672 bp, 17 predicted proteins | sample 1538991 | NCBI WGS metagenome assembly OCTA01 (sample SAMEA3539302, study PRJEB22396) | soil metagenome | biome: tundra; feature: field; material: soil | place: USA | collected 2010-05 | depth 0.15 m | reverse complement strand
TCAACGGGACCAACTTTGTTATCGACTGGGCGGGCACCTGCGCGCTGTTATCGGCTACCAACGTGCTTGGACCGTGGGCTCCCGTCGCCCCCAACAACATAGTCGGCCCCTACACGACGAACATCACCGGCGCTGACCCGCAGATGTTCTTCCGTTTGCAGAGCCAGTAATCCTCGTGAGAGGTGGGAACGCAACAAATGATGGGAGCCGCGCTTCGGCCCGGCCCTTCACTCCCCGCGCCGCGGAGCCGGCTGCACGCCGGCTTCGCGGGCCTTGTTCGCCCACGACAATCTTGACGGCGACCGGGTTTCCACGTTAGAAAGCCGTCGCCCCGAAAGCGCGGAGCGGAAGGCAGTCCGGTCTGTCCGGCATGACCCGCTCCGGTGCCAATGGGAAAACGCAATGGCGAATCGTTTTCAATGCTCTCCGGCTGGACGGATGCCAACGGTTGGCTTCCTGGCCATATTTGCCTGCGCCTCGGTTGCCACCCCGGCGCCGGGTTTTTCTCGATACGGCTCCCGGATTTGGCAGATGAATGATGGGCTGCCTCACAACTCGGTCCAGGCCATCGTCCAAACCCGCGACGGCTATCTCTGGGTGGGAACGCAAGGTGGCCTCGCCCGCTTCGATGGAGTCCAGTTTACCTCGTTCGATGAGGCCACTGTCCCGGAGATAAGAGGCGTGAACATCTTGGGATTACACGAGAGCCGGGATGGCAGTCTGTGGATCGCCACCGGGCACAATGGAGTGTTCCGCCTCAAAGACGGGAAGCTTCTCCACTACGGTAAAGCCCAAGGTCTGGCTGACGACAGTTGCCTGGCCATGCTATTCGAGAGCAGCGATGGCTCCCTGTGGATCGGCACGGCCCAGGGCTTGAGCCGGTTTAAGAATGGAGAATTTACCACATTCGGCCTGGACAATGGACTATCAAGCGGCGTCGTGAAAGCGATGTGCGAAGACCGGGAAGGCAACCTCTGGCTCTGCACCCCCGGCGGTGTGGACTGTTGGAAGGCCGGCACAGTCATCCAGCGCCTCGAGGCCGCGGATCGCTTGATAAAGAAGGAGGCACGGACGATCTGCTGTGATCCCACAGGAACCCTTTGGGTCGGGATCGGCGACGGTCTAAACCGGGTGCAGCACGGAGAAGTCACCGCCTTCAGGATGAAGGACGGGGCAGCTTACGACATCATAACCCGGGTCTTCCTCGACCGGCAGGGAAACCTCTGGGTCGGAACTTACGGCGGGTTAAGCCGGTTCATCGAAGACCAGTTCGTCCCGGAATTGAACAACGAGGGACAGCCCTTTGATCTCGTGAATACAATCTTCGAAGATCGGGAGCAGAATTTGTGGGTGGGTTCGAGGGATGGATTGATCCGGCTGGCGGCCAAAGCGGTCACTTCTTATACCCAGCAGCAAGGACTGGCCCACAATAACGTCATTTCCGTCCTGGAGGACAAAAGCGGCGCCCTGTGGATTGGCACCTGGGGGGGCGGCTTGAACCGGTTGAAGGATGGAATCATCACCGCTTACACCAACCGGGAGGCCGTTCCCGTGCTCGTGCTGGGACTATGCGAAGATCGAGCCGGCCAGCTCTGGGCCGGCGCGGACTTCGACGGTGGTTTATTCCGATTCCGGAACGAAATCCCTCACCATTACACCTCCACAGACGGGCTTCCCAAAACGGCAATCCGGGTCATCTACGAAGACCGGCAGACCAATCTTTGGGTCGGAACCAGGAGCGGGCTCTACCTGGCGAAAGGTGAAAGATTTTATCCCGATGGGGCCGAAAACGGGCTGGCTGGCAGCGACGTAAGGGTAATTTACGCAGACCGCGACGGGAACCTCTGGGTGGGAACCGGTGACGGATTGACGCGGTTGCGCGACGGGAAGGCCACTCGCTTCACAACTCAAAATGGGTGGTCGCATAGCAGGGTTATCTCACTCTGCGAGGACCACGAAAACAACCTGTGGATTGGCACGGTCGGCGGCGGGTTGATTCGGTTCCGGAATGGGACCTTCACCGCTTACACCTCCCGGCAGGGCCTGTACAGCGATATTATTTGCGAGATTCTCGAAGATGAACACGGCTGGCTGTGGATGGGCTGCCCGCGGGGCATCTTCCGCGTCAGCCGCAGGAACCTCGACGATCTCGATCAAGGCAAGTCGGGCAACCTCAACTGCATTTCCTACGGCCGGGTGGATGGCATGGTCAGCGAACTCTGTAATAGCGTTGCCAAACCTGCCGCCTGGAAGACCCGGGATGGACGACTGTGGTTCGCCACTACGCGAGGATTGTGCGTCGTGGATCCGAACGCTGTGCCCATCGCAGAGGAGTCTCCGCTGCCTGTGTTCGTCGAGTTGCTCGTTGCTGATGGAAAGCGAGTAGGCGAGTCGCTGAGTTCTTGGATGGGCGCGAGTTTCCCTACTACAAACCCGCCCACTCGCCCGCTGACCGTTGCTCCTGGCCGGGGGGAACTCCAGTTTCATTATACCGCCCTGAGCTTCCGGGTCCCGGAAAGGAATTGTTTCAAATACAAGCTCGAAGGCATCGATCCCGATTGGGTGGATGCTGGCACGCGCCGCGTGGCGTACTACAACCATATCTACCCTGGCCACTATCATTTTCAGGTTGTGGCTTGTAATAGCCAGGGTGATTGGAATCAGGTCGGCGCTGCTGCGGACCTCATCCTCCTGCCCCATTTTTGGCAGACTTGGTGGTTCCTGATCGGGTGCGCGCTCGCCTTGATGCTGGGTGGGGGCGGAGTCATTCACCAGGTCGAAAAGCGCAAATCGCGTCGCGCCTTCGAGCGGGTCGAACGCATCCATGCGATTGATGGTGAGCGCATGCGCATTGCCCGCGATATGCATGACGAGTTGGGCAGCAAGTTGAGCCGCATTTCTTTCCTCAGCGACCTGGCGCGCCGCGACCTCCCGCGAGACTCCGTTTGCGGCCGGCAGATCGATCAAGTCTCCGAAGCGGCGCGGGATGTCATCCAAACTGTCGATGAAATTGTCTGGGCCGTAAGTCCCCAAAATGACACCGCGGAAAGTCTGGTGCATTATATCTGCCGCCAGGCTGAGGCCTTTTTTGAACTGACCCCGGTGGAGTTAGAGATCAAGTTGCCCGGCGAATTGCCGGCCCGGCAGCTTTCGGCGGAGGTCCGGCACAATCTCTTTTGCGTGGTCAAGGAAGTGCTCAACAACGTGCTCAAGCACGCCGGCGCAACGCGGGTGCAAGTCTCCTTTGCCGTGGACCGAGCTGCTTTACAAATCCGCATCGTCGACAACGGACGCGGCTTTGACCCGGCGAAAACCTCGCTTCCCACCAGCGTCGTCCGCCGGTCGGAATCCGCCCGGCCCGGCACTGGCATCGGCGGCATTCGCGAACGGATGAAGGCCGTCCAGGGGCGTGACGCGCTGGCAAGCCAGCCGGGGCAGGGAACGCGCTGGGAACTCACGGTCCCCTTGGACCAAACCTGATTGAATATGGACATCACTGTTTCGCTGGTGGAAGATGATGAGGCCCTGCGCCAGACGCTGGTGCAGTATCTCGATACCCCTGGTTTCCTTTGCCTCAGTTCTCACGGGAGCGCCGAAGAGGCCATCCCGGCTTTAGCCCGGCTTAAGCCCAACGTGATTCTGATGGACATCAATCTCCCGCGCCGAAACGGCATCGAATGCGTGGCAGAATTGAAAACCCTGGTTCCGGCCAGCCGATGCATCATGCTGACGGCCTTCGAAGAGAACGACTTGATCTTTCAGGCCCTCGCTGCCGGCGCGCTCGGGTATCTGCTCAAAGGCATGCGCCCCGCCAGACTGTTGGAATCCATCCGCGAGGTGCACGAAGGAGGCTCGCCGATGTCCGGCCAGATTGCCCGCAAGGTCGTCGCCTTCTTTCAGAAACCGCTGGCGCGCCGGCCGATCGGCGCGCAACTCTCCGAGCGGGAAGAGCAGGTGCTAGCGCTGCTGGTTCAAGGGCTGCTCTATAAGCAAATTGGCCCGCAGATTGGCGTCAGTCTGGCGACGGTCCGCACCTATGCGCAACGCATCTATGAGAAACTGCAGGTCCATACGCGTACCGAAGCCGTCGTGAAGTATCTGGGCCGTTAAATCGAGCTCCCGTTGGGTCCAACCGGCGGTTGGAACTCAAACCATCGGTCTGCGGGCTTAGAAAAGGACCGTGCCGCGCAGGCGGGAGGGAAACAACCTCGAGCAACCAGATCGACTGGTGCGTGTTCCAGACCGACAACTCTCTCTTCACCATCGCGGACACTGACACTCCCGCCTCCCCGTAGAGTGTCTGGCGCGGTCAATATTTCCCTTAGGCTGACCGGCCGGCCTGGCCTTCGAGCAGCCCGATCTGCGGGATGGCTGTGCGGTTTTTTCTTGTCCCGCGACCTGTTGGGGCTGATTGTGCAGTTCTGGCCGAGCGCCTATGCGTGTTACCGGTGCGAGCATGAAAGCAAGACGAGTCTGCGTTGGCGGCCGACGCGAGGAAAGCTCGCGCGGCCGAAAGCGCTTGTGCTTCGGGCAAGACCGCGGAGTCCGATCGGCCGGGCGGAGAGCTGGGGTCTGGCTGGTGACGGTTTGCCTGGTTCTGGGCGCTGCGCGAGCGTCAGCTGACCCGAGCAGTGGGTCGCAGCGATTATCCTTTCAGCATTGGGCACGCGAGGACGGTCTGCCTAACGAAACGGTGACAGCGCTGCTGCAGACGAAGGACGGTTATCTCTGGGTAGGGACAGCCGGCGGCCTGGCCCGGTTCGACGGCTTACGGTTTGAGCCGGTGGCTTTGCCGACGCAGAGTTCGAATGGGGTGGACGCTGTGACGAGCTTGTGCGAGGACAGTTCGCGGCGATTATGGATGGGGACACCCACCAATGGGATCTATTGGTTCCATCAGGGACGGGTCCGACCGTTCGGGGACACCTCGGGAAAAATGCCGCGATCCATTACCAGCCTGGCCGAGTCTGGCAAAGCGCTGTGGGTAGGAACGTCGGCAGGGCTATACCAGGTCGCGCTCACCAACCTGGCGCTGGCGCCGACACTGGCCGGCTTGAGTAACGAATTCATCACCAGCCTACATGCTGCGCGCTCGGGAACGGTCCAGATCACGACCCGCAGCGGGATGAGCCAATACAAAAACGGGCGAATCACGCCGGTGGAATTCCAAGCCGAAAACCTCGGGCGCACGCCGGAGTTCATCGGCTTGTACGAAGATCGCAGCTCAAATCTTTGGGCCTTTGGAGACACTTACCTGGTGAATTTAAGCGAGGGCAAGCGATTCAACTATTTCGGCGGCGGCGGTGCTTCCTCGCTTCGGATTTGGACCTTGTGCGAGGGCCGGCGTGGGCGTTTATGGATTGGCACGAGCGGCCAAGGTTTATTTTCCTTTTCCGGGGGGAAGTTCCGGCCGCTGGTCCTACGCGAAGGGCGCCTGCCGAGCGACGTGCGGGCGATTTACGAGGATGATGAAGAAAATCTCTGGCTCGGCACGTTTGGCGGCGGCCTGATCCGCCTGCGAGCACGGCCGGAGCAAGCTTTCGGCGAAGCTTCGGGTTTGCCTGGCGAAACCGCATCCTGCATCGCGTTGAGCCCGGAGGGCCGCCTCTGGGCAGGATTCGAGCGCGGAGGCTTGTTCACGGCAGGCGGGCAGCGGTTCGAGCGTGTGGGCGAGCAGCGATTGATTCGCTCGCTCTGCCTTGCGCCGGAAGGCAGGGCCTGGGTCGGGACGCGAGGTGCGGGTCTGATTTGCCTGAGGGGCGAAGAATTGGTCCGCTTTGGGACCGATAGTGGGCTTTCAAGCGACGACGTGCTGAGTGTCGCTTTAGGGCCGTCCGGCGCGGTCTGGGCGGGAACCAGCGCGGGGACGGTCCACCGTTTGGAGCGCGGCCGGTTGGAAACGTTCGGCCGGCCGGAGGGTTTGGGCGAGGCGCCGGTTTCAGCGCTTTTGGCTGCGCCCTCAGGGAACGTCTGGGCGGGCACTTCGACCGGCGGGCTTTTCCGCCGTGCAGAAGGCGGTTTCAAGGAAATCATTGCTGCATCTGCATTGCGGGGCGCGGCAATCCGCAGTTTGGAGGAGGACTCGGAGGGCCGTTTGTGGGTGGGCACGAAAGGGCACGGGCTGGCCTGCCTCGCGCACAATCGGCTTTCGGTCTGGGATGTCGCGGGAGGCTTTCCGGATAACGATGTTTTCGGCGTGCTGACGGAAACCAATGGAGCAGTTTGGGCGGCGACAGCCAAAGGCGTCTTCCGTCTCGAGCCAGACTGGGGCAACCAGTCGAGCGTCAGCCTGCCGGCGGCGCGACTCGTGCTGGAGAATAAGTCGCTGGAGCGTGAGAGCGAGGCCCTGGGCTTTCCTTGCGCCGCCAGGTCGGCGGACGGCCGATTTTGGTTCGCGTTGCCGGGCGAGATAGTGGGCCTGGATCCGCGTGAGGTGGATGTTCGGGTGTCTGAGTTGCCAGTTTATCTCGAAAAGGTTCTGGCCAACGGCGTGCCACTTGAAATGCCCGAAGACTCGCGACCGGTCCGGCTGCCATCCGGCTTGGCGTCGCTGGAAATACGCTTTACGGCGCTGAATCTGGCGGAGCCGGAGAAGGTGCGTTTCCAGCACAAGCTGGACGGGTTTGACGCAGAGTGGATCGATGGGGGCGCGGAGCGGCGGGCGCGCTATGGCAGACTACCCCACGGCAACTATGTTTTTCACCTTCGCGCCTGCAACGCCGATGGCGCCTGGAGCAAATCGCAACCTCAACTCGCCCTCATTTACCCCATGCCTGCGTGGCGTTCCCCCTGGGCGCTGGCGCTCTACTCCCTTGCCGGGGTGGGGTTGGTGGCGCTGGCGGTCCGCGCGGTGTCACATCGGCGTCTGCGGCTCAAGCTCGTCTTGCTGGCGCACCAGCAGGCGATGGAGAAGGAGCGCACGCGCATCGCCCAGGACATGCACGACGAGATTGGGTCGAAGCTGACGAAAATCTCCTACTTGAGCGAACTGGCATTGCGCGGCAACGGGGCGGAATCGCGGAATGTGGAATCGATCGCGACGACCTCGCGCGAGTTGCTGCAAGCGATGGACGAAATCGTCTGGGCGGTGAACCCGCGCAACGATTCGCTCGAGCACCTGGCGGCGTACTTGGGGCATTATGCAACCGAGTACCTGCAAAACACGGCGCTGGAGCTCGAGCTGGAAATTCCCGATGACCTGCCGGTTTGCCCGCTGTCGGCGGAAATACGGCACAATTTGTTCCTGGCCTTCGAAGAATCGCTGGGCAACGCCCTGAAGCACTCGGGCGCGGCGCGCCTGCAGGTTGTGATGCGCGCGACAAACTGGCGTTTCACCATCACGGTGCGGGACTGCGGGTGCGGGTTCGATGTGTCGAATCTAGAGGTGGCGGGCGGCCTGCGGGGCCATGGGGGCAACGGCCTGACCAACATGCGGCAGCGCCTGACCAACATCGGCGGTGAATGCCGGATTGAAAGCGCCTCCGGCCAAGGCACGACCATTTTGTTAGCCATCAACCTCCCGGCCGGCAACCCACTCTACCCATGAATCGGACCATCACCATCTCAATCGTCGATGACCAATCGGAGCTGCGAGAGAAAATCGCCGCGTTTCTCACCACCACGCCGGGTTTTAGATGCGTTTCCGGCTACGCCAGCGCCGAGGAAGCCTTATCATGCCTGCCGCGCGAGAAGCCGGACGTTGTGCTCATGGACATTAACCTGGGGGGCATGAGTGGTATTGAATGCGTGCGGCAGCTCAAGCCCAAGCTTCCGGATTCGCAGGTGGTGATGCTCACCGTGTTCGAGGATACCGAAAAGATTTTCAATGCGCTGACGGCTGGGGCGAGCGGTTACCTGCTGAAGCGCATGCCGCCCGCCAAGCTCCTGGAAGCCATTCGCGAGGTCATGGAGGGGGGCTCGCCCATGTCCGCTCCGATTGCCCGCAAAGTGGTGCAGTTGCTGCGCAGGGTGCCGGCCTCCAGCGACCAAAACGCGGACCTCTCGCCGCGCGAGCGGGAGGTGCTCGAGAGTTTGGCCGCCGGCCGCGCCTATAAGCAGATCAGCGAGCAAATGGGGATCAGCATCAATACCGTGCGCACCTACATCCGGCGCATTTATGAGAAGCTCCACGTGCAGTCCCGAACGGAGGCTGTGGCAAAATACCTTGGACACGTATGAACAGGACGGGAACGCCTCTTCATCTGCGCCGCGTCCGGGAGAGCAGGTGCGGTTCATCGGCGAGGCTGCTCTTCAGCCCGTTCGGTGCGCTTCTGTTTTTGGCGGCTGCTTTCGGCGCTGGGAGCGCGGACTGGCACCCAGGGTCCGCGCCGCTGATGACGCACTGGGCGGCGGAGCTTAACCCGACCAATGTTCTGCCCGAATATCCCAGGCCGCAAATGGTGCGCTCCGAATGGTTGAACCTCAATGGCCTCTGGGATTACGCGATTACCCCGGAACACACTGAGGTTTCACCGGCAATTTTCGAGGGAAGCCTGCTGGTGCCGTTTCCGGTCGAGTCCGCGCTGTCGGGCGTCATGAAGCAACTGGATGCGAAGAGCACGCTTTGGTACCGGCGCCATTTTGCGCTGCCCGCGAGCTGGGCCGGCCGGAATCTCCTGCTGCACTTTGGCGCGGTGGACTGGGCGGCGCGGGTGTTCGTCAATGGGAGTCTGGCGGGCGAGCACCAGGGCGGTTATGACACATTCACGTTGGACATCACCAGCCAGCTCAAGCCGGGCGAGCCGCAGGAACTCGTCGTCGCCGTTTCCGATCCCACCGAAGGAGATCAGCCGCGCGGCAAGCAATCGCGCAAGCCCGAAGGCATTTTTTACACGCAGGTTTCGGGGATATGGCAAACGGTCTGGATCGAGCCGGTCGGCGGCATCCGCATCAGCACGCTCAAGCTAACGCCGGCGGTTGATGAGAAAGCGTTGCAGTTACGGGTAGAGGTCAGCAGCCTGGAGGAGGACCTTGAGGTGGAAGCGGTTGCGACGGCAGCGGGCGCGGAAGTTGGGCGGATCACTGGCCGGCCCAACCGGGAATTGACTCTGCCGATTCACTCTCCCCATTTGTGGACGCCGCGCGACCCGTTCCTGTACGACCTCACCGTGTTGCTGAAGCGCGCGGATGAGAAGGTGGATCGTGTCACCAGCTATTTCGGTATGCGCAAGGTCGGTTTGCGCAAGCAGCCGGATGGGTTTACCCGGATCGAACTTAACGGCGAGCCGATCTTCGAGGTGGGCGCGTTGGACCAGGGGTTCTGGCCGGATGGTCTCTACACGGCGCCAACCGACGAGGCGCTGCGGCACGACCTCAAGTTTTTGAAGTCGGCCGGGTTCAACCTTGTGCGCAAGCACGTCAAAGTCGAGCCGCAGCGGTGGTATTACTGGTGCGACAAGCTGGGGCTGTTGGTGTGGCAGGACATGCCCAGCGCCAACAACAACACGCGCGAGGGCCGCGCTCAATTCGCGGCCGAACTGCAAGCCATGCTGTCGGACCTGCACAATCACCCGAGCATCATCCTCTGGCTTTTGTTCAACGAAGGTTGGGGCCAATATGACACCGAACAACTCGTGGCCTGGGTCAAGGCAGCCGACCCTTCGCGGTTGGTGGACAACGCCAGCGGCTGGACCGACAAGCAGGCGGGCGATGTCGTGGACGCCCACAGTTATCCCGAGCCGGAGACGCCCGCGCCCGAGGGTAGCCGGGCCTCGGTGCTGGGTGAGTTTGGCGGGCTCGGGCTGGTCGTCGAGGGGCACACCTGGCCGCAACCCTGGGCCTACCAAATGCTGCCGGACGCCTCGAGCCTGCAGGGTTGGTACTCGCACCTGTTAGGCGAGATGTGGTTGCAACGGAGCAGCCGGGGGTTGTGTGCCGCGATTTACACCCAAACGAGCGACGTCGAGAACGAGTGTAACGGCCTGCTGACTTACGATCGCGCGGTGGCGAAGCTCGCGCCTAGGAAACTGGTGCAGCTCAACAGCGGCATCGAACCGCAGACACCCCTGCGCGCGGTGCTGCCCAATGCGCTGACTGAGCCCGCTCTGTGGAAATACACCTTCGAGCAGCCCGCCGGCGATTGGTTCAAGTCCGGGTTCAAAGCGGACGGGAAGTGGCGTGAAGGACGCGGGGGATTTGGGACCGCCATCACGAGGGGAGCCCACGTGGGCACCGTCTGGGACGGGCTGGACATCTGGTTGCGCAAGGAATTCGTTCTTGGGCAGGAAGATCCCGACCGGCTCAAACTGCAGTTGCATCATGACAAGGACGCAGAAGTGTTCCTGAACGGCGTGTTGGCCTTCCAAGGCAAGGGTTACTTGGTGGATTATGCACTGTTTGACATCCTTCCCGAAGCGGCGGCAGCTCTGCGCCCGGGCCGCAACCTCATCGCCGTGCATTGCCGGCAGACCGCTGGCGGCCAATTTATCGACGTCGGAATTGTGACGCCCGTGGAGGCCACAAAGCAGCCATCGGCCGGGCCGTAGCAATCGACTCTCGATTTTCGGATTTCCCGCATGGGGTTGGCTGGCTGTAGCCACTTTATGCGACACGACCTCCGCCGGTCGGTCTGGTACCTATGCAGCATGAGTTTGAAGATGGTTTTGAGTGGGAGCCGGCGGATGCGGCTAAACCTTTTCACCGGGTGTTCGGCGGCGATCATTTGCCTGCTGGTTGCCCTCCACCCCGGCCACCTTCGCGCCGGCACGAACGCACCGGATTCGACGCGTTGGCCGGTCGAGAAGGCGGCGAAGTGGCAGACGGACCATCCCTGGCTGGTGGGCTGCAACTTCATTCCCAGCACGGCCATCAACCAGCTGGAGATGTGGCAGGCCGAGACGTTTGACCCCGTCACCATCGACCGCGAGTTGGGCTGGGCCCAGCAGCTCGGTTTCAACAGTGTGCGCGTCTTTTTGCACCCGCTGGCCTGGCAGGCGGATACCAATGGATTCATCAGCAGGGTCGAGCGGTTCCTGCAGATGGCGGACAAGCACAAAATCGGCGCGGTCTTCGTCCTGTTTGACTCGTGCTGGAATCCGGTGGTCAAGCCGGGGAAACAGCCCGAACCGCTGCCGCACACGCACAATTCGGGCTGGGTCCAAAGTCCGGGCGCCGAGATCATCTCCGACGCTGGAAGGCTCGACCAACTCAAGCCTTTCGCGCAGGCGGTCATCGGCCATTTTCGCGAGGATCATCGGGTGGATGCCTGGGATTTGTTCAACGAGCCGGACAACGAAGGCGGCGGCAATTATTCGGCGTTGGAACCGAAAAACAAACTAGAGAACTCGATACGGCTTTTGGCGAGGGCGTTTACCTGGGCGCGGGAGGTGAATCCCAGCCAGCCTTTGACCTCGGCGGTGTGGACTGGCGATTGGTCCGACCGCCGGCGGCTGTCGCCGATGGCCACGCTGCAATTGGACGAATCGGACATCATCTCCTTCCACAATTATGGTCCGCTAAACGATGCGAGGAAGTGTGTGGAAGCGCTGCGACGGTATCATCGTCCGCTGCTCTGCACCGAATACATGGCCCGTCCCCAGGGCAGCACTTTCGATCCCGTGCTGGGTTATTTCCATGACCAGAGAATCGGCGCGTACAATTGGGGCTTCGTGTCGGGCAAAACCCAAACGATTTATCCCTGGGATTCCTGGAAGAAGACCTATACGAACGAGCCGCCGGTCTGGTTCCATGACATATTCCAAGCGGATGGAACACCCTACCGCCCGGCGGAAGTGGAGTACATTCACGGACTAAAACATCGCGTGGCAAGCCGATGAATGGCGGCCTCACGCCAACGGCGCGATCCCTTGCGTTCTTCGCCTCCTGCGAGAGGACTTTCCTCAAAACATTCCGTCGCTCGCTGCAGGTTCCAGCGGTGAAGCCACTTTATGCGACATGACGGAAGGAGCGGAGTTCGCTAGGGTCTAGAGAAATGCTGAGAAGCCAACTTCGATTGATGGTCCGAACAGTCCCCGGCCAGACTGCCCTGCGGCGTGGGTGGAGGACGGTATGAAAGCCAGCTTGAGCCCTGTGCCGGCGAAGGCGCGTGGTTTCACGCTGATCGAACTGCTGGTGGTCATTGCGATTATAGCCATTCTTGCAGCGCTGCTCCTGCCCGCGCTGGCCAGGGCAAAAACCAAAGCCAAACAGATCGCCTGCGCCAACAACCTGCACCAAATCGGCCTTGCCGACGCGATGTATGTCCAGGATTTCAACCAGTACACCGGCTCGCTGTCCACGGATCACGGGTACTATTACGTCTGGGCGCCGCGGATGCTGGCTTACATGGGCAACAATCGAAAGGCCTTCTCTTGTCCTGCGGCACTGCCGGAGAGCTCTTGGGATACCAACGTGAACCACACGTTGGGCGCGACCGGCCCTGACGGGACGTACGACCCTTTTGGGATTGGCGAACGCGCCCGCTTTTCCTTGGCCATCAACGACTGGGGTTTGGGCATTACCGCCAAGCCCCAGTTGGGCCTCGGGGGCGACATCAATGGCGGTTGGTATCAGGGTCCGGTGAAAGAATCAACGGTTGTGCGCCCTGCGGACATGATCGCGATTGGCGACGTGCCGGCCTTCCAAGACGCTTCACTGATCCTCTTCAACGCCAACATGGATGTTACCGATGTCGCGGCCGGCCATTCCGAATGCCCCGCCAACCGGCACAATTATCGCACCGACTTGCTTTTCTGTGATGGTCATGTGGAGACCCCCAGGCGGAATGATGTGAGGGATCCCAACAACAACTCTTGGCGCAGCCGCTGGAATAACGATAACCAGCCTCATCTGGAGTTCCGGTGGTTTGCCACACCCAGTTGGTTAAATGACCTGGACCAATAAACGGAACACTGCTCCATTGTTGATGAAGTCAGTTTTGCCTGTTCGAATTTCCCGTGCGCTGCTTGCCCTCGCGTTGGCGGCTGGATTTTGGCCGTGCGGTTGTTCCAAGCATGCCGCCCCCGATGCAGTGTTGGCGGCATCAGCCTTTGATTCCGCGCCCGCGCCTGTCCAGCAGATGTGGAAAGATGCGCTCGCGTGTGCGAAGAATGGCCAATACCCAAGGGCGGTGACAAACTTGATTGCGTTGCGACAGCAAAGCCAGCTCTCAGCCGAGCAACAAGCCGCCTTCGACCGCGCTTGGGACTGGGTGGGAAACGAGGCGTTTAAAGCTGCCAATAAAGGCGATTCACAGGCCCTCAAACTCGTGCAGCAAATGAGGGAAACACGCGGGCGTTGACGGGACCGCAGAAGCTCCTCCTGGTTCCTGTTCCTGAAGCTGGAAGACACTTAGAGATGGCGGATTGTCCACTTCAGCAATGGCGTGTCAAGTTGCTCGCTGTGAAGCCACTTTATGCGACATGACGGCAACCGAGACGCACCTTAGTCTCTTAGTCTATATAGTCTATAAAGTTGCCGTTAATGAGAAGAAACTTAACATCAACAACCAAACCAAAATGAAAAAGCAAGCATTACGAAACGTGACATTTGTTGGATTTCTCGCCGCGCTGATGATGGGCGTTCCACCCGGGGCCTGCGCGCAGACGCTGACCCATAGGTACAGTTTCAATGACCCTCCGGCAAACACGACCTTCGCCGATTCGGTCGGTTCTTCCACTTGGGACGGAACTTTGCAGGGGGGTGCCGTGCTCAACGGCAAAAGTCTCGTCCTGGACGGGCTAGGCAGTTGGGCGACGCTGCCCTCCGGGCTCATTACCGGCTACACCCAAATTTCAATCGAGTTCTGGGCCGACCTCGGGCCGGGCAATCCGGTCTGGACGCGGGTGTTTGCCTTCGGCGATCAGAACGGTGGCGGCGGCAAAAACACAGGCCTGGACTACTGCCATTATGCCGGAGGCAACTGGCAGAACCTGGATTTGTCCACCGCCGGAGTCGATGCTTGGGCCAACAACTCCGGCGGTATTGAGGGAACCACCAACGTGCATGTCACCGTGGTCGTCGATCCGGTAGCTAACACCATGTATTATTACAACGGCACCAAGGTGGCTTCCGATCCGGGGCTCAACAACGGCGCCGGCGGCACGGTGTCCGCGCTCAACGGCATTAATGACACTTTAAACCTGATCGGAATGTCGCTGTATGCGTCGGACCCGACCGTGATCGGCTCCATCCATGAGTTCCGGATCTACTCGGGCGTCGTCACACCTTCCATCGTTGCGCTCGATGACGCCGCCGGTCCGGACAACCTGGTGACCAACCCCGGTCCCGTCCAAGCGCTGCATTTTAGCAGCCCAGTGAATCCGCTGGTAGTCAACCAGAGCTCGCAGCAAATCCTCACCGGGGACTTTACGAACCTTACCGGTCTCAATTTGATCCTTTACGGAGGGGCCACGTTCACTTCACAAAACACCAGTGTGCTCACCATCAATTCGACAAACGGCACGGTGAAGGCCTTCAGCGCCGGGACCACCAAGGTGGTCGCCAGCTTTGGTGGGTTGAGTGCCACCAATTCGCTCACAGTGGTTTCGCTCCCGGCAGTGCTCACGCACCGGTACAGCTTCACGAATGACGCGTCGGACTCGGCGGGCGGCGCCAACGGCACCTTGATGGGCAGCGCAACCGTTTCTGGTGGGCAGCTTGTTCTGGACGGCTCCGCCGGCACCTATCTGGATCTGCCCGGCAACATCATTAATATTCCCACGAACACGGCGGTGACCTTCGAGACGTGGGTCACGTTCGGAAACCAATCGCTCTGGTCCTACTTATTCGGGTTCGGCAACAGGGTCGGCGGCAACGGAGTGAACCAGATTGCTTTGGTTCCTTGCCCGGGTGGTGGCGGCTTTCATCACTGGGGGATCACCGAAAACTTCGCCGGGGGCCGGACCCCGAGTTGGGCGCATGGCTGGTTCAATTTGACCGCGCATATCACTTGCGTGGTTGACCCGCCCACGTCCACCATTTCCATTTACCGGGATGGCGTGCTCGAATTTGCCCAGTATGACGCCAGCGCGCCGTTGTCGAGTGTTCCGACCAACTTCGCGTATCTCGGCAAGTCCTTCTACGATGCCGACCCATATCAGCAGGCCTCGATTGACGAATTCCGCATTTACAGCGGCGCGTTGACCCCGGGGCAGGTGGCTTTGACGCACTTGGGCGGCCCTGGTTCGACCAGCCTCGATCTGGGCGCCCTGTCGTCCATCGTGGTCGTTCCCACTAACTACCCGGCGTTTGCCGCGTCGGTTCCTCCGGTTATTTTGGCGAACTATGCCCACCTCCCGAATTTCAACCTGTTGGCTACGGTGACCGCCGGCGGCAATGCGACACTGACCGGTCCGCAAGGTCTGGTGATAACTTCCAGCGACCCCAATATCGTCAGCGTCAGCGCCCAAAATATGCTGACCACCCATCGGCCTGGAACGGTAACCTTGAGCGCCAGTTATCTCGGCAAGACCAGCAGTGCCACCATCCGGGTCAAGAACGAGGCGACGCTGACGCATCAATACAGCTTCACGAGCGATGCCAGCGACTCGGTGGGCGGGGCCAATGGGACACTGGCTGGCGCCGCCACCATCGCGAGCGGCCAATTGCAGTTGACGGGCAACAACGCCGACTATCTCACCCTGCCGCCCGGACTACTCCAGGATTACAACTCCGCCACCATTGACTTGTGGGTCAACCTTGGTTCGGCGCAGAGTTGGGCCAGGTTATGGGAGTTTGCGGACATTGGTCCCGGTACGGAAAACGAGTTTTACTTCGCGCCGGGCTGGGGCAACCCCCCGGACGCGCACAACTACAACGCTGGTTTCCCGGTGGGCGGCAATAGTATCACCGCCGGCGCACTCGGAAACCAGGCCTTGCACCTCACCTGTCTCTATGGCGATGGGTCGATGGAGGTGTACAGGAACGGCGTCCTGGATGCCACCTTGGGCAACCTGATTGCGCCGGCCAGCCAGGCAGGAACCATATCCGCAACCATCGGACATTCACCCTTTAATGACCCTGGCATTAACGGCTCGGTGGACGAGTTTCGCATCTACCGGGGTAAGTTGTCGGCCGAGGAGATTGCCGCCTCGCAGTTCCTTGGCTCGGATCAAAGGTTGTCCACGGTGGCCACGCTGACCGCCATCCGCGTTGGGGGGAATGCCCTCCTGAGCTGGCCGGCGGCTGCCGCCGGCTTCGCCGTGGAGACGAGCACCAGTCTTTCGAGTCCGATTAATTGGGTCACGCTCACGAACGCACCGGCTTTGGTGGGGAGTAATTGGCAACTGAGTGTTCCCGCGAGCGGAACAGCCCAGTTCTTCCGTTTGATAAGGTAAACGCGTAACGGTAATTCGCGCCCGCCGGTTTGACTTCGGCTGGCGGGCGCGACAACCCTCGTGAGCCGCAGCGCTCACCGTCATTGAGCGAACAGGAAAGACGGAATGATGAGCACGGAGGCTCCTCACGCGTTGTCCGCCCGAGCCCGGTCGACGGTGCCAGGGCGGCCCAAGGCGTTCACCTTGATCGAGCTGCTGGTCGTGATCACCATCATCGCAATTCTGGCCGCACTGCTCCTGCCGGCGCTTTCGCGCGCCAAGGAGCAGGCCAAGCGTACCAACTGCAAGAGCAACATGCACCAGCTCGGCTTGGCGACGCTGATGTACGCCAATGACAACCGCGATCTGTTGCCTGACTTGCAGAATTACGGAGTTTGGTTCTGGGATATGTCGCGCCCAGCCGCGACGAATTTGCTGGAAAACGTCAAGCGCACCGACATCTTTTACTGCCCGAATGAATACTATCTCTACCAGCAAAACGGCCCGCCGGACGCCTGGAACGCTTTCGCGACTTACGTCGTCACAGGATATATATGGCTTTTTCCCAATGCTCCCGTTATGAGCCAGAGCCCGGTCATTGGCGGCTCGAACATGGTCATGCGGATTACCCAGGGACGGGGGACCTTATCCGTGACGGATACCGAGATGATTGTCGATGCGACGATTTCTGTGCTCGTGCCCACCGGCGGCCGGAAATATCTGGACATTCCGGCCGCCGGCGGCTCCAAAGTGCGCACTGCCCACCTCGAAAAATCTTCTCCCGCCGGGGGCAACGTGTGCTTCCTGGATAACCATGTGGAGTGGCGGAAATATACGGCGATGACCAACAAGATTTCGCCGCCAGGCTTGCCGCGATTCGAATTCTGAATCTGAAGGCCGGCGCGAGCACAAAACCGAAGCTTTGATATGATGCGCCTGGCTGCGTTGCTTTACGGGTTCGGATTGGCGGTCTTTAGTCTGGGTTTGAGCGCCCTGCCGCTGGGAGCGCAGACTGCGGCGCCGCCCTTGCGCGGCTTCCTGACCGCCCACGATCCTTCCACTTTGATCAAGTGCAAGGACCGCTATTACCTCTTTTACACCGAGCAAGGAATCCGGTCCAAGTCGTCATTGGACAAGGTTTTTTGGTCGCTCGGGCCGGTGGTTTTCACCAATCCACCGGCGTGGACGACCAACGCTGTGCCGGGCTTCGGCGGAGTGTTTTGGGCTCCGGATGCCCTTTTCTTCAATAACAAATATTATCTGTACTATGCGGTCTCCACCTGGGGCAGCCAGGTTTCGGCCATCGGGTTGGTGACCAATCCGACGCTCGACCCGCAAGACCCCGCCTATCGGTGGACGGATCAGGGGCCGGTCATCCAATCGGGCAACGGCTCGCCTTACAACACCATCGATCCGAGCTTCTGCTGGGACAACGCCGGCAACTTGTGGATGGCCTTTGGGTCGTACTGGAACGGCATTTACCTCGTCCAACTCGACCCGGCGACGGGCCTTCGCATTTCGCCCAATTCCCCGACTTACTGGCTGGCTTCCAACAGCTCGATCGAGGCCTCCTATCTGTATCGCCGGGGAGGTTACTATTATCTCTTCGTGAATTGGGGCTCGTGCTGTTCCGGTGTGAACAGCACCTACAATATCCGCGTCGGCCGTAGCACCACTGTCACCGGCCCGTTTCGGGATAGGAACGAGGTGGATATGGTGAACGGCGGCGGGACCCTGTTTCTCCAAGGCACGGGCAAATTCACCGGTCCGGGGCACGTCGGCATCTTATCCGAGGGTGGCAGCCAGTGGTTGAGCTACCATTACTATGACGCCAATGACTGGGCGCCGCAATACAATGCCTACGGCGCGCCGGATGTCGCTCTGGTTCCCTTGTCATGGAGTTCGGATGATTGGCCGGTGTTCACCAACAACTGGTCGGCCATCTATAACTTCCGGGCGGACGCTCGAGACCTGAATGGGCAATACTCCGGCTTGCTGCAAAATGGCGCCCTGATTCGAAACGACACAGTGCAGGGCCACGTTCTCGATCTCAACGGGACCAACCAATATGTCTGGCTGCCGCCGGGTGTGGGCTATGGACAGACGTTCGCCGCGGTGGTGAATTGGCGGGGCGGAGGCGCCTGGCAACGCATCTTCGATTTTGGATTCGACACCTCCCGCACGGTCATGCTGACCCCCGCTTCGGGCGACAGCGTGCTGCGGTGCGATATCAACTCCGGCGGCAATCTGCAGACCGTTCAGTGGACCCGGCCTCTCCCGACCAATGCCTGGACGCACGTGGCGGTGACTCTCGACGGCACGCAAGGAATTCTCTATGTGAACGGAACGGCCGTGGCGACCAATACCGGCATGAACCTTTTGCCCGTCAACGTCGAGCCCCAAACCAATCACCTCGGCCGCAGCAAATTCAGCGCCGACCCTTTCTTCAATGGGCAGTATGCCAGCTTTCGCGTCTATGGGCACGCGCTCTCCGCCGCGGAAATCGCGGCGCCCCTGCCGCAGATTTCGCAGCCGGCGGATGGGTCCTTCTATTGGCCGGGCGGAACCGTCAACTTCTCCGGTGACGCGACCGATTTTGCCGGTGTGCCGCTGGCCTCGAGCAACCTGAGTTGGCAGGTGAAATATGTTCAGGACGGCCGGACAAACGTGGTGCTGGCTCCGGTGTCTGGCGTGTCCAGCGGCTCCTTCGTTATTCCGCCGGATGCGACCGGCGGTGGCAAATATCTTGTGGTGTTAACGGCCATGGACAGTGTGACGCGACAGAGCTCCCTGACCTCGACGCTGCTTCCCGCCAATCCGCCTCCCTCCTGGTCATCCTACTATCCGTTCCAGTCCGACGCGAACGACGTCTTCGGTCATTATCCCGGGACACTCAATGGAGGAGCTTCGTTCGCGAATGATCCGGTTCGTGGCAATGTGCTCAACCTGTCCGGCGCGAATCAATTTGTCAGCTTGCCTGCCGGTATCACGGGGCTGGAGACCTTCATGGGCTGGGTGAAGTGGAACGGCGGCGGTGCCTGGCAGCGGATTTTCGATTTCGGCAACGACACCAACCACTACACCGTGCTGACTCCTTCCGCCGCGAACGGCAAGTTCCGTTTCAACATCAGCCTCAACAGCATTCCCGGCGAACAAATTGTGGACGCGCCCGCGACCCTGCCAGTGGGAGTTTGGACGCACGTTGCGGTCGTCATGGACGGCAAAGGCGTAGTGCTCTATACCAACGGCGTGCCGGTGAGTTCCAATCTCTTCGCCAACCTGATGCCGGTAAACCTGAATGCGACGAACAATTACCTCGGCAAGAGCCAGTGGCCTCCCGACCCCTACTTCAGCGGCCGGCTTAGCTCGGTGCGAATTTTCTCGCGCCCGCTGGCGGCAAGTGAACTCCTCGCCCCGCAGGTGACCATCGCCCAGCCGGGGCAGGGAGGCATTTATCATCCCGGAGACACAATCGCTTTTTCCGGCGGAGCCAGTGATTTCTACGACTCGGCGATCAGCGTCACAGGATTGACCTGGACGGTGAATTTCGTTTATGGGACGACCACGAATGCGGTTTTGGGTCCGTTGAGCGGCGTCTTGGGCGGGACGTTCAGCATCCCCACGAGTGGTCTAGCGGCTGCGAGTGGTCTTTACCAGATTGTTCTTTCCGCCTTTGATGCCGAGGGGCGCGCCGCCACCAATTTCGTGAGTATCTTTCCCTCCAGCATAACCGCGCCGAACTCCTGGGCTTCATTTTATTCCTTTACCTCGGGCGCCCAGGATGCCAGCAACCGGTTTAACGGGGCGCTGCTGGGTGGGGCCTCCATCCAGGTTGATTCCTCCAGAGGCAACGTGCTCAATCTGTCGGGAAGCAGCCAATATGTCGTTCTGCCGGCCGGGGTTGCCTCGGCTCAGACCATCTCGGGCTGGGTCAAATGGCGCGGCGGCAATGCCTGGCAGCGGATCTTCGATTTTGGCCAGGACACACAGCATTTGTTTTTCCTGACGCCGCGAGACGGTTCCGGCCTGCTCCAATGCGCTATCACGACCGATGCGCCCACCTACAACCAGGTCATGGAGTCGCCGGCAGGCTTCCCGCTCAATCAATGGACCTATGTGTCGGTGGTCATGAACGGGTGCGAAGGGATTCTTTACCTCAACGGCACCGCGGTTGCGGTCAATAGCAGTGTCAACCTGCTCCCCTCCGACGTGCTGGCCAATCACAGTTATCTCGGCAAGAGCCAGTTCCCGGCGGACCCCTATTTTAATGGGCAGCTCGATTCGCTCGCCTTGTCTTCCGTCGCGCTTCCGCTCGAGCAAATCCTGCCAGGGTTCCTCCAGACGCCGCTGACCGCCACCCCAAGCGGCGGGGGGCTCAACCTGTCGTGGCCCCAGTGGGCTGCGAGCATGTCCCTCTATAGTGCTTCGAACCTCACGCCGCCGGTTTCCTGGATGCTCGTCACGAATCAGCCCACCGGCTCGAACGGAGTGTTGGTCACTACGGTTTCGAGGACCAACGGGGATAGCTATTACCGTCTTCAATGGCCATGAGATTGCGTGCGGCTCCCTGGAGTAGCGCAGGCGTCCCGGCTGCCCAGGTGGGCGGACGGACCAGGGGCAGGCTAGACGCCTGCTACGGAAGTCATCCGAACCCGAAGGACAGGCGGGACGCCTGCTCCACGATGACGCCGTGCGCTTGTGGGGCGCGCTTTCGAGCAGCTCCCCTCCTTGCCCTCGTCTCCGGCTTTGTGCTGTGGGTTCAGGCCTTTGGTCTGGCGGCTGAGGCGAGCCGGAACTGTTTCGCAAACCCGATTTGCGGGGGCGCCGATCCATGGGTCATGCAATTCGCGGGCCATTACCTGGCGGCGTTTTCCGAACGGAATCGCGGGATTGCGATTCACAGCTCCGAACGGCTGACCGCTCTTGGCCCGAAGCACTTGGTTTGGACGGCTCCGGCGACAGGCCCGGCCTCAGAGGAGGTTTGGGCGCCTGAGCTGCATTTTTTGCGCGGGGGCTGGTACATCTACTTTGCGGCCTCAGACGGTCAGAACCGGAACCACCGAGCCTGGGTGTTGAGCTCGGCGGGCAAGGACCCGCTCGGCCCTTACAGGCTTCATGGCCCGCTCTACACCGGAGACGACCGGCAACTGGTGGTTTCCAACCGCTGGGCTATCGACATGACCGTGCGGGAGCTGGGGGACAAGCTCTACGCAATCTGGTCGGGGTGGCAGGATGAGCGGGACGTCCAGCACTTGTTCATCGCGCCGATGGCCGATCCACTCACGATTGCCGGCTCGCGCGTGCGCATTTGCGCCAACGACGATTGCCTCTGGGAGCGGGTGGATGAGAGTCCGCAGAGGCGCGGGCTGGAGGAAGCGCCCGAAGTCCTCCAGCACGGCGGGCGCACGTTCGTCGCCTTCTCCTGCAGCGGCTCCTGGCAGCCTTCTTACAAGATTGGGTTGTTGGAAGTCAAGCCTGGCGGCGACCCGCTTCAGCCCGCAAACTGGGTCAAGTTTCCCAGGCCGCTACTCCAATCCACGCAAGAGACATGGGGCGTGGGCCACTGCTCCTTTGTGAAATCGCCGGATGGTACCGAGGACTGGGTCGTCTATCATGCAAAGCTGGATCGCGAGAACGGTTGGCGACGAGCTGTTTTCGCGCAGCCATTTACCTGGAGCAAAGAGGGATTCCCGGAACTCGGAGCTCCGGTTGCCCCTGGCCAACTGGTTCCCCTGCCTTCGGGAGAAAGCGCCCGGCCGATGCCACGGGCCCCCAAAACACGCGAAGCCGATGAGGCGCGTCACGTCGCCCGCCGTCTGCAAAGTAAAAGTTCGCCGTTGGTTCTTTTTGACAGCCTTCCTGGTATTTAGAACTTTGGTGCCGTACCCGCATGACACGGCGATGCAAACAAAATTCGCGCCCGCAGAAATCTGACATCCCGGTCGAATCGCGCGTCACTGGCTGGAAACTCTGGCGGCTGCGGCTCTTCGTGCTCATCGCTGTGCCGCTCTTGTTCTTTGCGGTCGTTGAGTTGACTTTGCGCCTCGCCGGGTTCGGCTATCCAACTTCATTTCTGTTGCCGTCCGCGAATCACGTCCAAGAAACATTTGTGCAAAACAACCAGTTCGGCTGGCGCTTCTTTGGCCCGCGCATGGCGCGGCTTCCAAATCCAATTTCCATCTCACGTGAAAAACCGGCCGACACAATCCGCATCTTTGTCTTCGGCGAATCCGCCGCCTATGGTGATCCGCAACCACGCTTCGGCTTGCCGCGAATGATCGAAGCATTGTTGGGCCTGCATCATCCGGGCGTGAAATTTGAAGTCGTCAACGTTGCGATGACCGGCATCAACTCGCATGTCATCGTTCCGATCGCGCGCGATTGCGCCAAGGCCGGCGCCGATGTCTGGGTGATTTACATGGGAAATAATGAAGCCGTGGGCCCGTTCGGCGCGGGCACCGTGTTCGGCCTGCAAGCGCCGCCGCTACCCGTCATCCGCGCCAATCTCGCGCTCAAATGCACGCGCACCGGCCAGCTGCTCGACGCCGCCCTCGACCGCCTCCACAAAACTCCCGCCGACAAAAGCGAATGGGGCGGCATGATGATGTTTCTCAACCAGCAAATCCGCGCCGACGATCCGCGCATGGGCAACGTCTATCGGAACTTCGAAAAGAATCTCCGCGACATCATTCGCGCCGGACACGACAGCGGTGCAGCCGTTGTCGTCAGCGCCGTCAGCGTCAATTTGAGTTGCGCCCCATTCGCATCGCTGCATCGGGCGAACTTAACCGAAGCGGAAAAGTCCAGTTGGGAGCAATTCTACAAACTCGGTGTCGAAGCTCAGCAAGCCGGAAATATTTCCAAAGCCGAGTCGGATTTTCACAGGGCAGCAGACGCTGACAACACCGTCGCCGAGCTTCATTTCCGCCGCGGCCAATGTGCGCTCTTGCTCGGAAGCGCGCAGGAAGCGCGAAAACAATTCGCCGATGCCCGGGATCTCGACACGCTTCGCTTTCGCTGCGACAGCAGGCTCAACGAACTGATTCGCCAGACGGCCTTCGGTCGCGAGGCAGAGCGAATTCTATTCGCCGATGCCGAACGCACGTTTGCAGATCGGAGCCAGTACGGGATTCCCGGTGAAGAATTCTTTTACGAACACGTTCATTTGACGTTCGGTGGCAACTATCTTCTGGCCCGCACCATCGTTGAACAGATCGAGAAACTGCTGCCGGAAAAGATCACCCCTGCGAATAAGCCCTTGCCGAGCATTGAAGAATGTTCGCGTCGACTGGCGTGGACAGATCGCGATCTGCAATCGGCGGTCTCTGAAATCCTCGCCCGCCTCACCGATCCGCCGTTCCCAGCGCAGGCCGATCACGCCGCGCAACTTCAGCGGCTCACCGTGCTCGCGCAACGCCTCATGCGGGCAAGCACGCCCGGCGCGCTTCGCGATGATCTGAAATATTGCGAGAGCGCCGTCGCCGCCTCGCCGGAGGACGCAGCGCTGCTCGAACAACTGGCGTTGCTAAAACAATCCGCTGGCGATTTGCCGGGCGCAGAAGCGGCGACGAAACGCTCGCTCGATTTGTTGCCGAGCAACCTGGAAGGCTGGTTTGAATTGGGTCTCATTTTCGCTCAGCAACAGAAGTTCAAAGACGCCGTCGCCGCGTATCGCCGCGCGCTCGAGTTGGATTCGCAGAACGTCTGGGCGCTGCAAGATCTTGCGATGTCCCTTGTCAAACTCAATCGGCGCGACGACGCGCTTCGCGAATTTCGCCGCGCGCTGGCTTTCAAACCGCGCTTTGGCCCGGCGTGGCTCGGTCTTGGTCAGTTGCTCGAAACGATGGGCCGCAAGGATGAAGCGCAGGGTTGTTTCCAGCAGGCGCTGACGAATCGTATTCATCGCGCGTCGGACCTGTCGACACTGGCGCGTTTTTGCGAGAGCCGCGGCTGGCGCGAAGCGGCGGCCACGAATTATGACGACGCCATCAAGCTCGATCCGTCCGACGCGAGGCTACGTTTCGAAGCGGGACAAAACCTCGCCGCGCTCGGCCGCCACACCGAGGCCGCGCGATGCTACTCGGAAGCCGCGCAACTCTCGCCGGATTTTGCGCAGGCGCATTTTCTCCGCGGGGTGGAACTTGGCCGCGCCGGAAAACCCACGGAAGCCACGCGCGAGTTCCGCGAGGCGCTCCGCGTCATGCCGGACTTGATGGAAGCGCATTTAAATCTCGGCATCGCCCTGGCGAACGACAAACGATATTCCGAGGCGCTCGCGGAATTTGAGGAAGTCCTTCAGCGCAATCCCACCAACTCGCTCGCACTGAAATATGTCGAGGCTTTGCGTGAAAGCCGGGCTGCGCCGCCTGCGAAGTAAGTCAGGCTGATGAAGGCATTTTGTTTTGTAACAGTTTAGCTCGTTGGCCAGTCGCTGCTTCCGGGACCGAGGCGATCAGCAGCGCAGCGGCGGGCGCGGTTTGCCCCGGAGGTCTCGCCGATAGAGAGCAACCTGGGTTTGCACGATATTTGTGGTGAAGAGGTCCAGAAAAATGGGTGAGGTTTTTTGCCCTGTCAGCGGGCGGTCTCGAACAACCTGCGCGAGACGCTGTGGTTCTCCAAGCGCTTTTGCGAGAGCGTGCATTGGATGACTTTGCGCATAATGACGGTGGGGCGCAAGCTCCGCTCAGTCTGGATGTTGATCGGGGCACGTTTTTGCTCGTCTTCGACGAAAACGGCAATGACTTTCACCTCGGACATGGCAGCCCCCGCCATAGCGCCGTTGGGCCGATCACGCTGCTGGGCGCCTATAGCTCGCCCGATACAGGTCTATTTCGCGCTGCAAATGTTTTGGAGCCAACCCTCACGCCTTTAGCCGATGTCACAAGGGATCACGAAACCTTGTTAACTTTCAAGGCTGGAATGAACGAGACAAATCTGCTTAGCAAAATATTAGATTTGCCTTGCCGTCAGGGGGTCCGAATGGGGCTCCAATTGATCCAGCAATGGGAGCGTTCACCTGGACGCCGAACGAGACTCAGGCGCCCGGCGTTTATAAAATCAGCGTCATTGCGGTAGCGGACGATTCCCCTCTCCTTAGCTTATGTCGAACTTTTGCGGCCACGGTCAAGGGAACGCCGTTGCGCTGCACTTCTTTCTTGCTCGATTCAGACTCTATTTTCCGGGCGCGACTGACCGCTATCGATGGAACGAATTACACTTTCCAGGCCTCAACTAATTTGAGGGACTGGACTTCTCTGCTGACCAGCAATGCCGTCAATGGCTCGCTGGATTTTTCCGACACAAATGCCTCTGGTTTTCTGTTCCGTTTCTATCGCGTGTTGATCGGGCCATAGCTGAGTAGCGCGCACCGGCTTCCGGTGAGCGAATGCTCCTTTCAAAAAGTGAATAAACATGAGGGTTCGATTGCGCAGCCTTCATTTCGGCGCTGTTCCGGCCATCCCGAGAATTCGTGCCGCCAGGTCACAAAAGCAGTCATAAAACGAAATGGCACGCGCCGAACGCCGACTTTGGCCTTGAACCTGTCGGGTCGAAGGCTTTGGTGGGTCCGGTCTCCAGGCCGCCAGAGCCCAGACTCTTGCGGTCCAGGCCCTGGCGGCGCAGATAGCGGTAAAGCACACTGATGGAGGGCAAAGGGCGCTGGCTCTGCTGCCAGTGAGTGTAGAGAACCTTCAGCGGGACGGTGGGGTTGGGGGTCACCTATTCCAGCAGCGCGGGTCGTCAAATTTGGGATTGTTGACGAGCGTGCTGACTGGGTGTGCTGCCATTTCCTTTTCAGGATACGGGACAAGTAGTTTGGCCAGTCCATCCACATCCTCATTTTTCAGGTCAAGCCACTGATCATAATTCTCCGCCTTCAATATCGCTAGCATCCGGTTGTGAATTGAGCGCATGAGGTCGTTGGGCTCGCAGGTGATGATGGTGTACGACTCAACCTCGCCATTGTCAGGTTTCTTCCAGGTATCCCACAGACCGGCAAAAACAAAAGGCTCATGGTCTCGGAGATGAATGCACACGGGCTGTTTGTGCGGGCCGCCGGGAATCTTCTGCCATTCGTAAAAGAAGTCTGCCAGCACCAGACATCGCTTCCGTTTCTATAAATTACGAAAAGATGGCTTCTCCTTCACTGTTTCAGCTCTGGCGTTGATCATCCGGCTGCCGATTTCTTCCTCTTTGGCCCAGAACGGAATCAAGCCCCACCGCATGTCTTTGAGCACCGCTTCGCCCAGGTTGACAATGACCGGAGCCATTTGAGTGGGGGCGATGTTGTATCGTGGCTTGAGCGCAGATTCCGACCGAAAGAACGGAACCTTGCCCTTTACCTGCGCCAGAATCTTGCTTTCACCCGTAGTGTCCGAAAACTCGCGCCACTCGGCGAAACACTCTTGAAATCAGCCAGTT
>OCTA010000970.1_pt1 | contig 26701 bp, 22 predicted proteins | sample 1538991 | NCBI WGS metagenome assembly OCTA01 (sample SAMEA3539302, study PRJEB22396) | soil metagenome | biome: tundra; feature: field; material: soil | place: USA | collected 2010-05 | depth 0.15 m | reverse complement strand
GCCATCTTGTTGATATTTGATCGCAAATATAAAATTAGTTTACTAATTTAAAGATATTTATACTATAGCCATTAAATCTATATCCAAAATTCAATTTTTTCGGTTTCAAACAAATCCTTACTTGTTGGAAAGGAAGACCTATGGAACAAACTAAAGGAATGAGTACTTTAAAATTTAAACATTTAACGATCAGGAAGGTGGCATCTATCAGAAAAAAAATAAATGACTTAACTTTCCTTATGGCAACTGCAACTAATCTTTATATAACCGTAAAAGCATGAAAACATCTGATGAATTGGTTTACCAATTATTTTCCACAAGGAATATTTATGGAAATAAATCCGCATCAGAAAAAATACAATTACTAAGGTCGATCAATATTAATGCTCTAGGAAATAAAAGAGTGACACAATCACTATATAGCACTCTGCAATTTCTTATTGCTTATCCCGATAATAAGACCATTTACAAACTCTCGAACCAATTATTTCAAAACCTGCAGAAGTATATAAAAACAAACGATAAACTGAGATCCGGTTTATATAATTCCGGGATCACCCATACAAGCATATGTGCCGCATTTAGTTTTGGACCCGTAAAATGGATGAGAAGAACCCGCCCCGATGAAATCTGGTTTGATTCTTTTAAGGCAGATGATGCCCAAATTCAATCCATCCTCTCGGTAGTTATGGCAAAAACTGAATCTGAAATTTTTCAGGATGCCAATGAAGAATGGGAAGGATGGCTGCAACATTTAAGAAGAAAGCAGGAAGATCTGCTGGATCAGCTCATTGCAATTTTTGATAGCACCGATATCCGGCCCGAGGTGAGAGACGAACTCTGGAATAACCTCGGCATTTACGTGGAAATTATTTTCACTTCGCATTGTTGTCTGCCGAAATCATTGATCAGGCTGTATTTCCATAGTTCGCTAATCAGAAAGGACGAAAAAAGACAAATGCCAACTATTAAATACACGCCGGCCCGAATTACAGAAAATGAAAGTGAACAGATCATTGCCTGCTGCAGGATGATCATGATGGGTTTTATCAGGGAAATAGACCCTATCAGTTTTACCTCTGCAGAATTGGTTTCTTATTACCATTTGCCCAGGGGAATTTCTATAGCTTTAATGGGTATGGTTCCCGAACGGCGCCATCCCATTGACAGTTACATGGGGTATATGGTATTTAAGAATGGGTTGCCGGTTGCCTACGCCGGTTCATGGATACTTTTTGACAGCGGACGCATAGGCCTGAATGTTTTTTCTGATTACAGGGGTGGAGAATCAAAATATATTTTTGAGCAGGTACTCGAGCTGCACCGCAGAGTATACCGTTTAAAACGCTTTACAGTAGACCCATACCAGATTGGCAAAAACAACAGTGATGGCATCCAGTCCGGAGCTTTCTGGATTTATTATCATTCCGGATTCAGGCCTATAAAAAAAGCACAACGGGAGCTCGCAGCAGCAGAATACCTGAAAATACAAACTATCAGCAGATACCGCAGTCCTATCGCTGTTTTAAAAAAGCTTGCCGACTCAAGGCAGGAGCTGGTGTTGCAAAGAAGTGCTGTGAGATTTGATGCCACAGATGTGAGCAGGGCCTATGCTGCCATCATCACCCGGAAATATACCGGCAATAGAAAGATCGCAGAAAAGGAAACCGAAAAAAAACTGGCCGACATCCTGCGGATAAAAAATTACCAGGAAGAGAACATGAAATTCATTCTGAAGAACTGGGCTCCCCTTTTGTTAAGTAACGAAAAAGAATTGGGTCATAATGAAGGCCTGAAAAAAATACTGAAGCACTTATTCACATTAAAGGCTGATGGCAGTGAAGAGGACTATATATACGGGCTCCAGCAGGCGGAAAAGCTACGAAGATTTATGGAGCATCTTATAAAACATTACGTAATTGACTAAAATCTTTGTACACTAGGCAAAGCCTACGCTGTCGACAGGAGCTCTTGCCAACAGGAGGTTGCCCTTTTGTCCATTAATTGCAAATCGCTTAAATTATAACTATAGGATCAAAAAATATAACACGGCTTTTGCAAGAAACGATATCAATTTTTCATAATTTTAATACGGAAATTTCCCAATAAATGAAGAACAGTTATATCCTACTTCGTAATCATAAGGAAAGTAATGCCCTCAGCATTGAAGAGCTGCAGGAAATCGGTTTAAAAAAAACTGATTTGATTTGGGTAGAGTGTCAGAGTATGGCCTGGCGTAGTCCCCTTGAAATTGCTGAGCTAAAAAACCTCGTGTCAGCAAGTAATAACGATAACAAAAAAAATAGTACGGAGAAATTGGTTGTAAAGGAAGTATCAACCGGGGAGGACCAGCTTAAAAAACCGATCACAGGAAAAACATTGCCAGATCCGGATATAAAGAATTTGGAAAAATATAGCCATTCGCAACGTGCCGCCCTTTCCGGGGTTGAGAAAAAAGAAATTCGCCCCCAATCAAACAAAAGTCCGCTTCCTTTAGAAATAAAAGAAAAGCAGCTTAGGAATCCGGTACAAAAAGAACAGCGAATTAAAAGCGTTTTTGCTATTCATCTACCCGAACATGTTAAAAAAATAGCCTTCTATACTGGTTTGGTACTAACAGGTGCTTTGCTGATGATTCTTATCCAGAATTTTGGGAGTATAAGATCGCTTGTCCTGCACCAAAAGATGCCTCCGCCTGAAAAAAGTTCTGCCGCCACTGCTACTATACCCGCGTCCCTAAATAATAACAGTACACCAACAAATTTTGAAGACCCCAAACTTCTAACGGAAAATAGTTCAGTGACTCCAAAGAAAGAACAAAAAAAACCGGTCCCGGTTACACAAAATATTGCGCCAAAGACAAACGCAAAGTTAGACTCCCAGGATATCAGCAACAATAACGGTGAAAAAAATCCGAATTCTGTTGCGGAAATTAATGCAAAGCCGGTAAGCATCGAAGATATTTCATCCAAAATTGCTCTTAAGGCGAATGATTATAAGGTAGGTTTATTGGGTGGAATCCGGAATCTTACAATGTCACTGCAAAATGATTCCAGGTATATGCTGGATAAAGTAACCGTGGAAGTAAAATACCTGAACCCTGAAGGTAAGGTTATAAGCACAGAACAACTCTATTTTCAAAATGTCCAGGCAGGCAATGAAGCAAGTTTGCAGGTCAATAAATCTAAGCGGGGAGTAAATGTGGATTACATGATCACCAATATCGAATGCAAAGCGTTAACTAGCCATAAGTGAGGTTTGGCAGAACCCGGTAAGTGTTTAAAGAATTAGTTGCAAAATCTTCTCCTAATCTTTTGTCTGCCTTCATCCGAAAGTTGCGCCATAGTTAGTCTGTTCCTTGGGAATTCCTTTGGAATAACTAAGGACTTTCACGTCGTAACCGAGTCCCTTGTTGGAAATCTCAGCCTGGACCTACGTTTAGAATCTTGAGTTGGCTGGTACCTATGGAAGACTCAAGGAATAACGGGCTGGCACAGGAATAAGCACCAGGCTAGCATTCAGGTTTCTGCTCGCGGCCAAAATATGTATTATGAAATTTGTTCCAATCCCACTGTGGTTCCAATCGATAAAACTGCTACCTTACTATAATGCTTCGAATTCTATTTAAATTGTACTGGAAACTATCCGGCTGGAAAGTGAATGGCCGGTTTCCTTATCATTATAAAAAAATGATACTGGCGGTGGCTCCGCATACCAGTTGGAACGATGTATTGGTCGGGTTTGGTGCACGCAATGAATTAAAAATTTATGATGCAAAGTTTTTAGGAAAGAAGGAATTGTTCGATGGTCCGTTTGCGTGGATGTTCCGCAGTTTAGGTGGTACCCCTGTGGATCGGTTAAGTAAACAGGGAATGGTGGAGCAGGCAGCAGAACTTTTTGTCACTAATGAAAATTTTATATTGGCTATTGCCCCTGAGGGCACGCGTAAACGGGTAGATAAATTACGGACAGGGTTTTATCATATTGCCAAAAAGGCACAGGTCCCTATAATTCTTGCGGGACTTGATTTTGAAAATAAGCAAATGGTAATTGGCGAACCTTTATTTACCACAGATGATGAAGCAGCGGATTTTGAAAAGATCATCGCATTTTTTTCGACCATAAAGGGGAAAAAACCAGCATTTGATTTACGTCACCTTAAAGGTTCGGAAAAAATTTAAATGGGAAATGATATAGTAGGAAGCTTAAGAAATCTGATGTATTAGCTGAGGAGATAAAAGTGGACCAGGAGGTAAACTAAATCAAAAAGTTGGTGAACTTTCTATCGGGAATATTTTTCATAAAAGTTTTGAAATTTAAAGACACATGCTGCATGTATTTCTTTTATCGATAAAGTATCAGCCCTATTATTACACTAATACAACAATTCCATATACTTTTGATACCTGTCAACAATGATTAATCATATTATAATTTCTTACATGAAAACAAAACTTTTTATAACCGCCCTCGTCAGTTTGCTCACCATACAATGCTTTGCTCAAGATACTGCATACATCAATCCTGATACTTTTGCTAGCGGATGGGTTGCCATGTTTAACAGCAATCTAAGCAATGCAGTTTTTCCTGCAGGCGTTTGGAGCGACAGCGCCGGTATCATCACAGCTACCAAAGACGAAGCCATCTGGAGTAAGGACGAATATGACAACTTTGTTCTCGACCTTGATTTTATGAATGCAGATGGCACTAACAGCGGGGTAATGATACATGCTACGGATATCGTCAACTGGATTCCACATTCTGTAGAGATTCAAATAGCTGATGATTATAGCAAGGAGTGGGGCAGCTCACCGGCTACCTGGCAATGCGCTGCGATATTCGGCCACCAGGCTGCTACCAACAAAACCCTTCACCGCCCGGGAGAATGGAACCACTATACTATTACCTGCATCGGTAGAAAAATATATGTAATACTAAATGGCACACTGGTAAATACGTGCGACATGAGTTTGTTCACTTCTGCCAAAAACAATCCAGATGGTTCGGAAGTACCTTCATGGCTCAGCAACCCAATGGCAACGCTACCACTGCATGGCCATATCGGATTCCAGGGAAAACATGCAGGTGCACCCATCTGGTTTAAGAATATTATGGTGAAGCGTTTGGATTAAGGGTAGTTTAGGCAAGGAGGCAAATGATCTAAAAGTAGCACAGGTGCAAACTTTCTAAAGGTTGGAATCGTTTGTAAGAGATGCGGCAAGGTCCCTACCGCACATAATACCATTTTGAGTATTTCCTGACTAAGCATTAATCAAGTTCTGCCGGGCCGCCTACACCAAAAAGCCTGAGCGCAAGCTCTTTCCCGACACCTGCTTCTTTTTTAAAATACATTTTTTGCAGGGGTACAATCGTCTTGCCATTTCCGTCAGCAACACCATATTCCACCTCATACTTAGTCTTCAAGCGTGAAAATTTAATATAAGCGCCGGGGATGTCGGTACCCGTTTCGTCAGTAAAATCAATATCGCATGCTTTGAGGTCGCTGATAATATTTTTTTCCATAGAACTGCTTAGCGGGGAGGTGGCAAGGTTCATCTTCATCGTGAAACCACTAAAGGGAACAAGCTGCGGATATTCCCTGTAGAAATTGTATTGCATATTTTCAGCATTGGCTTTTTCATGATCATGGTCGTAGCTCCGCGAAAGGCTTTCGTACAATCTTGCCACAAATAATTTTTCGTGTGCGGTATCCAGTAATGCTGTTTGCAGGATATTTTCAAAAGTCTGCAGGCTCTGCTTATAGTCACCTGCCTCATAAGAGAATTCACCATAGAAAAGCTGCATGTACCGTACAATGTTTTTTCGCTTTTCGGTCTCCATTTTTTCTTTGTACAATCTTTGAAAATATTGGGGGCTTATATCTTCCATCAGGTGCAGGATCTCGTCGAAGCCAATGACATTTTCGCTGGCGAAGATGTTATAAATCACCAATTGCCTTTCAGGATTTACTGATAGTTCATTGACTAAGGCAAATTTCAACAGAAACTGTTCGCTCTTGAGTGCAGTAATTGCCGAAAGGTCGCTGATGGAATACCACCAGCCTTTATTTAAAAACTTTATCCGGGCAATTTTTTTAGCGGCCAGCATGAGTTTGATAACATTTACCGCAAAATTGTATTGCGACTGGCCGAGGGTAGTGCCTATATGCACTTCCTTAAACTGCGCGGCTTTGTTGATCGCTTTATCACAACTATCCAATTGACCGTTGTACAAGTAGCTCCGGGCAAGGGCAATGTTGTACCAACCAAAGCCCGGTGTAGAACCATTAGAACTGATGATGCTGCTGGTTTCATCAATCCCTTCTTTACTTTTTCCGCTGTTGATATAGAGAGTTGGTAGAAAATAATAGGCCTCGATGAGCCTTTTATCAAAGGCATTTTTATCATTTTCAAAATCCGTGATGGCTTCTGAGAAATTGCCCAGCGTATTCTGAAAATGCGCATAATTATTATAAGAAAAACCCCCGGTTCCTTTCAGGATGTCATAATAAAGCGTTGCTGAGTCAATATTCATTAAATAATTATGAATAAGTGCCAGGTAAAATACCGCGTTGCCATCGCCCTGCACAAGGGCCGTATATAAATGAGTTAAAGCAAGCTGTTCATTTTCTTCCACGCTGTTTTTAAGAAATGAATATTTGTGCAGGATAAAACGGTTTCGGTTAATAGTCCACGCAGCCTTAATATTATATTCCATAAAATCTGTCGGGATGTTCCAGCTTTGTACTCTGTTCAGTATCCACATGGCGCTGTCGGGTTCTTCTATATTGGAATAACTTTCGTAGAGGGCATTGCAAATTTGCATGATATCTGATTGAGCTAAACTAAACCGGCCGGGCGTCAGCACTTCTTTCAGGTTGCTTTTATAATTTCTTTCAAAAAGGAACAGCGCTTTTCTTAAAGGATCAATACAATTCCTATATCCCAGGTAATCTGCAGCGCGGTCATATTTAAACATGCCGTCAAAATACCAACCAACGTAGTACGTACTGTCCAGCCGGATAAACTCACGGCTGCGGGGAAGCGCATCTTTATCATAAAAATTCACCCCGATACGTTTGGCATCTATTTCATAGCGGACGCCTGTATTTTGTGAGAATGCATTATGAACAATCAGCGCCAGGCACTGGATGAATATATATGATATAAATCTTTTCCGCATTCTTTCCGCTTAATTTATTTTTAATTTGGAAAGCCGGTCCATTTCGGTAATCGTAATTTGGTTCAGAGAATTTGTTTTGGCCTCTTTGTTACGATAGATAAGTCTGTGATGCAAAACAGGGTGGGCAAGGTCAATTACATCATCTTCTGTTACGTAAGTGCGGCCATTTACAAGAGCATAAGCTTTCAGGCATTTTAAGAAAATAATTCCTGCTCGCGTCGAAGCTGCAAGCACGATATCCGCATTTTTTCTTGTAGCCCAAATAATATTTCGAACTGCCTTAATAATTTCATCATGTACAAATACATTCTCGCATTGCTGCTGCAGGTGAAGAATTTCCTCAATTCCCAAAACTTGTTTAAGGTTCTCAAGGTTATGGCTGATGCCAAGGTAATCTTTATAAATGTTGAGTTCCGTTTCTTCATCAACATATCCGAAAATAATTTTTATGAAAAAGCGGTCAAGCTGCGCCGCCGGGAGGGGATAGGTACCTTCCATCTCCACCGGGTTTTGAGTGGCGATAATGAAAAACAGGTCGCTTAATTTATAAGTAATTTCTCCCATCGTTATCTGGTTTTCTGCCATACACTCCAGCAAGGCTGATTGCACTTTTGGTGAAGCCCTGTTGATTTCATCAGCGAGGAGGACGTTACAAAAAAGCGGTCCTTTTTTAAATATGAATTCCTTTTTGATATCGTCAAAAATATGGGAGCCGATGAGATCCATGGGCAACAGGTCAGGTGTAAACTGTATCCGCTTAAAGTTGACACCGGCCTCCGCTGTGTCACCCGAAATGCTGTGGGCAACGGTTTTAGCCATTACCGTTTTGCCGGTCCCGGGATTGTCTTCCAGCAGGATATGTCCTTTAGCCAGCAACGCGGTAAGCACAAACTTCACCTGGTTACGCTTACCTTTTATCACTGTCTCTATATTAGCGACAAGGCGCTGAATATTTTCTAAAGCAGTTTCAGTGTTCACTGTTTCCATGCATTATATTTTTGGTTTTGAAAAAAAGTTGATGGTTCTGTAAAAGTTTAAAAATTTAGCAAATCTTTCCTTAAATGGAACTTGTTTTTTTACCGCCCGGTAAAATGGCCTATAAAATGAATTTATGGTTAATTGCTCACCGGCTGTCAACGGATCTTTTGCATATTTACTTTTTAAATATACGTTCATAAAGGAACCAAAGTTGGTTTTGAATTCCGGATCAATTTTTTGACTTGCAAATGCTGCAACCGTATCTTCTTCCCGAGAGCGGCCCAACTGATTGAGGTAATAAGTGGCTGCCACATATGACCAGTAGGCTTTTTGAGAAACCGGGTTGGTATTTTTAGCCATATAATGTATCCACTGAAAGATCAGCCAGGGAAGGCTTACAAGCAATATAACAAATAAAGCGAGCACCGAAATTGCTATCCACAACATTTGGGTAAAGGTCAATGGCTGCTTAGAGAGGGCATTTTGCGGAGACTTCTTTTCCTGTGTAGTATCAATAATTTTTATTTCGTCGATTGGAGCAGGCAGGGGAATTTTTTCCAGAATTTCCCGGTAGCTATTGCTGTCTTTAAGCGCATTATTCTTAAACTCTTCAGAATAAGAGAGTGCCGTAATTTCATTTCCCTTTTCTAATTCGTTCAACGAAACCTGCCCGCTGTCCATACTGATAGTTGCCAGGGAAACATCCATATCAAGCATCACAGGGGTCTTTAAATCAAATGTTTTATCATGATAGATCATTTGGCTAACAGACATGTCTACCCGTTTTTTCAGCGTATCTACTTCTGTTACTTTTCCATGGGTAACGAAAAGGGCTGTTTGCACGGTGATAGGTGGCGTGCCATCGGGGGCGGGGGCCTGTTGCTCATCTATGCTGGGAACCGTGGTGTCAAAATCGATCCAGCCATAGCCGGGGAAGAATACCTGCGTCCATGCATGCGCCTGATCTTCATAGAACCAATACCAGCCTTTGTTTTTAGTGCTCCGGTCCATCGTTAAAAAGCCAGTGGCCACGCGGGTTGGCAAGCCAAGGGAACGTAATAAGAAAAGGGTAGCTCCTGCATAATAAGCACAATAACCTTTACGATTTTCGAACAGGAAATAATTTAATTTACTGGCACTTGGCAGGCCGGGTACACCTGGATTGTCGGTGTATTTAAAAAGCGGCTGTCCTGTTTCATCGGTGCTCAGGAAATAATTTCTTATAGCAATTATTTTGTCGATAGGTGTAGAAGCGTTCTTGGTAATGTCTTTGGCTAACGCTCTAACTGAATCGAAATCCTCGCCTTTAGGAATGAACGTATAATAATTCATAAATGCAGTGTCAATACTATTCCAGTTAGTTACCTGTCGAAGAGCATCAAAACGCTGTTGCTGAAAATTTTCCAATACCTTATTACCTGCCGGATTATAAATAAAATAGGCGCTGTTTAAATCGCTGACCCACATTCTTGCGCGGTAGGCGCTCTTGAACTGCTGACGGTATTCCTTCTCCACCGAAATGGGCTGACAAAAGAATGCGGTGCTTGGAGCAAGAAATTCTTTTGGCGACAGCGCCGCATTGTATACTTCGGTACTGACGACTTTCCTACTTATGTATCCATGGGCATTAGCTAATGCAGTTGAATCAGTTTGTGTAAAATAAAGCGGTATTTTCGAGGGATCCGGCTGAAACAAATCGTTTGAAGGCATCAGGCTGTCAACTTCAAGGGTTTGCGTGGAAGTATCGAACCGCGTATAATAATCATATGTATAATAAAGCGGGTTGGGAATGTCTGAATTGGGAAAGTAATTATCGAGCTTTGCGATAAACACGAGCCTGTTACTTGTTTTGCGGCCGCCGCTAAGTCCCATTTCTTTCCGGTTACTAATGGAGCCATCTTTATTTTCTTTGGTCAGGCTTTCCTTGTTTGGCGCCTGTGTTTCATTATTGCCGCCGCCATATTGTTTTTCAATTGCCTGGAAATCCTTTTTGTAAAATGAAAAAATCAGCATTAACATAATACCCGCAATGGCCGCAAAGCCAATCAACTTTTTTGTGATGAACCAGGAAAACTTTGGCTCGTCATCATTCATATTTCGCACCAGCTCGGCTGTATAAATAATATAAAATGCAAAAAGCAGCACCGGTAAAAAAGCAACAATCAATTTCCTGGAGGTAATATCAATGGTATTGCTCACCACCATAATTTGTATCAACATTAACAACATCGAAAGAATAGTCGGAAACCATCGCAACCTCGCAAAGCCCCAGCCTGCCAGCCATCCGGTAACAAACAAAAAAGAAAATATATAAAAACTGGTGATTGAATAAAAGGCAGAGAACTCACCGGTATAGAGGTTACCTATTATTTTACTTAAGAAATAAAGTAATGCCAGGAGAGGTAAAAAAGTTGTTACAAAACGGAAACGAAAACTGTAGAATATACAGCCACCAATCAGCCCGGAGGCTAAAAAAATACTTTCAGTGATCCACTGACTTTCCTGTAAACTATAGTATTCATTCAGATGCCAGAGAAGATATGCGCCAATAACAATCGAAGGCACAATCAGTAAAAGTGACCGTGCGGTGATCTTCTTTTGACTATATTTTTTTTGAAGTTTCATTTATATTTATCAGATATCAGGTATTGGATTGTTGTCCGCTATCTAATACTAATACTTCGCATTCGCTTTTTTTCAATATTCCTTTAATATTTTTTTCATTTTCCAATAATTTTCTGCGTAAGGGCGATAAGTTAAACGCTATCTGCATTTTATCAGAACTTTTCTTTTCAGGTTTAATAAATATCCATTGCAACCAATCAATCGCATGCACATTTGCAAAGGATTTGCTTAGCGGAACGAAAATAATGTTGAGGCTTGTCCCAGCTTTTTCAAGTATTTCAGTCAGTTGTTGTGTACCGGTCAGTGATGAAATACAAAGTACCGAACCGTATTGCCTGTTAAAATAACTTCTCAGGTCATTTTGCTTGTGCCAGGCAGATGTGCTTATGATATACTTAACTTTTTGCGCCGGATCGTCTGCATAAAATGTTTTGGTTTCCTGGTCCGGAATGTAATCGATCAGTTCATTCTGCCGGTATAATTGTTCATAAGTGTTCCAGACAATGGTCTTAAAATTATCCAGGAATACTTCATTAAATTCATGGTATAGCTCACTGCTTATTGCATTATAAAATGATGCATAAAAATAGATATGCGAAGCATAAGGATCATTTGTCTCGGGAATCCTTACAACCAGTTCTTTATTTTTTGCATATATCTTCCACACAATTCTTCTTACATCATCATGATGTTCGAAATTTTTATAATTGAGAAATTCACCATCCACTTTTCTCATTTCTTCTATCCGCGTATTGGTTTCTTCCGTTTTTTTTGGTTGTGCGGATATTTTTCCGGTGGCAGATTGGAGCGGTTGTGTATAAAAATTACCTGCTGAAGAAAGCCAGGCAGTAAAAGAAAAAAACTGGAAAAAATCTTCAAAATAAATGATACTGTTATGGATATCATATTCTCTTATATTTTTCAAATGCCAGTTATATAGGCCTTTTAGATGTGTTGAAAAGAAATTTTTCTTAGCCTGCACTGCAATGGGAGCAAATTTTGGTGAGACATTATTTCCATCATACAGGAGGCGTAAACGTATATAACCAAATGGAGGCCTCGTAATTCTTGAAATATCAACATTGATTTGTTGCCGGTTGACCATATCTTTTGCCGGAGTTCGAAGCATTAATGAGGTCCGGTTATTTTTCCTGTCGAGCAGAAAAATGATCCATGGTACAAACACACTTAAGAAAGAAAATAGAAGAATACCAAATGCAAACCAAAAGGTAACAACAATAAACAGGTTTAAAATAGCCGTTCTTGCAGTTTGGGGAACGGCATTATTTTTCTGGATCCATCCTTCTGCAAGGAATAAAGAGATGAGTAACAAAATAAGGTGCATTCTCACCGGAATAAAATAACCTGCATTTCTGATTTTCTCTCTGATCCGGGCGATATTCATGATGCAGTAAAATTGATTCAATTTAAACATAAAGAAAAGTAAAATCTTTCGGCATTAATATTAAAGGGGCGATTGAAGATTTTATATTTTCTTTGCGTGAAGTGGTAAGAAATGGTTTTATATGATTCATGCCCGGTTTGCGGGCAAAAAGATATTTACCGGGTGCTCTCAACAGAGGACTTCACCGTTTCGCATGAACGGTTTGAAATTTGGGAATGCAGGGATTGCACGCTCAGGTTCACCCAAAATGCTCCCGCTGCCGGTGAAATCGGACCCTATTATAAATCGGAGACCTATATTTCTCACAGTGATACAAGGGAAGGGTTCGTTAATAAATTATACCACCGGGTTAGGGAGCATACCCTTATCCAAAAGAAAAGACTGATCGAAAAATTAACGCCCGGTTCTTCGGGGCAAAATTCTATTCTTGATGTGGGGAGTGGTACAGGAGCATTTCTCAACACAATGAAACAATCGGGATGGAAGGTAACAGGGCTGGAGCCTGACGAAAATGCAAAGAGAAAAGCGAAGGAGTTATACCAGTTGAGTTTGGGAAGTTCAGAAAATTTATTTTCACTGCCGGCCGAAAGCTTTGATGCCATCACGATGTGGCATGTCTTGGAGCATGTGCATCAGCTTCATGCTTATTTGAAACAATTAAGAAAAATATTGAAACCGGGTGGGAACCTTTTTATCGCCGTGCCGAATTACACCAGTTTTGATCAACATATTTATAAAGAGTATTGGGCAGCGTATGATGTACCGCGGCACTTATATCATTTTTCCCCCTGGGCCATGAACAAATTATTGTCCCTTCATGAAATGCAGCTTGCTTTAAGAAAACCTATGTGGTTTGATAGCTTTTATGTCTGTATGCTCAGTGAACAATATAAATCGGGGAGGTCCAATTTCATTAAGGCAATTCTTAACGGGGGTGTTTCCAATTTGAAAGCTTATGTTGATACGGGGAAATGCAGCTCGGTTATATATGTGGCGCATTAACAATGATGCATTTATTTATTGTCAGTGCAATATTTTTTTGTGCTGATATTTAGGTAATCGAGGATTCAATAACTGTCAGGAAAAGGCTCTACTTATTCAACTTTATTACAAACATTTTCGGCCAGTCCTTACCGGTGATATATAATTTTTTAGTAGTACTGTCATAAGCTATCCCATTTAAAACCGCGGAATCAGGTATTCTGAAAGCCGGATCGTACTGGTGTAAAATTCCGATAAGATTCATTTCACCAACTGCATGGCCATTTGAAGTATCAATTTTAATGATATGATCGTTGTACCATCGGTTCGCATAAACATATCCATCAATATATTCCAGTTCATTCAGGCTGTCTAATTCTCCGGTGTTATCAGCAACAGTAAGTATTTTAGTCGTTCTCATTTCCTTATTTGCCTCATCAGGCTGCACATAATACAGTTTGGCCGATCCGTCACTAATGATCAGGTTTTTGCCATCATTGGTAATACCCCAACCTTCGAGGCTCCAGTCATAGGTAGCTATCGGATGCATTATGTCGTTTACATTATATACAAAAATCTTGTGATTTTGCCAGGTTAGCTGGTATATCCTGTTTTTGAAAATGGTAATGCCTTCTCCAAATATTTCCGGATCAGAAATAAGGTATTCTTTATCAGGCTTGCCGCTTTTGATATCAACAATTCTAAGGGTGGATTGCTTTTGTTCGCCGGTTCCTTCATATAATTTGCCATTATAGAATTGGAGCCCCTGCGTAAACGCCTCGGAATCATGAGGATAGACAGCTTCTACGGTAAACGTAATTGGCTGGGGAGCCGGAAGGTTATTGGGTTGTATGGCCGGAAGGCTTGAATCGTAATCAGGTGTTGAATTATTGTTACAAGAAAGGAAAACCAGCAGTAGTGGAATTAAAGGTAATTTTTTAAGCATTCTGAGTATTTAAAGATTGTAAAAATAGGAAACGCCGCCCTTCTGCATGTTAAATCAGTTATAAATTGTTTTGGCTAAATGTTTTGAAGTATCACTTATTTTAGTTTATTTTACAGGTTCAAACCTCTGTTACGGGCTCTGACTGCAAATAGACTCTGCCCCGTTAACTTTGGCTACACTTACCTTTATCTTATCCTCTATCCTTTGCATTACTACGATCCTATGTAAATCCATATCGGATATCCTGTGTAATTACGCTTACCATTATACAATAAGGATTTCTGAAACCACAAACCAAGGATTACATGCGGATCATTTTTGCTTTTTTACTCGTGTCATTTATTGTAAATGCTGATGCGCAGAGATGCGGAACTACTGAATATCTTCAGCAGAACAAGTCTGCTTTCACCTTTACTCCTCCACCTTCAACGGCAAGCGGCGGAAGAGATACTTTGCCGAATGAGGTAATAACTATTCCTGTAATAATACACGTTTTATATAATAACACCGCGCAAAATATAAGTGATCAGCAAATTTTATCCCAGCTTGCAGTTCTAAATAATGATTACAGGAGGTTGAATGCCGATGCTGTGAATACTCCGGCCCCTTTTGCCAGTGTAGCTGCAGATTCAAGAATAATATTTTGTCTTGCAAAGGTTGACACCAATGGAAACTACACTTCGGGGATTATCAGGAAATATACCAGCCAGACCATTTTCCAGGCGAACGATGATATGAAATTCACTTCTTCGGGTGGAGATGATGGATGGAATTCCCAAAAATACCTCAACATTTGGGTATGTAATTTAACAGCAGGAACATTGGGGTATGCCGTTATGCCCGGCGGACCAGCTAACCGCGACGGCGTAGTTATTCAATATGATGCCTTCGGCACTATTGGCAATGTTTCAGCGCCATTCGACAAAGGCCGCACAACAACGCATGAAATTGGCCACTGGCTTGGGCTCAGGCATACATGGGGTGATGCTCTTTGTGGCGATGACGGTATAGCTGATACACCTCCTCAGCAAACTTATACCACAGGTTGTCCTTCCTTTCCCCGTACTTCATCCTGCTCTATAAATTCTTATGGGGATATGTTCATGAATTACATGGATTTTACAAATGACGCCTGTATGAATTTGTTTACCCGTGACCAGGCCATTGAAATGAGGAGCATGTTTGCCTTGGGCGGTTATAGAAATACTTTCTTAAATTCCTCTGCCTGTGGTGATAGTTTACTTGCGCAAGGTGCCCCAAACCTGCCCGACAGTACTGAAACCACATCGCCTGCTGGGACAACTACAAATGCAGCAAAAATAACTGTGTATCCAAACCCTTTCAGCAGCCAGATTTTTATTAACAGCAACAATCCTGCTGAGCTCGCCGGAACTACTGTTAGACTATACGACATAACGGGCAAATTGTATAAAGTTCAATTGCTGCAGTCTGCAAAAAATTCTCTCTCTGTGGGTGACTTGCCTTCTGGTATTTATTTCCTTAAGGTGGAAGGGGGAAATAATCCACAGGTATTTAAGTTAATTAAGTAATCAGTAGCAAATCCATTCGATTTTTTTTCGTAAGCTTATCTAATTTTGCATTATTAACGATTTGAGAAAATCCTTAATGATACATTCTTTCGTATATATTTAAAAAATTATGAAAATGATAAAGTTACTCTATGTCCCTTCAATGATGTTTTGCTTATTGCTTGCCAATTGTTCGCAATCCCAAATCAAAAGGACTCCTTCTACCGAAGGCAGTTCGACTGCAAATGCGAAATATCCCGATCCAAGAATTGTAGGCGAAAATGCCAGCTTTCCCATGAAATTATCTGAGAAAGAGTGGAAGCAAAAATTAACTCCGGACCAATATTATATATTGAGAGAAAAAGGAACTGAAAGATCTTTTACCGGTAGGTACGATCACTTCTATCAAAAGGGCACTTATTATTCGGCTGCCTCCTTGCAACCTGTATTCAGTTCTGATACAAAATTTAATTCCGGAACCGGATGGCCAAGTTTTTTTGCACCAATAAATCCCGACGCCGTCAGGCTCGTGGAGGATAATAGTGATGGAATGGTCAGGATGGAAGTAGTAGATTCAAAAACCGGTTCGCACCTGGGACATGTTTTTGATGACGGGCCGGAGCCTACAGGTAAGCGGTATTGTATGAATTCTGCAGCTTTGATATACGTTTCTGAGGGTGGCAAACCTCCCGTTTCAGCGAAATAGTATTTCTCAGCCATTAGGGGGTTTTCATAATAGTGTTTTTAAAAAAGGAGACTTTCGGATTTCCGAAAGTCTCCTTGAATCTAAAATCACTCTTATCTTTAATTATTAATTATCCAAACAAGCCGCCTTTCTTAAATGTGCGGGTGCCCTCGCCGATTTTAAAACCATTATTAAAAATCTCAATTTTATAATCACCAGTTTTAAAGTCGCTGTTTTGAGACCATTCCACACTTACCGGTTGCTTTTGACCCTGTATATAATTTATCTGGACTTTCTGAGTATATGGCCTTTGGGTACCATCACGTAACGTAAAACTTCCGGAACCCAAGGCATCTACGGCCACCGGCTTTCCATCAGGAGAGGTGATGCAAACATAAATGTCTTTGGGCTCGCTTTTGGTAATCATATTTTCATCAATATCAAATGAGATACGTAGTTTATCAACTCTCTTTGCTGTGGTAGTAACTTTTTCTTTTCCACCGTTCTTCTCTTTTATACCAACTATATTGAAGTTGGAAGCGTGCAAAGTTGAACCCACATCAATCACATCCTCTTTTTGCTTAATCACTTGAGTAGCCGAGTCAAGATTTTTGTTGGCAATATCCCGCTGTTCGGTAACTACTTGTTTTTCCTGTGTCAACTGAATGTTTTGCACCTTTAACTGCTCAATTTGTGCAGTATATGTTTCTATATTACCCTTCAGTTCAGCAATTAACCTTTTTGCTTCAGCAAGTTCTGCTGCCGTAGCATTCTTATTGTTTAAGATTGTTTGAACCTTATTCTTAAGATCCTGAATATCTTTATCTTTAGTTTTCAGCAAGCTATCTGCTCTTACATTTGAGGTTTTTAACATATCAAGCCTAAGAGCTGCATCATTTAGTTCCCGTTGCAATTCATTTTTTGAAGAATCGCTGTTTACAATTTGCGTTGTTAAATCCTGCTTTTCCTGGCGGGTTTTATTCTTATCAAAAATGATATAACCCCAGGTACCCAGCAGGGCAACAACAAGGATGCCGGTCAGAACATTCCTGTTGCTATTTTTAGGTTTTGGTGATTCTGCCTCCGAAGGATAATCTTTGGGAAAATTTTCGTAACTCATATGAAGTTTTTTTTTTAAAGTTATGGATAATATAATTTATGCCGCCAGCGCGTGATTTATTTATTTTTTTGGGGAAATTTACGAATATCCCCCTGAATTGGAGCAAAATTTTATCTTTGAATGATGAGTGCCATTACTATTCTATCCGAGTGGAAGAAAAATTCATATAAGCCTCTTTACTGGCTGGAAGGTGAAGAAGAATTTTACATTGATGAGGTAATGGAATATGCGGAAAAAAAAATATTGACCGGAAAGGATGCTGAATTTAACCTGAGTATCTTCTATGGGAAAGATGCTAATTGGGCCGATGTAATAAATGCATGCAGGCGTTATCCCATGTTTGCGGAAAGACAGGTTGTTCTCCTGAAGGAGGCCCAACAGATGAAGGATATTGAAAAACTGGAAGGATATGTTGAGAAGCCATTGCAATCAACTGTATTGGTTGTATCCTACAAAGGGAAAACCCTCGATGGCCGTAGCCGGTTATCAAAACTCATCAAAAAACATGGCGAAGTTTTTCTGTCAAAAAAAATTTATGATAACCAATTACCATCATGGACAAATGGATATTTACAATCAAAAGGATACCAGATTACTCCAAGGGCACTTACCTTGCTGGTTGATCATGTGGGAAATGACCTCAACCGGATTGCCAATGAAGTAGAAAAATTATCGATCAACCTTGGTGCTGAAAAAAATATCACCGAAGATGAAATTGAAAAATATATAGGTGTTAGTAAAGAGTATAATATTTTTGAATTGCAGCATGCATTGAGTAAAAAAGATCTCGCAAAGGCTGTTCGCATTGTCCAATATTTTGATGCTAATCCAAAAGCTGCTCCTATACAATTAGTATTACCCTCCCTGTATAATTATTTTACCAAAATCCTGGCAGTTTACCAGATGAATGATAAAAGTGAAAAAGCCCTGCGACCGGTTTTTTATAATAATCCTTTCCTGGTGCAGCAGGCTTTGGATATGCTAATGAATTATTCTTTTGCTGATGCTGAACAGGCCATCATGTTGCTTCATACCTACAATTTAAAGAGTGTCGGAATCAAAAGCTTCGGCACATCGGCAGGTTCCCTGATGAAAGAATTGGTCTACAAAATAATTAAAGGTGAATCTGATAACTAGCTGAATTTCAATAATTTGATCGCATCTATTTTATCTATAGCTAATTGAGCTTTTAAAGAGTCTAGTCCGTCAAATTTCATTTCCGCTCGCAGGAAATGATGCATGTAAATCCGGAGGTTCGTGCCATATAAATTTTGATTAAAATCAAACATATTTACTTCTATCACTCTCATTGTTCCACCGATTGTAGGCCTGATGCCGATATTCATCATACCATTTAAGAAAGTAATTGCTGGCGAATGAAATGAATTGCCTGGTATATCTTGAGGTTGGTTTAATATCGATATTTTAACGGCAAATACTCCGTTTCCAGGCACCAGTTTGTTTGGATCTGTAATTTGAAGGTTGGTCGTTGGGTAGCCGATAGTATTACCTAATTTATTTCCTTCAATAACTATTCCTTCAAAGAAATAGTTATAACCCAGGTACTCATTAGCTGTTTTAATGTCGCCCTCATTGAGCGCTTTCCTGATAATCGTTGAACTTATGATTAAGTTGTTCAAAACATATTCCGGTATTTCTTTCACCATGAAATTCCCTTCGGACTGATATGATTCCAGTAGTTTGTAATCCCCCTTCCTGTTTTTTCCAAACCGATGGTCATAGCCGATTATTATTGTATGGGGATGAAATTTTGTGACTAAAAAATCCCTTATATATTCTTCAGCGGATTGTTCTGAAAAAGATGCTGTAAAGGGAACGACTACAAGATGGTCGATTCCTTTTTTAGAAAGGAGCTCAATTTTTTCCTCTAATGTATTAATAAGTTTTATTCCTCCAGGATGTTTCTTTTCTGCATGGAGTATCATTCGTGGATGCGGGTCAAAAGTGATAATAACCGTTTCACCACCAATATTGACTGCTTCTTTTTTTAACTGACTGATAATCTGCAGATGACCTGTATGCACACCATCGAATGTGCCAATAGTAACAACGGCATTTTTAAAAAGGGGTAAATGATCTATGTCGTAGTGAACCTTCATTGGGATTGCAAAACTATATTATTTCTTTATTGATTACATGGGAAAGAGACCGTCACTTATATTTTATATTTTTACAACCACCAAATTGATATAATGTCTTTTTATTCAAAGCGCGGCGTTTCTGCTCAAAAAGAAGAAGTGCATGCGGCCGTAAAAAATCTTGACCAGGGAATTTTCCCCAAAGCATTCTGCAAAATTTATCCTGATTATCTGGGTAGAGATGATAATTATGTGAATGTGATGCATGCGGATGGCGCCGGTACCAAAAGTATTTTGGCCTATTTATATTGGAAAGAAACAGGAGATGCTTCCGTTTGGAAAGGAATTGCTCAGGATGCCGTGGTGATGAACCTGGATGACTTGCTTTGTGTGGGTATTTATGATAATATTATTTTCAATTCGACTATTGACCGGAATAAAAATCTCATTACCGCAGAAGTCCTGGAAAATGTAATTAATGGCACCAATGAATTTTTTGAGCTGATGAAAACCTTCGGTATTAATATCCATTACCTTGGCGGGGAAACGGCTGATGTGGGTGACGTAGTAAGAACCATTGCTGTAAATGGAACTATGACTGCCCGCTGGCCCAAATCAAAAATTATTTCTAACGAAAAGATACAACCCGGTAATGTGATTGTGGGCCTCGCTTCCTATGGGAAATCGAGTTATGAAGATCAGTTTAATAGTGGAATTGGTAGTAATGGTTTAACTTCTGCCAGGCATGATATTCTTAATAAATCTTATGCTGAAAATTTCCAGGAGAGCTTTGATCCTTCTTTGCCCGGTGAGGTGGTTTATATCGGGAAAAACAGGATCAGTGATATAAAAGGGATTCTTTCCCCAACAAGGACCTATGCGCCACTAATAAAAAAATTATTAGAAAATAATTTTGATAAAATATATGGATTGATTCATTGTAGCGGTGGAGGACAAACGAAATGCCTTAAATATATTCCTGAAAATGGTAAAGTGATTAAAGACAATTTATTTAAACCGCCGGAGATATTTGAAGAAATTCAACAAGCTAGCGGCGCTGATGACCGGGAAATGTACCAGGTTTTTAATATGGGTTGCCGGATGGAAATTTATACTGATGAACATTTTGCTTCTTCAATTATTGAAATTGCTTCCTCTTTTAATATAGACGCTCAAATTATTGGCAGGGTTGAAAAGAGCGATAAGAAAAAATTAGTAATAAAAAATAAAAAAGGGGAATTGGTATTTTAAGAATTTAGGAATATGCGAAAAACCAGGAAGTTTTATTGGAGCTTTCATCAGTTGAAGTTCAAAATACCTTCCTGGGTTACACACCTTCATTTTCTACCGGGGCAACAAATTTGGCGGTATGCTGTCATTTGGAGAATTGCCTGATGGTTTCATTGTTATTTCAACTACCCCGTTCTTTCCTTTGTCTCCATATTTTTTAATGGCGCTTTCATCTTTTAAAACACTAATACTCTTTATTGCATTGGGCTTTATGGCTGCCAAAATCTTCTTTGAGACAATTTTTCCGTCTACAACATACAACACATTGGATGGCAACACAGGGGGGGGATGAGGGGCAGTAGGAGTAGTAGTAGGTGGAGGTGGTGGAGTAGGTGGCGGCACTATTATGCCACGCTTTCCTGCCTGATCCATTGTAATGGTTTCTTTTGTGCCATCTTCGTAGGTCACCTGAACGTTTTGAGAATCGGGCAGCAAATTAATCTCAGTAACTTTCTTTTCCTTGTGGCCGGGAGCTGCTGGAATTGAATCATTTCTGTCCTGAACCACTGGGGCGGCATCCACTGCATGGACACCCAGGTTATCAGCATATTTCTCTATCCCGTTTAATATATTCTGCGCAATAGTTTGTTCATTTTTTGGATTGGCTAAGAAATTGGCATCTTTTTGATTACTCAGAAAGCCTGTTTCAATGAGAACCGCTGGGCATTCATTGGCTTTTAAAACCCAAATGCCTTGCTGGAGTTGCTGTAGTTCATTTGAAACATATAAGGGGTAGTTATTTTGAAACGATTGAATAATTGCTGAGCCAAGAAGTTGGCTTCCTTTTATGTAGGGGTTATCATTTTTCGGGATAACAATTGCCAGACCGCTCTGCTCTTTTTCTTTTGCATTCATATTGGCGTGAATAGAAATAAATAAATCTGCTTTTTTATCATTGGCAAAATTCGTCCTGTCCATTACCGGCATATCCACATCCTTGTCTCTTGATAAAATAATTACCATGTTTGGATTTGTATTCATTGCCTGAACATCTTTAGCTATAGCAAGGTTCAGATCCTTTTCATTAATGTTATTTGCTATTGCCCCATGATCACTTCCTCCATGCCCTGCATCAATTACCACGGTAATTTTCTTACCTGAGTAAGGATTTATCTTACTAATTTTTTTCATCTTAATCGTAAAAGCAAAAAAGACAATAGCAGCCAGGGGCAACACTAACAGCCGGCTTAAGTAGTTCACTTTCGGATTTTTATTTTTGGAGAACATCATGAGTCTTCTTTTTAAAGGTGAATGGAAAAAGTTATTGGTTATAGAAAAATGGTGATTGGGGTAAACTGTTTGTAAAACCATTACGGCAAAAGAATTGAGGTCATTATCTTCCAGGGCTTCTTTATCTGCTATGAATTCGTGTATCATATACAGCTCCTTTTGTATGAGCCAGAAGAAAGGATTAATCCAGAAAAACAGCAGCACTAGGTTCATAAATATTTTATCATAGGAATGCTTTTCTTTCACATGTGCAATTTCATGATTGAAAATCTGTTGCCCTTGCAGAGAATCAAGATCAATGGCGTTATTCCAAAATATGAATTTGAAAAAGGAAAAAGGTGTTCCTTTTGCATCCGTGGCAATGAAGTTGACTTCCTTCATTTTCACTGCCGGGTATTTTTTTCGCAATTGGTATATTTTATAAAAGGAAAGGAAAAGGGGCGTAAGAAATAGTATAGTGATGAAAAGGTAGCCTGCAATAATCAAGTTTTCAGTAGTAAACTGAATGCCGCTATGTCTGCTGTATTCTATAATAATTTCATCGCTGTTATTGATCGTTTGCAACATCCTGATAACAGTTCCTTTATCTTCAGTTGTATATCGGAAAATATTAATTTTTATTAGTGGCAGCGACAAAGCAAGTACCACAGAAGCCAGTAAATAAAAGCGGTTCCAGCGATTAAAAATTTTATTTCGGAGCGCCAGGTAATAATAACCGCACAAAATACCTGAGCAGATGATCACTTTCAGGAAGTACCATACAATCGTTATCATAAAAATTTATTTAGTTTTTTTTAATTGTTTCAGGAGCAATTCCAGTTCTTCCACCGTAAGGTTATTTTCTTTAACCATTGATGACACCGCATTGGTAAAAGAGCCGTCAAAATATTTTTTTACCAGCGATTTCATGCTTCCTTTGGAATAGGTTTCTTTATTTACCAGGGAATAGTATTCATGATTTCTTCCCACTACATTTACGCCAACAAATTCTTTTTCAACGAGGATTTTTAATATTGTGGCTACAGTATTCTGATGTGGTTTTGGATGGGGCAGTTCGTTTATAATGTCCCGCAGGAAGGCATTTCCCAATTTCCATATCACCTGCATGATTTGCTCCTCGGCTTTTGTTAATGTCTTCATTTCAGATATGATTTTGCTTCCAAAAACAAAAATAAACTAATTTTTTAGTTTAACAACTAATTTTTTAGTTTTAGTGAAAAATATTTTTTTTAACAGATGTGTATTATTTCTTTTAAACAAAATATAATTATAAAACTAACTTTGCCGGATTCTGAAAACGCGGTAATTATAAATAGAAGAAAAATATGGAAGAAGCAATTGTAGAATTAAAGAATGTAAATATTTTTCAGGGAAATTCACTAATACTCCAGGAAGTGAATATAACAGTTAACCGTGGTGAGTTCGTTTATTTGGTAGGGAAAACAGGAACCGGTAAGTCAAGCCTTTTAAAAACTTTATACGGCGACCTTGAACTAAGGGAGGGAGAAGGAATAGTTGTAGGTTATAATCTTTCAGATCTTGACTGGAAAAGAGTTCCGTATCTCCGGAGAAATCTTGGCGTGGTTTTCCAGGAATTTCAATTGCTTACCGACAGGAACGTGAATGAAAATCTCAAGTTTGTTTTAAAGGCCATCGGCTGGAAAGATGAAAAATTAATAGACGAAAAAATTAATGATGTGCTGGATAAAGTAGGCTTAAAAACAAAGGGATTTAAGATGCCTTTCGAATTAAGCGGGGGAGAACAGCAAAGAGTAGACATTGCCCGTGCGTTGTTAAATTCTCCCAAATTGATCCTTGCTGATGAACCTACAGGCAATCTTGATCCCGAAACATCAGATGAAATAATGCAACTCCTATTCAATATATGCCGGGATTATAAAACTGCGATTATAATGGCTACCCATGATTACCCTGTCATTGGAAAATTTCCTGCTCGCACTATCAAAACGGAAAGAGGAAAGGTGTGGGACAATGCTACCATATCCATGTAATAAGTTGGCGGGCATTCGCCTGGTTATTAAATTTACCCTTCAGTATTTCCTTCCTTTTTTCGATGTCAGCGGCAGTAAAAGTTGCCTGAAACAATTCGGATATCTTCTTTTTAAATGCTTCCGGTTCTTCTGCGATTACGCAGAGCGCGTCAAGACCGGTTCCTTCAACAGCGGCTTCATTGGTAATCACAAATCTTCCATTATAAAGTGCGTTCAATATTTTTATTTTAATACCGGTATTATTAAAAGTAGGAAGCACATGAAGCTGGGCTTTCTTTATAAGATCGTCCATTTCTTTTTCAGAAGGATTAGCTACAACGCAAAAATGATTATTCCTGTGCTCATAATTGGCCAGGTATTTTGAAGGATTTTTTCCGGCAATCACAAATGGAATTTCCATTGAATCAAAGACATTTTTCATGAGCCACACTACAGCTTTTTCATTCTCGGGAACTGATAGGTTCCCATGGTAAAGGCAGAAGGTGCCCGAACCAGGAATAGATTTTACTTCGGTGAATGGATGGAAAACGGGCAGCAATTCTATATTTTTTGCTCCAAAATCCTGTTGATAGATTTCCTTGTCCTTTTCACTTACAGTAATTACCATTGCCTTGTTGGCTATATTTTTTTCATATTTTATTAGCAGCGAACTTTCAAGGCTGAAATATATTTTTCTAAGAATATTTTTGGTTGCTTTGGTAAGTTTCCCGTAGTATTTGGATTCGACATTGTGAAGTCTAAGAATTACCTTTCTATTTGCAAGCTGACCGGTATGTAAGAAAAAGGAGCAATGAATACCCTCAAGTAAAACAGGGAAATCATCCTTCCTGAGATTATTAATCAAAGCCCGGTTTGCACGGGAACTAACTATAAAGGGAAAACGCAAAGAAAAACTTTTTAGGAAACTTTTCCTGGGATAATAAGTTACGGAGTTGCAATATTTGTCAAGTTCATTTTGTTTGCCCCGGCCATATTCGAAACAGTGTAAATGAATATTTACGCCGCATTGATGCAGAGCTTTGATCTTGTAAAAGAGATCAAAAACGCCTCCATAATCAACAGGGTAGGGGACATCAAGGCAGACAATATGAAGATTCTTATCGGTCAAAGGTTGAATTAATTTAGTGGTGTGGATTTTTTAAGGCCATATTTTTAACTAATACCTAAAACTTCTTATAATTGTTTAGGATTTGCCTATAAAATTGCTCTTTATTTTGAGAAAAAAAATAATTGTTTCAGTCATAAGCGATATAGTTACCGATCAGCGGGTGCAAAAGGAGTGCAATACCTTGGTTGAAATGGGATACGATGTATGCCTGGCCGGTAGAAATAGCAGCAGGGAATTTCTTTTGGATAAATTGCCCTTCAGGATTATCCGGTTCCGCAATCCTTTTAAAAGAGGAGTATTGATGTATTTTGTATTTAATGTTCAATTGTTCTTTTTTTTACTATTTAGAAACACGGATGTATTGTGGGCTAATGACCTTGATACGATGTTGCCAAATTTCCTGGTTTCCCGGTTGAAAAATAAGAAACTTGTTTATGACAGCCATGAATATTTTACCGCCAGTGTCAATAAAAAATCGTCGAGGAAAATTTGGGCAAGGATGGAGAAATATATTTTTCCGAAGTTAAAAAATGTAATAACGGTAAATAACTCTATCAAAAATATTTATGAAAAAAAATATAAAGTTCCTGTTACGGTGGTTCGGAATGTTCCTTATAATTATGTAATTTCTGAAGCCTCTCAAAAAGTAATTCTTCCGCCAGATAAAAAAATTCTATTGATCCAGGGAATGGGTATAAATGAAAACAGGGGCGCAGAAGAAGCTATTTTAACCATGCAATATTTACCAGATGATTATATTTTATATTTTATTGGCAGCGGAACAATATGGGGGCGGCTGAAACAATTGGTTCTTGAATTAAAACTTTCAGAGAAAGTTATTTTTATTGAGCCTCTGCCTTATTTGGAAATGATGGAATATACGAGGCAATCTTTTCTTGGCTTGATTTTCGAAAAAATTGATGCTTCAGAAGAACATCTTTTTGCGTTGCCAAATAAGTTTTTCGATTATGTTCATGCAGGTATCCCGGTTTTGTCATCTGAAGCGGTGGAGATAAAATTGCTCATTGATCAATACCATGTTGGTGATACAATTGGCAATTTTGATCCAAGTGAAATTGCAAAAAAAATCCTCGAGATTTCCAAAAATAAGAACGTATATGATCTTTGGAAACAGAATACAGCTGAGGCATCAGAAGATTTGAATTGGGAAAATGAGGAAAAAAGTCTGATCAATTTTATGCAAAATGTATCCTGAGGAATTAAATGTCATTTTGATTCCGGGTGTTATTTTTTGATTCCGGAAACTGCTACCAATTTCTGAATCATTTGATCGTGTATGAATCTCCAGGTATTGAACTCTTCAGTTTCGCTGGCGGTATGATTGTGCCATATGCTGATGAAAGTTCCATTTACCATTTTGACCTCATTTATTAAGCTGGTAATTTTTTCCGGGATTTTTTCCGGATTAAATATTTTTTCATTCATAAAATTGCCATCCATTAAGGTTATCGGAAATATTTTTAGCTGGGTAGCTTTTTCATTTTTCAAAT
>OCTA010000969.1_pt1 | contig 26710 bp, 21 predicted proteins | sample 1538991 | NCBI WGS metagenome assembly OCTA01 (sample SAMEA3539302, study PRJEB22396) | soil metagenome | biome: tundra; feature: field; material: soil | place: USA | collected 2010-05 | depth 0.15 m | reverse complement strand
GCGCGGTAGGAATCGAACCTACAACCTAGTGATTAAGAGTCACTTGCTCTGCCAGTTGAGCTACGCGCCCGATTCGGGGGGATGGCGGGAGACACGGAAGACCGCCTCCACAACTATAGCATCATACCGACCCCATTTTGCTCAGCCCTAGTACCACATGGGACCGGAATTAACCCTCAATCAAGTACGATAAAGTGTGCGTTATATCATCTCCGGGGCTGCCGGATTCATCGGGTCGCATCTCTGTGATCGCCTCATAGCCGAGGGCCACAATGTTACTGCGCTCGACAACCTGATCACCGGTCACCGCGAAAACATCGCTCATCTTGAGGCTCACCCGGCCTTCGAATTCATCGAGCACGACGTCTGTCAACCTGCCCACGTGAAGGGCAAAGTAGACCGCGTTTTTCATCTCGCTTCCCTCGCCAGCCCTATCGACTACCTCGAGCATCCGCTCGAAACGCTCGAATCGGGCTCCACCGGAACGCGCAACATGCTCGAACTCGCGCGCGAACACAAGGCGCGGTTCCTGGTCACTTCTACTTCAGAATGCTACGGCGATCCGCTCGAACATCCGCAGCGTGAAACCTATTGGGGCAATGTGAATCCCGTGGGTCTCCGCTCCTGCTATGACGAAAGCAAGCGGTACGCCGAAGCGATCACGATGGCGTATCATCGCGTGTACGGCATCCGCACCAACATCGCGCGAATCTTCAACACCTACGGCCCGCGCATGGCTCTGAACGACGGCCGCGTGGTTCCCGCCTTTGTCGATCAGGCGCTGCGAGGCGTCGAGTTGACGGTATTTGGCGACGGCTCCCAGACGCGCAGTTTCTGTTATGTTTCGGACATGGTTGACGGTCTGCTCCGGTTGGGCGAATCCGACGAGCGGTATCCCGTCAATCTCGGCAATCCCAATGAAATGACCATCCTCGAATTCGCCGACCACATCAGGGCTCGTTTCGACAACTTTTCGGGAATCCAGTTCCGGCCGCTTCCCTCCGACGATCCGAAAATCCGCCGCCCCGATATCACGAAGGCCAAGACGCTGCTGGGGTGGGAACCCAAAGTCGGGCTGGACGAGGGTCTCACAATCACCATCGATTACTTCAAAAAAAGAGCCAACCCGCTAGCGGCTGGAACTCCACATTTCAAATCGACCGGCGGTTCCCCTATCGCCGCTTTCTAAAACGCCGAATCGAATCTACCCAGTTCGGTGCCGTGTGCGCCGTTATTCGAAGAACCGGTCGCGGCTCGACGCGGGAATCGCATCCACTTGTTTCAGCAGCGCAAGCTTGTCGAACTGCGTCCAGGTCTCGGCGATTTTGCCCTCCCGTACCCGCGCCATAATCAGGCCATCGACATTCACACGCTTTCCGGTCGCATCCACCCCCAGCTTCGCTCCGCAGTGCGTCCCTTCAATCGAAATCCGCGCCACCACTTTGTCACCTTCGGCAATCACGTCCTCAACTGTCACATGCAGGTCGGGGATCGCCGCCCGCATCCTGTGATAGAACACCTTGAATTCCGCTGCCTTGGCGGGCGCTTCGCTCTCTCCTAACCCAAAAGAGAGAACATCGGGTGCGCGCATCTCATCAATCGCGCTCTCATTGCCTTCATTCCAAACCTCTTCGAACCAATTCCTGATCAGTTCTTTGTTCCTCGACCGAACCGCCTCGTCTGAGTCCATTTGCGCTGAATGTACCACGCTGCCGCTTTCGCACGCTCCGTCCCAAAAGCGGACAGAGTCTCGCCTGGCAGCTTAATCCTAAGTCGCACAAAATGCGAGCCGTCCGCCCTCGCTTGGTCTTGGCCGTTGGCGTGCCCATTCAGGAGCGGAGAATCATGGACGTTCCTCGCGGAAAAGAAGTAGCACGGCGACGCACCATTCGCCGGATCGTTGTTGGCGTACTGGCAGTTATCGCCATTGGCGGTACCACTTTAGCTCTCGCTCGTCTAAAACCGGCAGCACCGTCCGCCGAGATGAGCGAAATGTACATTGGCACCGTCAAGCGAGGCGACATGGAGCGGCAGGTCCGGGGCCTCGGCCGCCTCACGCCCCAAGAGATCTACTTCATTGCGGCGGCAGTCGATTGCCGTGTAGCGCAGGTGGTTCGCAGGCCGGGTTCTGAACCCGTCAAGGCCAACGATGTGTTGCTGGTGCTGAGCAACCCCGATCTGGAGCTCGAAGCCGAGAAGGCCGAGTGGCAGGTGAAGCAGGATCTGGCCACTCTCGCGAACCTCAAGGTTCAACTGGAGAGCGACAAACTGGATCAACGGGCCGGTCTCGCGGCGCTCGAATCGCAATACACACAAGCTAAACTCACCGCCGACCGCGATCTGGAACTGACGCGGCTCAGTCTCAAGAGCGATCTCGAATCGCGCCTTTCCGTGGATCAGGCCAATCAATTGCAAAAACGGGTAGACCTTCAGCAGCAGCGTCTGGCGATCGCGGATGAATCCATAAAGGCGCAAGTCGAAGCGCAGCAAGTTACCGTCGAAAGCTCCCGCGCCGCTTATGAACTAAAGAAGAAGCAAGTGGATCAGCTGACGATTCGCGCGGGCATCGACGGCGTGCTTCAGGAAGTTGACGCGGAAGTTGGCCAGCGCGTCACCGCCGGAACCATACTCGCGAAAGTTGCCGATCCCAAGCGGCTCAAGGCGGAGTTGAAGATTGCCGAGACGCAGATGAAGGATGTGCGCGTCGGGCTCGATGCCTCGGTCGATACGCGCAACGGCATCATTCCCGGCCGCGTGATTCGCATCGACCCGGCCGCCCAAAATGGCACCGTTACGGTGGATGTCAGTCTGCTGGGAGCGCTGCCGCCCGATGCCCGGCCCGAATTGAGCGTCGATGGGACGATCGAAATCGAACGCCTGCGTGACATAGTCTACGTCGATCGTCCGGTATCGGGAGAACCGGACACAACCATCGGCCTGTTCAAGATCGAAGCGGAGGGTAAAGGCGCAAACCGGACGAACGTGAAACTGGGCCGCGCTTCCGTAAACACGATTGAGGTGCGGGACGGTTTGAAGGTTGGTGACCGCGTCATCTTGTCCGACATGTCCAGGTACGATTCGTACCCGCGGATTCGCTTGAACTAAATCGTGTCTCGCACGTAATTAACCAGAAGGAGCTCTGAACCGCATGAATGCAACCGAGCCGTTGATCCATCTCGAAGGCGTAATGAAAGTATTTGTCACGGACGAGGTAGAAACGCACGCCTTGTCCGGGATCCACATCGATATCCAACGCGGCGAATACGTATCCATCTCCGGGCCTTCCGGCTGCGGCAAATCCACGCTGCTGGCCATACTGGGCTTGCTGGACACGCCGTCTTCGGGGACTTACACGCTGAATAGTAAACCTGTTCAGAGCCTGAAGCTTTCCGAGCGCGCACGGATCCGTAATCGCGAAATCGGCTTCATTTTCCAGGCGTTCAACCTTATCGGCGATCTGAATGTTTACGAGAACGTAGAACTTCCGCTGACCTACCGCGGCATGGGCTCCGCCGATCGCAAGAAGAAGGTTCACGAGGCGCTGGAGCGTGTTGGCATGTCGCACCGCATCAAGCACTATCCTTCGCAACTCTCGGGAGGTCAGCAGCAGCGCGTCGCAGTGGCCCGGGCGCTTGCCGGCGACCCTTCGATTCTACTGGCGGATGAGCCAACTGGAAACCTCGATTCTCAGAACGGTGAGCAGGTGATGGACCTCCTGCGTGAACTGCATCGCGGCGGCGCCACGATCTGCATGGTGACGCACGACCCCCGCTATGCTCGCTATGCCGACCGCTCTATTCACTTGTTCGACGGACGCGTGGTGGAGGAAAGCATGGAAGTTCCGGTATGATCGGGCGAGGATGATCTCTTTACGCAATATCGAAAAATTCTTTGAGCAGGGCCCGACCAAAACCTACGTTCTCCGGCGCATCAACGTCGATATCAAAGAGGGCGAGTTTATCTCCATCATGGGTCCCAGCGGGGCGGGGAAATCGACGCTGCTCCATCTGCTCGGAATGCACGATACGGCGTGGACGGGTGAGTATCAATTCTTCGATCACGCGATCCACCGCCTCAGCAAGAAAGATCGTTCGGAGGTCTACAAGAAATACATCGGGTTCGTGTTTCAGAGCTATCACCTGCTCGATTCGTTGACCGTCTACGAGAACCTGGAGATTCCTCTGTCCTATCGGAACATCAAGAAATCCGAACGCCAGAGCATGGTTTGCGATACGCTGGACCGCTTCAGCATGGTCGGCAAGAAGGACCTCTTCCCAAACCAGCTTTCGGGCGGTCAGCAGCAACTAGTCGGCATCGCGCGCGCCATGATCGCCAACCCGAAACTAATTCTCGCCGACGAGCCAACGGGCAACCTGCACTCCAGCCAGGGCAGGGAAATCATGGAAATGTTCAAGAAGCTGAACGACGAAGGGACCACCATCGTCCAAGTCACCCACAACGAGAAGAACGCCGAATACGGGAACAGGATCATTTATATCGAGGATGGCTGGATTCAGCAGAACCCGGCCGCGCGGGCGGTATGAAGGGCATGGCCTCGCTGCTGCGCATCCTGATCGCCGACGATCAGCCCGATGTGCTGGAAGCGCTGCGTTTGCTGCTCAAGCGCGATGGCTACAAAATCGAGTCGGCGGACTCGCCGCGCGAAGTTCTGCAAGCCATCGAAAACCGCGATTTCGATCTCGCAATCATCGACCTGAACTACAGCCGGGACACCACCTCCGGTCAGGAAGGTCTCGATCTGTTAGCGAGCATTCAGAAGACGGATTCGACTCTTCCGGTGATTGTGATGACGGCATGGAGCAGCATCGATCTGGCGGTGGAAGCGATGCGTCGCGGCGCCCGCGATTTTATCCAGAAGCCTTGGGAAAATGAGCGGCTCGCCTCCATTGTGCGCACGCAATTGGAACTGAGCGAAGCGATCCGGCGCGGCCAGCGCCTGGAAGCGGAAAACTCTCTGTTGCGCGGCGAGAATCTGCCGAACATGATCGCGCAGGCTCCGGCAATGCAGCCAGTGCTTGACCTGATCTCCCGCGTCGGCCCGTCCGATGCGAATGTTCTGATCACGGGCGAACCCGGATCCGGCAAAGAAGTTGTGGCGCGCACTCTCTATGGAATCTCGTCCCGCGCCGGCAAGCCCATGGTAACCGTGAACGCGGGCGGTCTCGCCGAAGGCGTGTTTGAAAGCGAACTCTTCGGGCACGTGAAGGGAGCGTTCACGGACGCGAAGGTGGATCGCGTGGGCCGCTTTGAACTGGCCGATACCGGAACGCTGTTTTTGGACGAGATCGCCAATGTGCCGATGAATCTGCAATCGAAGCTGCTGCGGGTTTTGGAAATCGGCGAGATGGAGCGCGTCGGATCTTCCAAAACGAAGCGCGTGGATGTTCGCGTCATTTCAGCCACCAATGCGAACCTGCCTGAAGAAGTGCGGAATGGGCGCTTCCGTCAGGACCTGCTCTTTCGCTTGAACACGATTGAGATTCACGTGCCGGCGCTGCGCGAACGCCGTGACGACATCGCTCCGCTGGCGAACTATTTCCTGGGCATGCACGCGCGGCGTTATCGCAAGAACATCGCCGGCTTCGACCACAATGCGCTGCAGGCCATGCAGGAGCATCCCTGGCAGGGAAACGTTCGCGAGTTGAATCATGTGGTGGAACGCGCCGTCCTTATGACGCAGAGCAACTGTATTCGCGCGAGCGATCTCGCGTTGCGGGCTGGCCCCGTCACCCCGGGACGCCTGGAAGAAATGAGCCTGGAAGAAGTGGAAGGGTTTCTGATCAAGAAGGCGCTGGCGCGATATGGTGGTAATGTCAGTCACGCGGCGAACGCCCTCGGCCTGAGCCGTAGCGCCCTCTACCGCCGCTTGCAGCGCTTTGGGCTTTAAGCTAAATCGCAAAACATCGCACGAGACGCGGGTTCTTTTGCTCGCCTTATTCGGCGGTCTGCCCGGGGTCGCCGCGACGTTCGTTTTTCTGTTCGCGGGCGGCTACACGGCGCGTCTGCAATGGACTTTCGCGCCGCTGATTATCGCCCTGTGGCTTGGGTTCTGTTTTGCCGCGCGCGAACGAGTGGTCGGCCCCTTGCGCACCATGGCGAATCTGCTCGAAGCTCTGCGTCAGGGCGACTACTCTATTCGGGGCCGCGTCGAAAATCCGCGGGACCCCTTGGGCGAGGTTATGCTTCAGATCAATGCGATGGCTGCCACGCTACGGGACCAGCGCTTGGGCGCGCTGGAAGCGACGGCACTCTTGCGCAAGGTGATGGCGGAGATCGACGTCGCCGTTTTTGCTTTTGACCCGCAACAGGCGCTCCGGCTGGTGAATCGGGCGGGCGAAAGGCTGCTGGCGATGCCCTCCGAGCGGATGCTGGCGCGTGACGCAACTTCGCTCGGGCTGGGTGAGTTTCTGATTGGTCCCGATGAGCGCACGATTCAGCGCTCCTTTCCCATTGGAGCCGGTCGTTGGGGCGTGAGCCGCAGTTTGTTTCGAGAAGGCGGAGTGAGTCACTATCTCCTGGTGGTGACCGATCTGACTCGGCCGCTGCGCGAAGAGGAGCTAAAGGCTTGGCAGCGGCTGGTCCGCGTGCTCGGTCATGAACTGAATAATTCGCTCACGCCCATCAAGTCGATCGCCCAAAGTCTGGAACTGCTTGTGAAGACCGATCCGCGGCCCGACGACTGGCAGGAAGATATGTCCCGCGGCTTGAGTGTCATCGCGACCCGCTCGGAGGCTTTGAGCAGGTTTATGAGCGCCTACGCGCGCCTCGCAAAGCTGCCTGCGCCTAAGTTCGGAGCGGTAGAAGTGACCGCTCTGCTGCGGCGAGTGGTCACGCTCGAAACGCGGCTGCACGTCTTCTTCGAAGAATGTCCGCCGCTGACGGTTCAAGGGGATGCCGATCAGTTGGAACAGGTGCTCATTAATTTGATTCGCAATGCCGTAGACGCTTCGCTTGAAACCGGCGGCCGGGTTTTCGTGCGGCACGAGAGAACTCCTTCGGTGGTCGAAATCGTGGTGCGCGACGAAGGCCCGGGTCTATCGAACACAGCGAATCTGTTCGTTCCGTTCTTCACAACGAAGCGCGGCGGCTCGGGCATCGGCCTGGTGCTGAGCCGGCAAATTGCAGAAGCGCATAACGGTTCGCTATCGTTGCGGAACGCCAGCGAGGGACCTGGCTGCGAGGCTATGCTGACTTTGCCGCTCCAGTGACCTCAAACTGCGGCTCTATCTCGCAGAATCATGCCTGCGCCGGCGCTAATCCCGCATCAGTCCGGCAATATCGCGGCTGCCGCGCGAGACATGGAGAATGAGAATCTCTTCAGCCTCGATACGGTAGTGTATATAGCCCGCGAGAGCGGAAGCATTGACATTGCCACGCGCGTTATCGAGAGCCTAACAGAGCGTTTTTTCCTGCTGGCTTTGCATCCACAACTGGGGCGGAGGCGCGATCACGGTTTGCGCTCTGGCCTGAGCGAGCGTAATAATCTTTGGCGTACCAATCGCCCACCCGCTCCCAGACGTTGCCCAGTATGTCACGAAGTCCAGACGCGTTGGCCGGTTTTTGACCGACGGGATGGGGACCGTTCTCGTTTTGATTCGGCAGTCATGACCAGCAACCCCGCTGAGATAACAACGAGGGATTAGCACAGCAAGCCGAGATTTTTTTCCCGCGCATTACAGGTTTCCAGATTGGTTTCCGCTCAAGAGGGTGAGATCGATCGGGAAGGATCGGCTCGGAGGAGACCATGCGAAGAAATCCTGGAGTACTCTTTCGCCGCTCTGGAACGCCCCCGCGGCCCGCTACGGGCGGTCAACAGCCATAGACCTCCCTGCCTCACAGGATGATCGTGTTCGGCGGCAATACCTTCAACGGCGCTTTGAACGACACGTGGATTCTCACTAATGCTGACGGACAGCATGGGCGTCCGCCTGGATTCAAGCGGCAGTGCCGAACGAACCGCCGGCGGCCTCCTATTCGCAAGGCATGTACCATCCCGCCTCCAACCGGATGATCCTTTACGGGGGCGCCGACCTGACAGATGTCTGGATTTTCACACGAACGCGAACGACCTGAAATCAGCCGCACCGCCATGGGTTCAGCTTCAAACGGAAGGGAATCCGCCGCCCGTTCTGACTGACTACGAAAAACATGTGTACGATCCGATCCGCAATATTCTGATCGTGTACGACTCGACCGCGGGAGTATAGGCACTTTCCAACGCAAATGGATTGGGTGGAGCACCGGTATGGTCGCAGTTGGACGTGCCCGGCAATGGGCCATCGGGCCGAGCCGGATTTACAGTTGTCTACAATCCTGGCAGCAACCGGATGATCGCCTTTGGGGGTTCTGACGGAACGACGAATTTCAGCGACATCTGGGTGCTGACAAATGCAAACGCTCAAGGCGGGACGCCCGCGTGGATCGCGCTTCCTACCGGCACGGCGACGGTGCCGGAGGGTCAAGAAGGTCACACCGCGGTTTACGACCCGGTGAGCGACACGATGACCATCTTCGGCGGCATTGGATTACCGGCGGAGACCTGGACAGCGGCCAACGCCAGCGGATTGACACAACCTCCAGTGTGGAAGTTGGCGAATGCGGGTAATGGGATTGATGCGCGGACCTGGGAATCAGCCGTGCTCGATATAAGCAGCCTCAGCATGACCGTATTTGGAGGACTTACGAACGAATTGGTGAATTCAGCGATTGTGCTGTCTCCGGTGTTGTAAGCACTCGGTATCCGAATCTTAATGGACCTGCGACCTTTTTGGCGGTGGCAGGCGCACCCAAGTGCCTAACGCAAGTTAGGCCGCGACTAACCTATCGCGTAGTTGAATCTCATCGAGGAAAGCCGATGAGTCCGAGCTCGCCCAGGTCGGTGAGCAGGTCGTCTACCCGGGGCGCTCCTAGCGCGGCGTCGAAGGCCGCGTGCACATCCTGGAGCGTGGCGCCTGTTCGAATTGCTCCACCACTTCGCCCGGCTTATCGCGCACCCATTCGAACAACCTCTTTATCGTTTCCCGGCGCAGTGAAAAGATCGACTTTTGGATGGCCGCAAGTATCTCGGCGGGCGCGACGTCCTCAAGCTGCGATTTCACGATATAGGGGTGATCGCAGAAAAGTCGAATCAGCAAGGGAAGCAGGAAACTCGGATGCGCCGCTTCGGGACAAAGCGCTCGCAAGTATGCCGCCACCGACTTGACGCAGAGATACCCGCTGAGATACGCATGTTCGGTGGGTGCGATCGCGGGCGCGAGGAACAGCGCCTCCAGATACCCGCCGTCGTAAAGTCTCGCCTGCCTGACGCCGAAGAACTGTGCGTCGCCTTCGACCCCCTTCATTCCAAGCGCGGTGTAGTGGCTGATTTTCAGCAAAGGCGAGTGGATGGGATCACGGTCTTCGTTGCCTTGATAATCGAGATCGGCGTACAGAGCCATGCCTTCGAGAACCGGCGGCGGGGCACCCAGCAGTCGGTAGGCGCGCCGCTCGATGGCGGGCGGATTGCCGGCTCGCCAGGCAGCGAATGCGCGCGCCGACGCGATTGCCAGCATCGCTCCAAGGCGGCTCGTCCGGACGCACCAAAGATGGGTCAGTTCGTGAAAGAGCGTGGAGTAAGAAGCCGTGTCCGGATATTCGAGAACCGGTATCGATAAGGCAAGCCGGCGCTCGCCGACGAAGGGCCGAAATCCGGCAAGGTTCGTGAACGGGTTGTAGGAGGCATCGCTCTCGCGCAGGGAATATAGGTCCACGGTGGGCTACTAATAGTGAGGGGATTATAACTCACGCGGGACGTGCGAACACTGCGCCTGCGCTCCTCGTGCGCGGCCGGCACAGTTCCGACCGCGGGATCTAGCGTTCCCGAGTGTCTAGAAGTTATAAGAAGTTATGGAATACTGGTTGCTTCTCCTTAAAGGGAATCGCGTTATGTGATCGTCATTTCGGAAGGGAGACAGCACTGTTGAGATTTCGAACTCTGACCATTTCGAGACAGTATGGCAGCGGAGGCGCGCGGATCGCGTCGATCGTTGCAGCGCGGCTCGGCTGGCGACTGCTCGACAGCAAAATATTAGATGCGGTAGCCCAGGCAACGCGCATCAACCCCTCGGTGATTCAGACGCATGATGAGCGTGTCACAAGCTGGTTCCATCGCCTGAACCGCGATGCGCTTCGAAGCGCTGCGTTGATGGCCTTTTTACCCTGTCGCGACGAGGAGTTTTTCGACGCCGACTGCATGGTCTCGTTCACCCGTAAGGTGATTGAGGAAGCTCACTCGGATGGCGGTTGTGTGGTTGTCGGTCGGGGCGCGCAGTGCATTCTGGACGGCTGCGCGGATGTCTTTCGAGTGTTCGTGTATGCTCCCGTCGCGCAGCGGCTGCATTCTGTCCGGCTTCGCACGAAAGAAGACATTAAGGAAGAGCAGTTAAATGAAGTGGATGCGGAACGCGCCCGTTATATTCACGCCTACTTTGGCCGCCACTGGCAGGACCTGGACTTATACGATCTGATGATGTCGTCGAAACACGGGGATGAGATTACGGCATCCACGATCCTGCGGGCGATGGGATCGGAACGGGCGACGTCCGGTGAGGCCGTGCCATAGGGGAACCAGATAGAGCGAAACCCTAATACGGAATGGCCTCCGCTTATTCCACAGGCTTGCCGATTTCCCAGTGATGCCCGAACGGATCGCCGATTCGTCCTACCCGCCAACCATGTTGGTTGCCAACCGGCCAGATCTCGGCGGCTCCCGCCGCGATAGCACGCGCAAAAGCGGCATCGGGATCCTCCACGATCATTACCATCCGGACAGAACCACCGCCCAGAGACTCGGGGCTGAAGTTCAGGTGTTCCGGGGACTCGTCGGCGAGCCAGAATTCGGCTCCCCCCACGCACAATTGAGCAACCACCGCCCCACTGTCGTCGTCAACGCGAAACAACTCCTGGGCGCCGAACGCCGCTTTGTAGAACTCTATCGCCCGCGCTCCCCATCGAACCGAGAGCATGGGAGCTATAGACGTCTTGCGGTCCATTGCGCTCATTATGATTTCTCCTCGGGCGACCGCGCGCCGGGTTGATCGTTTTCGGAGACAACCTCAAGCACGACGGCTCCCAATTGCATGAAGGCGTCAAGGTCCGAAGGTTTACGGAAGTAGCGCGCGACGCCGAGCGCGGCCATGCGCTCGCGGTCCTTCTGGGCGTCGGAGGAGCTTATCACAATCACGGGAGTATGCAGGCACTGCGGGTGTTTGCGAAACTCAGCCAGCACCCGCGGTCCATCCACCTTTGTAAGATTCATATCTAAAAGCAGGACATCCGGGCAGGGCGGATTTCCTGGACTTCCCATGCGAACAATAAAGTTAAGAGCCGCGGCGCCGTCTTCAACCACCTGCAATTCATGCCCAATGCGGTGTTCCTCAAGCGCTTGTTTCACCAGCAGGATGTCCCCGGGATTGTCCTCGGCCAGAAGAATATTCAACAAGCTTACTGCTTCTCTCCATGCGGAAGTGAAAAATAGAACGCCGCTCCTTCTCCGGGGCGGCCCTCGGCCCACATGCGGCCGCCGTAGCGCTCCACGATGCGCTGGCAGATGGCGAGGCCCAAACCCGTGCCGGGGTAATCGTCCTTGTGCAAGCGCCTGAACAACCCGAAGATCAACTCGGCATACTGCTGTTCAAAGCCAATGCCATTATCGCGGACGGCAATGATCCATTGGTCGCCTTCATCAGTGGCGGAGATGGCAATTTCCGGAACCACGTTCGCCTTACGATACTTGAGCGAGTTCGATAGCAGGTTCTGAAACACCTGAGCTATTTGGTTTGTGTCTCCGCGCACGACCGGCAGGAAAGGCGCGGTTATGATTGCTCCGCTCTCCTCGATATCGTTCTTCAGAAGAGCCAGGGCCTTAGCAAGCGAGGCAGAGAGATCCGCCGTGCCGACTGGGATCTCGTCCTCGTGCAGGGTTCGGGAGAAGGCGAGCAGGTCATGGATAAGCTCCTCCATGCGCGCCACTCCCTGGCGAACAAAGCCGGCGTACTGTTCGAGGGCCGCGTCGCCCCTACCCAGCCGTTTGAGCATCAACTGCGAGTAGATGTTGACCATGCGCAGGGGTTCCTGCAGGTCGTGGCTGGCCACGAAGGCGAACTCCTCCAGGCTGCGGTTCACTTTCTCGAGTTCCAGGCGGGCAAGCACCTGTACCGTCACATCGCTTAAAACAGCGACGACGCCGGATACCGAGCCGTCTGATTCGCGCAAAGGATGGTAGGCGACGTTGAACCAGTGATCCTCAACCAAGCCATCGCCGTCGCGGTCGTAGGGAATCGGCCATTCGTTCGCGATAAAAGGCTCACCGGTATCGAATACCCGATTGAAAACGTCCCAAACATTTTGCTTCAACTCGGGCACGACATCGGCGAAGCGCCGGCCTATGAGATCCCTTCCTTGGAGCAGGGCCTGGTAGGAAGGATTTGCCAGCTCGACAATCAGGTCGCGCCCGCGCAGCACGATGATGGCAACCGGCGCTTGCGCGAAGACCTGCTGCAGCCTCTCTTCACTCGCGGCAAGAGCCTCTTCCATGCGCTTACGCCCGGTGATGTCGCGGGTGGAACCGGCCACTCCGTCCACTACGCCATCAGCGGCGAATATGGGGACGAAGATGTACTCGTAGTGTCGAGTTTCGCCCGCGGGCGCGGCGAAAGGCGTGTGGTCGCGCAGAGACGACCTGGTCTCAATCACCTCTCGAATTTGTCGCTGAAGGCGCGCCGCGAGTTCGGTCGGATAATCGAGGTCGAAAAAGTTTTTTCCGATGACATCCTCGTAGGAAAGCTGCAGGAGAGAGAGGAGCGCGCGATTGACATATGTAAAACGCCCTTCCAGGTCGAAGACATAAATGAAGTCCGGCGTGTGAGATAGCACCGTATCGAAGGTGCGCCATTGCTGTTGGAGCTGGGCTTCGCCGTAAGCGGGAACGGCCTGGAAGAGCGCGCGGAATTCTGGCATTGGCAAATCGGCGACGTGCTTGGCAGACGGCCATGAGTACATTCCAAAGTCAGATGACAATTGCGCGTTAGATGTTCCACAGCAGATTGCGAGAAACGCAATGGACCACCTATAGTTGCCTGTTTAACTATCGGGGCCGGAAGAATTCCTGGGGGAAGGCAATGAGTGGAAAGGGCGGTTTGACGTCCCGCCCTCTCTGAGTTCTTACGGCTTCCCCGGGTAAGGGTAGGCTCCTGGCACGGTCTTCGGAAGCGGGTTGAAATCCGCCGGGATCTGGTTTACTACTCCCTCTGCGGTATCTACCGGGACGATGCCCAACGACTTGCATCCATAGCCGGTCTGCGCCGGAAGTTTTAGGACAAGGTCCTCTGGAACTGTCACGTACTCGGGAGGCAGCGGAGCGCCTCTGCCCAAGAGCCTGGAAGGACTGAACGCCGACACGAAGTCTGAAATTCCCGGCGTCAGCGCATCCTCGGGGCCAAGGTCGCTCTGGCCCAGTTTCGCGGCGCCCTGGATACGTCCCATGATCTCGTCCGGCAGCAGTGCCATCGGCGTTAGGCCGAATAGTGTATCCACGAACTTCGGCACCGAAGCGTGACTGCCGGAGTCCGAGTCGATGTAATGAGTGCGCGAGTAGGGCGAGATCAGCAGCAGCGGCACGCGGGGGCCATTGGAAATTGGCGATCCGTCCGGGCCATAGGAACGGATGGGTGGCGGAACATGGTCATAGTCTCCTTCGGAGTCGTCCCAGGTAATGATGATCGCGCTCTGGCTCCAGTACTTGCTTTTTGCGATCGCGTTGATTGCCTGCGCCACCATGGCCTCGCTGATCTGCGCGTCCGAGTAAGCCGGATGATCGTCGTCGCCCTTGAAGTTTTTCTGAACGATGGCCAATGGGTTCGGGGGCGTCAAGCCGAAGAGATTCGTATATCCACCTTTTACGAAGAACACGCCCTCGCTGGGCAGGGTTTCAGTCTTGACCGCCGTGAAGAAATCGCCGAGGCCGTGCAGCTCTTTCGCCATTTTCGGGTTGTTCGACACGTATCCGAAGTACTGTGGCCCGTTGTGATGCGTGATATAGGAAGCGTGCGTGCCGTTCGCATCGACGGGTCCGTCATCGGGATCGGTAACCTCTTTGTTGAAGCCTTCTTCATACCAGCCAAAGGGAACCGGTCGCTTGCCCGAATTCGTTAGGTACTCGACATCGTCCATGACATCCACGAGATCCGTTTCCGGAAGGCGATCGGACTTCACCACTTCCCCTAACCGCTCGCCCTTCATGGTCAACGGGAGTGAGGCATAGGTCATATTCAGCGACGTCGTGTAGCCGGGGTAATCGCCGGGATTCACGGGAACCAGGCGGTCGGCGGACGGGATGGGGTCGGTCGGCGATCCCCACAATGGATCGGGGTCGAACATGACTGGCACGCCGGGCGCGCTGCCTCCGTTATCCGGGTAAGCCTGGTCCGGATGCAATGCCCACTGCGTTTGCCCCGATTGCGCGGCGATGATGGAGAGGTTGCCCGGCGTGGACGGCCCCGTCATCTCTTCGAAAATGTGATCGAAAAGCACAAAGGAGTCCGCGTACTTCCACAGAATCGGCACGGTGTCGCAGTCTTCGTATGCCATCGCCAGTTCGCCGAACTGCTTGGCTTCGAGTGATGGGTTTCCCGTCGGACTATACTTCAACTCTTCGGTAACGGCGAATTCGTCCATCTTGGCCGTTCCATTGACGACGTCCATCTTGGCGACCGTCCGGGGATGCGAGTGGTCGATATCGTCGGTGTCGGACGCGTATTGCTTCGGTCCAATCTTGAATGGATGAATGGTCCCGACGCTTCCCGTTGTATCCAGCAATTCCTGGAAGAATCCGGGAGTTTCATTTGGCGAGTGACTGTAGATGCCTTCGGCTCCCGGGAACACTCCAAAGTAAGAGTCGAAGGATCGATTCTCCTGGTAGATTACAAATACATACTTCACCTTGTCGCGAAGTAAATCGAGCAGTCGTTCCTGGGAGATTTTCGGCTCATCTTCGGCGGGAATTAAGTAATGCTTAACTAACTTCTCATGATTGGTGGGCGCCTCTTGCGCGTAGAGCGGTTGGACCAGTTGCAAGCCGATCAGGACCGCGAAACCTGTGCAAAGGGACGCGGACACACGAGACTTCTTCATAGGCACTTCTCCTTTCGCCTGTTGGGCGAGATCCATAAAGCGAGTACGGTGATAGTCTGCACGCGCCGAGTTACAACCAAATGAAAAAAAATGAAAATGGCCCCGCCGAGGAGGGGGATCGGAGAACATTTTAGTCCTACGCCCTTAAGGAAAATGCCGATTACCAGTGTCGCCTTTCCCGGTATTACTTTTCCCGGTGTTGCTTTTCAAGAATGAACGTACTTCTCTTCGGAGCGACGGGCATGGTGGGACAAGGCGTTTTGCGGGAGTGCCTGCGGGACCCGGACGTGCAACTTGTTCGGACCGTGGGGCGGACTGCTACTGGCGCGCGGCACCCGAAGCTGCAGGAAACCGCACACCGGGATTTCTGGAATTTCGACTCCATCGATACCCAGCTTTCCGGCTTCGACGCGTGCTTCTTTTGTCTCGGTGTCTCATCGACCGGAATGGATGAGGCGGGCTATGAACGCGTGACCTATGGGATCACGCTGGCAGCCGCGCAGACTCTGGCGCGGATCAATGCGAACATGACGTTCGTCTATGTTTCGGGGGCGGGGACGGACAGTTCGGAGCGCGGACGCATCATGTGGGCGCGCGTAAAAGGCCGAACGGAGAATGCGCTGTTGCGTCAGCCATTCAAAGCCGGCTACATGTTTCGACCGGGATTCATTGAGCTCCTCTATGGGGTGAAATCGAAGACGGCGTTATATCGAGTTTTCTACACTCTCGGCAAGCCTTTGTGGCCGGCGCTAAAACTGGCCTTCCCGTCGTACGTCCTGACGACGGAGCAACTCGGCCTCGCCATGCTGGCGGTCGCGCGGCACGGCGCGCCCAAACGCGTGCTCGAAATCAAAGACATCAGAGACCTTTTGCCTGCACGGTCAAAATGATCCGCCGGTAAGAAGTGAGCTGGGGCGAGCCGTCGTCGGTGACCGCGAGAATGATATGCGCGGTTCCAGTTGCCGGGCAGGGCGCGGCCCCTTTCAGCCACTGCGGACGGCAAGCGGCGCCGGCTGTGACAACAGCCTTCGGTGTGTCTGCGCCGGTGATGGCAACGGCGGCAAGGCTCGCGTCCGTTCCACCCGCTTCCAGGTAATGAAACCAACGATAGTGGAGGCTCTGGCCGTCGGGATCGTGGCTGCGGCTGGCGTCTAACGAAACTGGCTTCCCCACTTGCGCATCCAGCATGACAGGCCGTGTGCCCTGCTGACCATTCACTTCGACGATTGGATTGTGATTGGCGTGGCTGTAATCCGCGCTGGTCCATGCCATGCGCGACGCGAAATCGTTTTGAAAGGCTTCGCGCCAGCGCCAAATTGTGGCCTGATCGGAGACATGCTCCAGGCCATCCTCGCCGCGAACGGTGTCCTGCGACGTGACGCGCGAGAAGAGATCGCCACCCTGCGTCCAAATCGGATGGGTTTCCCCGTACGGCTGACGATAAACGTAGCGGCCTCCCCAGCCACCCCAATCGGGACGGCGATAGGCATTGAGTCCGTTGTCGATCAGGCCCAGGAACGAGGGAGTGTCGCCCTCCATGATGAACGCGAAGCGGGGATAAAGCTTCCCCAGCGGCCCGTGGCCTCGAATGTTCGTCTCCAGCCACTCGTTTGTCGCAGTCGTAAAGCTTGCTCCAGCGCAATTGCGATAGTAGGCATCGCCGCTGATTCCGGTCCACGTCGCGTAATAGTATTCGCCGCCGGTCGGAGTGGAAGGCTGGACAATGTGGAACAGGTTTGGGAACTCGCGCCGAATCCAAGGGCCCGCATCGTCCTGATCGGAGATGGAATACACCCTAAGCTTTTCGACAAATTTTTCCACTTCGTCAGGCGGGCGAGTGGCGCGAACTCGCAAGAGCGCTTGCGCCAACGTGTTCGCCCCGCCCCAGAGGCTGATCCAGAGAGGACGGCTGTCGGCGCGGTCGCCGGCCTGCACGATTTCTTGCGCCCCTTCGGACATCTTGTCCGGACCCGTCGCAGCCATGCCGTAGGCCGACTGTCCTGTGAAGACCCGGCTATTGAGTTCTTCGGCAGTTGGCCAACCCTGCGCGTGTTGGAGCAGGTTGGGCCGGACTTGCCCGTAGGCCTTGATCAGGGCGCGCATGGTCTCGGGGTGCACGGCAGTCTTTTGCCAGGTCGAGGTTGAGGCAATCAATGCCTCAATGTCGATTTCGTTCGAGTACAGCAGGAGACGGGTCAGCGACATCTGATCGTCTGGTTCGTTGCCGATGTCGCTGATCATGATCGCGCGTGGATGTCCCGTGAAATCGTCCACATGCGCCGGGGGAAGAGGCTGGCCGGCAAGCAAGCGAGCGATAGCCAGCAACGGTCCACATAGCAGCGTCACGATGAGGAGGCGGCCCCGATGCTGTTTGACGAACGCCAAATCGCTGCCTAGTGCGTTGCAGTCCAAGCTTTCGGAAGCTCCTTCCGCGGAAGCATCTCCGGCCGGTTTGCCGCGTCGTAAACCACGGCCGCAATCACCGCCGAGGCCTGCATTAGGTCCGGCGCCTGGAGATGATCGTATGTATCGACGTCCGAATGGTGGGTGAGGGTCCCGTAGTCGAGCGGATCCTGAATGAACTGGAATCCGGGCAATCCCACGGCATCGAACGACAAGTGATCCGTCCCGCCGGTGTTGCGGATTGTTACTGTGCTCACACCCTGGTCGCGAAACGGCGCAAGCCAGGCGTCGAAAATGGGACGCATGGCGTCATTCCCCTGTAAATAAACGCCGCGGATTTTGCCGCTGCCGTTGTCGAAATTGAAGTAGCCCGAAAGTTTGGCGTGCCGCTCTGTCAGTTGCATAGTCTCCGGATCGCCGAAGTGCTCCTTAACGTAAGCCTTGGAGCCCAGCAATCCTTCTTCCTCGCCGCTCCAGAGCGCAATACGCACCGTACGGTCAAGCTTCAGGTTTAATGCCTTCAAGATGCGCATCACCTCAATCATGACCGCGCTGCCAGCGCCGTTGTCGGTGGCTCCCGTTCCCGTGTGCCAAGAATCGAAGTGGGCGCCGATCATGATCAGCTCATCTTTCTTGGCGCTGCCGGGAATCTCGCCGACAATGTTATCGGCATCCCGGTTGTCCTTCGAAATCTCGGCTCCAAGCTCCACGCGCACCTTCACGCGCTGCTTCCGTTCTATCAATCGGACCATGCGGTTGCACTGCTCCTGCGTTACCACGAAGGTGGGCGGAGCCATGACATCCTTGGCGTCGTACGGACCCGCGGCTTCGGCGAAAAGCAGGCCATCGTGCGCGCGCTGATCGCTCTGGAGGATCGCCGTCACTCCTTCTTCCTTGAAGAACTTCGCGCGCCGCGCCGCAGTCGCCTCGTTCTCCTTGCGGAATTGTTCGCGCACAGCGGGAGGAAGGCTGGCATTGAATTGCGACAGCTCCTGCACGTTTTCGGTGTCCGGAAATTTCACGTTCCGCAGATCCACCGGCACTTTGGGAAGCGGCGCGGGCGCGTCCGCCAGGTCGCTAAGTTCCTGGTTTGTATAGCGCGTGAACAGCGGCTTCGACCCCGGCTCGATGGGCCGAACTGAAGAGAGTAAAACAATTTTCCCCTTCAATTTGCCTTTCCAATCGGCAATAAACTTGTCGAGTTCGTCCTGCCGCTTCTTTGGATCCGGCACCCGTCGGCCGCTGCCATATAGCGCTAGCACGGCATCCCCAGTCTCGATCCCGTGCGTTACATCGGACCACGCCAGGGGCGCGGCAACCAGCGAGGAGTAGCGCGGCTCCAGCATTTCCACCGATGCCTTTTTCAAAGACCAACCGCGTCCCGGCGCGCCCCACTTTTCCAAATGGACGTTTTCAAGACCGTAACTCTGTAGACGTTTCACCGCCCAATCAGCCGCTTCTCGCCACTCCGGACTCGCCGTCAAGCGCGGGCCATAGCGATCGCTAAGGTACTCCGCGGTCTCCATCACTTGCGAATTCTCGAAAGCCTCCGCTTTGATGCGGCCAACTGCCGCGAGATCGCTTCCATCTCCACGTTCCTGCGCGGAAAGTGAGAAGGAGACGGCAACTAAGACAAGTGCACCCAGAAGCGGAAATCGCATTCCGAATTATATGACGTATAGGAACTGAAAGCTCGGGACGCCGCGCCCTGGGATCGAGGTTTTCGGCTTCTGGTAGAGTTTGTACTTTCAAGGAAAGCGCCATGAAGATAACTGCCGTTGACGTGTTCGACATTCGCTTCCCGACGTCTCGCGAGAATATCGGCTCGGATGCGATGAACCTGGACCCCGACTATTCGGCGGCCTATTGCATTCTTCGAACGGATTCGGAGTTCGAGGGCCATGGACTCACCTTCACGATCGGGCGCGGGAATGAGCTTTGCGTGGCGGCCGTGCGCAGTTTGGCCTGGCTGGTTGTCGGAAAGACTTTGGAATCGTTCACGCGAAACATGGGAGCATTCTGGCGAATGATCACCGGCGATAGCCAGTTGCGATGGCTGGGCCCCGAAAAAGGCGTGATCCATCTCGCGACAGCGGCTCTTGTCAACGCCGTTTGGGACCTTTGGGCAAAAGTGGAACGGAAGCCGGTGTGGAAGCTGTTAACCGCGATGACGCCGGAACAGCTTGTGGCCTGCATAGACTTCCGTTACATCACCGACGCGCTGACGCCAGACGAAGCGCTGGAAATCTTGCAGCGGAACGAAGCAACGCGCGACCGGCGGGAAGCGGAGATGCTGTTGCACGGCTATCCCGCGTACACGACTTCGGCGGGGTGGCTCGGGTTCAGCGATACGCAGTTGCGGGAACTTTGCGACGACGCGCTCGCCCAAGGGTGGACGCACTTCAAGATCAAAGTAGGGCGCGACCGGGAGGACGATATCCGGCGCTGCGCAATTATCCGGCAGCGGATTGGTTCGAGGCCGCTCATGATGGATGCGAACCAGACCTGGGATGTCGGCGAGGCGATCACCCACATGCGGGAACTGGCGCGCTTCGACCCATGGTGGATTGAAGAGCCGACGAGCCCGGACGATGTGCTTGGCCACGCCGCCATTCGCGCCCGCATCGCTCCCATCCGTGTGGCGACTGGCGAGCATTGCCAGAACAGAGTGATGTTCAAGCAATTGATGCAGGCCGGAGCGATCGACTTTTGCCAGATCGACAGCTGCCGCCTGGGCGGAGTGAACGAAATCCTGGCGGTGCTTTTACTGGCGGCGAAGTTCAATATTCCGGTTTGTCCACACGCGGGCGGAGTCGGTCTCTCTGAGTATGTTCAGCACCTGTCGATTTTCGATTACATCTGCGTATCGGCGTCGCTAGAGAACCGGGTGGTAGAGTTCGTGGATCATCTGCACGAACATTTTCTCGACCCCGTTCGATTGAGCCACGGTCGTTACATGCCGCCGTCAAGAGCGGGATACAGCATCGAGATGAAGCCCGAATCGCTGGTCGAATTCAGCTTTCCGGATGGACCGGCGTGGCGCCCGAGGAAGGGTTAAGACCGCCGGTCAGACTGGGCTGGAACACGGCTCCGGCGCGAGCGGCCTGCTGGCGTGAGAAGCGAGAACCCCTTGGATGACGCGGGTGAATTCGGCGGCGCGAATCGGCTTGGTCAGGTATTCGTCCATCCCGGATTCCAGGCAGCGTTCGCGGTCGCCCTTCATGGCATGCGCCGTTAAAGCGACAATCGGAAGGCGCCGGCCGCTGCCGAGTTCCTGCCGGCGGATGTGCGCGGTGGCTTCGAAGCCGTCCATCTCGGGCATCTGAATGTCCATCAGGACGAGATCGACTTGTGTTTCAGCCAGCATAAGCAAGGCGACCTTGCCGTTTTCGGCAATGATCACCTGGTGGCGCAGCCTGGCCAGAATCGAGGCCGCTACCCGCTGGTTCACGACGTTGTCCTCTACCAGGAGAATCTTCAGGGGCGCCGCTTCCTCGGCTTTCGCCAGGCCGGTTGCCAGGGCCTGTAGATCGTTTTGGGTCGTTTTTTCGGTTATCACTTTAAATATTCCGTGTTGCAGTTCCCGCCGCCGGACTGGTTTGTTCAGACAACATACAATCCCCAATGCACGGCAGCGCTCCAGGTTTTCATCGGGGTCGGCGGAGGTCGATAGCACGATCGTGGATTGAACCAGTTTCCGTTCTCCGCGGAGAGCTTCAACGAGGACGAAACCGTTCTGCTCCGGCATTTCATTGTCCAGGAGAATGACATCGAAAGACTGGGTGGCTCGGTCGTTTTCCCCTGGCGTGTTTTGCCTGATCAGCGAGAGCGCGTTTTTCGCCGAATCGGTCGAAGTCGCCGCACAGCCCCAACTCTGCAGCAGTTTGGTCAGGGCGATTCGATTTGTTCTGTTGTCATCGACTATCAGCACGCGCGCATTTCGCATGTCCATGACGGCCGCGCCCGAAACGTCCGTCGCATTTCGAAATGGCAGCGATGCATGGAAGGAGCTTCCAATGTCTACTTCACTATGCAGCCAGATGCGGCCACCCATCAAGTTCGCCAGTTGACTGGAGATCGTCAAGCCAAGTCCCGTGCCGCCAAAGCGGCGGGTTAAGGACCCGTCGGCCTGGGTAAAAGGTTGAAACACCGCCAGCTGCCGCTCGGGGGTGATGCCACACCCGGTATCCCTGATCGCAAAATCGAGGGTGCATCCGTAGGCGCCAACGGATGCGACACCGGCCGACAATGCCACCTCACCCTTGTCCGTAAACTTGATTGCGTTGTGGACCAAATTGGTTATGATCTGCCCGAGTCTTACCGGATCTCCTTCAACCAGTTCCGGCGCCTTGGACTGAACGTCGAGAACTAACTCGAGTTCCTTTTCATGCGCCCGTGAAGCAAGCGCCTCCACGACCCCTTCGAGGCAATCTCGCAAGTTGAACGTAGTGGAGGTCAGTTCCAGTTTTCCGGCTTCGATTTTAGAGAAATCGAGCAAATCGTTGATAACGCCCAGCAGCGACTCGGCGGCCCGCATGGCGGTTTGGAGGTAGTTCCGCTGCTCCATGCCAAGGCTGGTTCCTAAGGCGAGAGCCGTCATGCCTATCACGCCATTAATCGGAGTGCGAATCTCGTGACTCAAGTTAGCGAAGAACTCACCTTTGGCGCATTTGGCGGCTTCGACCGCTTGCCTAGCGAGCAGTAGATCGACGGTCCGTTGTTGAACCTGGGATTCGAGTTCAGCCCTCTCGCTCCTAAGTTCGGCGGCCATCCGTTGCAGCGAATCTTCCGTACGGATTCGTTGGCCGTTCTCGATTGTGAGGGCCTGGTTGGCTGCTTCGAGTGCAAGCACCCGGGTGTCCAGCGCTTGTTGAGCCTGCCGGCGCGCCATAGAGACGCCAAGCATGGCGGCCAGCGCCAGGACCGCATCGCGTTCGGCATCACTCCACTCGCGGCCAGGATTGCGATCCTCAAAGCCAACCATGCCAAACCATTGGCCGGCTACACGGACCGGGGCCAGCAGTAAGCTCCCACGGCCCGCCAGAGACTTCGGGCGATTCGCCGCAGTGGACGTAATCGTATGTCCCGCCATGAGAAGAGGCCAATAGGCGGACATGGCGCAGCCGTCGGATTCGAACCGGCTTGCCTTGCCACCTTCCCGGTTTTCCTCTTTTCTCACCCACTCGAAATGCAGTTCGGCGCTGGCGTTGGGCGCGACCGCGGAATAGCCGGCGATGAGGAAGGCGCGAGTTAAATCTGACGACAAGCAAGCGTTTTCCAGCACGCGCGTAACAGTATCGCGCCAGTCGTCCGCTCCCAGAAATTCCTCGGCGGCAAGCCTGACACTCTGCAGAATTCGGTTCTGCCGCGAGATGGATTCCGTTATGGAATTAAGCGGCCGTGCAAGGTTGGCTATCTTCTCGTGTTTCTCCTCCTGGTTCTCCTCGTGGTTCTCCTCGTGGCCCGGCACTTCACGGGGCGCGTCGAGATCGCAGACGATCCGTTGGACCAGCCATCTGGCGAGTGCGATTGAGACGATCAAGCTCAAAACAATACAGACGAAGGCCAGAATGCCCGTTCTTCGATAGACTCGCATCACGGTCTGGTCGTAGGATTTGGTGGAGAGGCCAACATGAATCCAGCCCCACGGAACGGTAGACGTGTTGAAGGGGACTGAGAGGCGGAAAACGCGTCCCTTGAATGGAGAAACCGGTTCCAGGCTGGCCACCCGCTTGCGGTCGCGGGGGCGCCAAGACTCTCCGAGCTTCTCACTTTTCCATTCGCCCGGCCGGACCACAATGGAGAATCCATCGTTCCTGGTGACGACCAGATAGTCGATCGCGCCGTCTCCAGCAAGTACTTGCCGGCAGCGGTCGATGAGAGCGCTAAAGTTTTCGGAAATTGCCGCGGAACGCGCGGCATCGCTTACCGACCACACGACGCCTGCGGCCTTCGATTCCAGCGCGTCGCGAAGGTCCCGCCGCTGCGCTGGGACGGTGGCAAATATGAAAAGTCCGATCGTAACCAACGCCACACTCCACGCCAGGAACGCGATTCGAAGCGTGATCCTCGGTAGCGCCTTGAGTGCGTTGGCCTTTGTCATGAATGTGTTCCAAGGCGCCCCAAAGAACGCTTACCCGACACGATCCGAACCGCGTGCGACGGGACCAAAGAAGATCGCCGGCAGCCAGCTCGAGATAGTAAGCACCACGGCACCTAGACGAATAGTCGGCTATTGGCCGGAATATTCTCGAAGTTTTAGGGTTCCGATCGATACGACCGGATGCGACGGAATCGAATTCACTTCTATTAAGAGAACGCCTTCGTTTCCGAAATTTGTAGTATATTCGCCGATAAGACTAGCGGGTGAGAATTCTTGCTATAGCTGCGACTATGTGGGTCCTGCTCAGTCTTGGGCCACCATGTGTCGTTGCTCGGAACTCACAGGACGCGCTGCCAACGTTGGTCACGGCGAAGCAGGCGCACAGCCTGACGATAGACGAGGCGTCACGCCACTATCCCGTTCGCCTGACAGGTGTTATCACCTACTACGATTGGCTCAGCGATCCCGTTAACGCTTTGATCTTTCTGCATGACCAGAGTGGAAGCATCTTTGCCACATTCCCGAAGCTGCCGCATCTTAGCCTCCACCCCGGTGAACTGGTATCGCTAGAGGGCGTGAGCGGTCCCGGGCGTTACGCTCCCATTGTTGAGCGGGCGCGCTTCCGCCACCTTGGAGAAGCTCCCCTGCCGCGACCGGATTTAAGCAGCTTTTCACGCATGCTCACCGGGTCTGAAGATGGCAAGTGGCTGGACGTGAAGGGGGTTGTCCGTTCCGCGGAATTGCTGGACCCTTGGCGTCTGGTGCTTGATGTTCAAGCCGACATCGGGATTCTGCGCGTCACCCTTATGAACTTCGGCAACGTTCGTCCGGCGGCGTTGGTGGATGCTACCGTCCTCTTGACTGGCAATTGCGCTCCCTTCTTCAATAAGAACAGACAACTCGTGGGATCTCGTCTGTTTGTTCCGCAACTATCGCTGGTGCGCGTCCTTAAGGCGTCGCCAGATCCTTTTTCCTTGCCCGTTCACAAGATTGCCAGCCTGATGCGATACACGCCCGATCTGGGGGAGGTTCACCGGATGCGCGTCCACGGGACGGTGACTCTGTCTCAGTCCGGCCGTGTCGTAATCCAGGATGACCGGGTGGGAACTCTGGTTGAGCCGCTTGCTCCGGTCAAGATCAACCCGGGTGAGGAAGTGGATGCCGTAGGGTTCCCGGCAGCCGGCGAGTACGCGTCGGTGTTGAGTCAGGCCCTGATCAAGCCCATCGGCCGGTACAGTCCGATACCTGCGATCGAAGCGACCCCAGCCAAGGTCCTGGCAGGCAGCTACGACTCGCGCCTTATCAGAATAGAGGGACGCCTGATGGATGTGAGGTCGGGACCGCTGGAAGAAACCCTGCTCGTTTCGTCGCAAGGCTCTCTCGTCGAAGCCGGTCTCGCCAGTGACGGTAAGGCAGTCGCGTGGAACCTGCGGCGGGGAAGCTATCTTCAGTTGACCGGCGTCTGCTTCGTCCAGGTAGACCAGGACCGCTCGCCGAAAGGTTTTCGCATCTTACTTCGCTCGCAGCGGGACGTGGTGACATTGCAGGCTCCCTCCTGGTGGTCGGTGGCGCATACGCTCTATCTGTTTTTGGGCACGAGTGCCATCACTTTCGCCGTCGTTGCCTGGGTCTTCGTTCTCAGACGGCGGGTGGCGCAACAGACCGGCGTGATTCGACGACAACTTGCGGAAGCGGACCAGCTGAAAGTGAAAGCGGAGGCTGCCAGCCGCGCCAAAAGCGAGTTTCTGGCGAACATGAGCCATGAAATCCGGACGCCCATGAACGGGGTCCTGGGAATGATCGATTTAGCGCTGCAGGCTCGTCCGACGCCCGAGCAGTTTGAGTATCTGGACCTGGCGCGCAGTTCTGCCCACTCTCTTTTGACCGTGATTGGCGACATCCTGGACTTCTCGAAAATCGAGGCTGGCAAGTTAGAGTTGAGTCCCGTTGATTTCGGTCTTCCGGAGATGTTGCGCGAGACTATCGGAAGCTTTGCGCCAGCCGCAAAAAGCAAGGGGATTCGGCTATCCTGCGAAGTTGGCTCCAGCGTACCCGGCTATATCCGGGGAGATTCGGCCCGCTTGCGCCAAGTCATCGTCAATTTGATCGGGAACGCTTTGAAGTTTACGGAGCAGGGCCTGATCACGGTGCGAGCCGATCTGGATGAGCATCAGTTGGATGAGGAGCGCGGAGACGCCCTGAAGATTCGCTTCTCGGTGATGGATACTGGTATAGGAATTCCGGCGGACAAGCAGCAATTAATCTTCGGCGCTTTTTCGCAAGCCGACGTGTCCACGACCCGCAAATACGGCGGCACCGGACTTGGGCTGACGATATCGTCCCGGATTGTCGCACTGATGGGCGGGCGGTTGTCGGTAGAAAGCGAACCGGGAAAAGGGAGCTGCTTTCACTTCACCGCGCAATTCGCCGCCGCTGAAACAGCGCCGCAAGCTATGCCGCGGAGGGGGCCAGTGCCAGACCTGCGTCTCGCTCCGCTACGCCTTTTAGTCGCCGAAGACAACCCGGTGAATCAACGGCTGGCTTGCAAACAATTAGAGAAACTTGGACACGCCGTTACCGTGGCAGCCAACGGAGCCCTGGCGCTGCGGTTGATCGAGAGCCGGCCATTCGATCTGGTTTTGATGGATGTCCAGATGCCTGAGATGGATGGACTTCAGGCTACCAGGCTCCTGCGCATGAAAGAGGCGGGTTCGGGCGCTCACCTGCCAGTTATCGCGCTGACGGCGCATGCTATGGAAGGAGACGAGGCCGCGTGCCTGGCAGCGGGTATGGACGCTTATGTAAGCAAGCCGATCGTGGTAAAGGCGCTGCTTGAGGCGATGGTTAAGGCCTTGGCATCGCGGAAAACCCCGCCCGGTATCGACGAATCCGAACCAGGTGCGCCGCTGGTGTTGACCCAGGTGTTGGCGCCTGACGACCGCAGATAGCAGCTAGTGTAGTGTCCAGCAAATAGCTGGACATATTATGCGGGCATTCTGGATAATCAGACATGCC
>OCTA010000968.1_pt1 | contig 26744 bp, 25 predicted proteins | sample 1538991 | NCBI WGS metagenome assembly OCTA01 (sample SAMEA3539302, study PRJEB22396) | soil metagenome | biome: tundra; feature: field; material: soil | place: USA | collected 2010-05 | depth 0.15 m | reverse complement strand
GCGAGCTGGGTCTTGACGGCTTTGATGGCCGCGCTGAACTCCTGTTCATTGGTCCCGGTCACCACCATGCCCGGATAGGAGATCTGCACGTCGGACCGGGTCTTCCCGTTTCGAGCCAGGCCACGCTCGAGAGCCGGAATCGAGACCTCTCGGAGATACCGCTCGGTGGTGAAGCCGTGGGCCAACAATCCATCGGCCACCTCACCGGCCACCTCGGTCATCTTTTCGCCGACCGCAGCCAAAAAGATCTTCGGGTTCCCATACGGATTGGGCCCCGGGTCGAACATCGGGGTCATTAACGTATGTCGATAGAACTCCCCGCGAAAGGCAAGGCGGCTCCCGTCGGACCAGCTGGCCCAGATCGCCCGTATGGCCAAGATCAGCTCACGCATCCGCGGTGCCGGGTGCGACCACGGCATCGAGAACCGCTTCTCGATGTGCGGCTTGATCTGGGATCCCAACCCCAAGAGGAAACGACCGTGAGACAGGGTCTGGAGATCGTTGGCCATCACAGCCAGGTTCATGGGATTGCGGGCGAAAGCCACGGCGATACCCGTCCCGAGCTTGATGCGTTCGGTGTGCTCGGCGGCCAGCACCAGTGGGAGGAATGGGTCGTGCACCGTCTCCGGCACCCAGAAACCGTCATACCCGACGAGTTCGGCCTGCTTGGCCGCCTCGATGACTCCACTCGGGTCAAACCCGATACCTCCATCGATTTCCATCCGGACACGGTAGCGCCGCCGACCACTCATGACGATGGTGAGAGTCCGTGGCATCGCCGTGACTACGCCATGCCGACGGTGATGACACTCGATGCATCGGTTGATGCTGCTCGGCAGTAGTTGCACCAATCGGCGCGATGACCCACAATCCTCAGGTGATCGACGAACCGGGTGACGGGCGCCAACGCCACGAGGTCGCGGGTCCGGGTCCGATCCCCGAACTCGACGTGGCCGGGACAGCTCCCGTACCTTCGGCGGGTCCCCAACCGAAAGGCCCCCAACCGACAGATCACCAACCACCGGTCACTGACGATGATCGCCAACTGTACGGTCGTCTCCTCGACAGTGCCATGGAGCGCGGGCTCCTGGGTGCCTATGACTACGAGACCAGGCTGAGCGACCTTGCCGAAGCGCCGACCATCGACGAGATGAAGAAGATCGTCACCGAGCTCCCGATTTTCTCGACATCGGCGCCAATTGCGAAACCCAGAAAGTCATCGATATTCTCGACATCGCCGGGTTCTCCGGGATCGTCATCCACACCCGGGTCCGTGTACCCGCGCATCCCCGGGGTGGCCACCAAGGGTCGGTCCAACCCGTGGACGAAGCTGATCATTGTGCTGGTGCTGGTGGTCGTGATCTTTGTGGCGGCGTCGATCTACGCCGAACACCTGGTCCACAATCAGCACAACAGTTCGTCCGCGGCCGCCACGTGGACCACCTCGGCCGCGTTGCCGGTGCCGGTGCCTGCCAGCGGGATTACGACCCTTCGCCTCTGAGGAACTGTTCGAGCTCAGCGGCGATCTCGTCGCCACTGGGTACGTCATCCCCCAACCTGAAGGGGTCCCCCTCTTCGGAATCCATGGAGGTCTCCAGGCGCTGGACCATGGCTGCGTGCTCGGCGTTGCCCGAGATGAGCTCATCGACCTGATGTCGTGAGGCCTCGCCCGCCGCCCGCAACGAAGATGTGTCGAAGACGATGCCGGTAATGGCGCACATGCCCTCGATCAACGCCGCACTGGCTTCGGGGAACGGCATGGCCGACACGTAGTGTGGTACTCGGGCCCACAGTCCGATGGTCGGTATCCCGGCTTTCCCCAGTGCCACTTCGAGCGCGGCCTGCACCCCGGCGGGGACCTCGAGGGTCCCTTGCACAAAGCCGACCCGACCGGCCAGTTCCGACGACTGGGGTGGCACGGTGGACGCCAGGCGCACCGGGCGGGTGTGGGGAGTCGGAGCCGGGAAGGCCCCCAGGCCGACGACAGTTCGCACGCCCAGCCGCTGCACCAAATCGACTACGCCATCGATGAATGACCGCCATCCGAAGTCGGGCTCTGGCCCGGTGAGGTAGAGAATGTCCGCTCCGACCCGGTCCTTTCCGGCCAGAATCCGGATGGTGGGCCAGCTGAGCTCGGTGGTGATGCCGTCAACGATGCGGGCGATCGGGCGCCGGGCCCGTTGGTCGATGAGAGCTTCGGTGTTGAACGAGGCGACCCTCATGGTCGGGGTGGCACTGAGCATTTCGGTGATGGCCCCCGACGATCCGAGACCGGCATCCACCCAGCCGTCCAACGCCACGATGAGTACCGGTCGATCAACCCGCTCACCCGGGGGCTCTCCCCACCCGGGGTCGATTTGGTAGAGATCTGAATTCTGATGGTCGGTCATAGTGACTCCACTTCGAGGAGTGCCCGCTCGCCCAGCTTCCCCACGTGGGATGCAAACTGGTCGACACCCGACCGGTCACCGGCTGCCGCACCTCCGGCATAACGGACATATACCCCTTGAAGAATACAGGCGAGCTTCCACAGGCCGAATGCCTTGTAGTACGAGACTCCGGAAACGTCCAGGCCGGAGGCTGTCGCGTACCTGTCCAATAGTTCGTCGCGGGTGGCGAACCCGGGCAAACTGGTCGGAGCCACTCCCACCAGGGCGACCTCCGCGTCCCCGGGTTCGGCCCAATAGACCATCAACAGGCCGAGATCGGCCAGCGGGTCCCCCAACGTGCAGATCTCCCAGTCGAGAATGGCCACCACGTTCCCGTCGTCGTCGAGCACCGTGTTATCGAGCCGGTAGTCGCCGTGGACAATGGCGATGCTCTGCTGCTCGGGTATCTGTTTGGCCAACAGTTCATGAACCCGGTCGATGACCGCGGGCCCGGGTTCGCCGTCCACCGTCGATTGGGCGAACTGTCCATGCCAGCGCTTGAGCTGGCGGGCGATGTAACCCTCGCGCCGCCCGAACTCGCCCAAGCCCACCGCGTCCACATCCACGGTGTGGAGCTCGGCCAAGGTGTCGATGAGCGAAAGGCTGGCGCGTGCACGGCTGGCTTCGCTGAGCTCGGCCGCCGCCGTCTCATCGCGCACAATGTGCCCCTCCACGAACGACATGAGGTAGAAGGGCGCCCCGTTCACCGAGTCGTCGACGCACAGGCCGAACGTGCGCGGAACCGGGACCTCGGTCTGGCCGAGGGCGCTGATGACCGTGTGCTCTCGTTTCATATCGTGGGCAGTCGGGAGCACGTGGCTCACCGGCGGCCGTCGCAACGCCATCGAGCGATTGGCGCCGTCGACAACCCGGTAGGTGAGGTTGGATCGTCCGCCGGCGATGAGTTCGAAGGAGAACGGCGGTGTGGCGCCCGGCACTGTCGATGCGATCCAGGCGGACACGGCGGGGGCGTCGATCCCCTCCACGGCGTCCACGTTGGCTCTGTCCGATGGCGCTGCACTCATGACACGACGCTACCCGCGGGGCGGACTTCCCTCGATCCGACCGGGTCAAGGTATCGTCGAGGCAATGATCGACGTCACCGATGCCACGTTCGACCAGGAGGTCATCCTTCGCTCTGCGGAGGTTCCCGTAGTGGTGGACCTGTGGGCTCCCTGGTGTGGCCCCTGCACGACATTGGGCCCGATCATCGAACGGGTGGTGGACGCCACCGAGGGTGCCGTGACCCTGGTGAAGGTCAATGTGGACGAGAATCCGTCCATCTCGGCCGGCTTCCAGGTCCAGTCGATCCCGGCCGTGTTCGCTCTGAAGGACGGGAAAGTGGTGAGCAGCTTTATCGGCGCCCAATCCGAGCAGGCGGTGACCGACTTCGTCGCCGGGTTGGTCTCCCAGCCCAACGAAGTGGACCTGCTCGTGGCCCACGGTAGTGAAACCGGTTCCGAGGAGTCACTTCGGCACGCGCTCGAGCTCCAGCCCGATCATGCTGATGCCATCTGCACCCTGGCCGGGTTGCTCACCGCCAGGGGTGCTACCGACGAGGCGATCGCGCTGCTCGGCCGGGTACCGGAGACTCCCGAGACCCGCCGCTTGCTGGCGGAGGCTCGCCTGGCATCCCGGCAGGTGGAGGTGTCCGGTGAAGGGGTCGACGATCTCCTTGCCGGGTTGCTCGACCGGGTCAAGGATGACACCGATGCCCGGCAGGAGTTTCTCGATCTCTTGGAGACGCTCGGCCCCGACGATCCCCGGACCGCTGGTTACCGCAAGGCATTGGCCGCCCGCTTGTTCTGAAGCTGATCGAGGGCCCGGGCGGAGGGTAGCGTCACGGTCGTGCACGCCGCGACCCTCAGCTTGGGCGACCAGAAATTCGACATCAGCAGCCGGGCACTGGTGATGGGGATCCTCAACCGCACCCCCGACTCGTTCTTCGACAAGGGAGCCACCTTCGCTTTGGACGATCTGGTGCGGCGGGCGGCGGCACTGGTGGAGGACGGTGCCGACCTGCTCGATATCGGTGGGGTGAAGGCGGGCCCGGGCCCCGAAGTTACCGAAGCCGAGGAACTCGACAGGGTGATTCCTGCCATCGAGGCGATTCATTCCCGATTCGACATCCCCCTTTCGGTCGATACCTGGAGAGCCTCCGTGGCCAAAGAGGCCTATGCCGCCGGAGCTGTCGTGGGCAACGACATCAGTGGTTTCGCTGACGCCGAGTATCTGACGGCGGCCGCGGCGGCCGGCGCCACGGTGGTGGCCACCCATATCCGGCTTGCCCCCCGAGTTCCCGACCCGGAACCGGTCTACGGCGACGTGGTGGATGCGGTGCGGACGTTTGTACTCGAACGGGCAGACCGGGCCATCGAAAGCGGATTGACCCCCGATCGGATCGTGTTGGATGCGGGGCTCGACCTGGGCAAGACGGCTCAGCAATCGCTCACCCTGCTGCGTGCGTCGGATCAGTTGGCATCTCTCGGTTACCCGCTGCTGCTTTCGGCATCCAACAAGACGTTCCTCGGGGTGACGCTGGGCCTCGGGATCGGGGATCGTCGGCAGGCGTCTATCGCCGCCACTGCGTTGGGGGTGACACTCGGCTGCCGCATCGTCCGGGTCCACGACGTGGCCGGTAATCGGAGGGCGTCCGACGCGTTGGAAGCCATCCTCCGCATCAGGCGGGAAGGCCGGTGAAGGCCGTGAACACTGAAGTCCGTGCCGTGTACCTGGTGAAGGGGGATGACGTCTCCCTGGTGGCTCAGGAAGCCCATGGATTGGTGGAGAGCCTGGTGAACGGAGGCGATCCGACACTGATGGTCGAGGAATTCGGCGGGCCATCCACCGACGATCTGGATATCGGAGCCGTGATCGATGCCTGCACCACGCCGCCATTTCTGGTGGAACGGCGGGTGGTGGTCCTCCGTGATGCCGGGCAGTTGTCGGCGGCCGACGCCAAGCGACTGGTGACGTATCTCGACGATCCGCTGCCAACCACTGCTCTGGTGCTGATGGCTGGTGGCGGGATCGTTCCCCCGGTGCTGACCAAACGGGTGGGGGCACTCGGCGACGTGGTGGACACCGCGGTGGGAAGGGGCAAAGCCAGGACCCAGTGGTTGGCTACTCATCTCAAAGGTGCACCGGTCAGGCTCGACGGGCCGGCCTCCGCCCGCCTGGCCGATCATCTCGGTGGGGATATGGGTCGCCTGGCGGGGTTGCTCGGATCCCTCGCCTCTGCCTACGGCCAGGGCTCTACGGTGTCGCTCCATGACCTCGAACCGTTTTTGGGGGAGGCGGGATCGGTCGCACCGTGGGACCTGACCGATGCGCTGGATGCCGGCGACACGGCCAAGGCGCTCGGTGTGCTCCATCGCATTCTCGGTGCTTCGGGGTCACACCCGTTGGTGGTGATGAGCACGCTCCATCGTCATTTCCGCCAGATGTTGCGACTCGACGGCTCGGGCATCACCTCTCCCGAAGAGGCGGCGAGCGCGCTGGGGCTCCAGAGCCCGTTCCCGGCCAAGAAGGCCCTGGCCCAGAGTCGACGCCTGGGTACGCCCGGCATCGCTCGGGCGGTGCTGTTGTTGGCCGATGCCGACCTCGATCTTCGGGGCTCGACCGGCTTGCCGGGTGAATTGGTACTCGAGGTGTTGGTGGCCCGATTGAGTCGATTGGTGCGCCCCTCCAGAGGGTGACGGGCCCGGGTTGTTATCGAAAGTCCCGTGACGGGGGGACCGGGCCCAGCTCGATGGGATCGATCCGCTCCGCTATCAGGTTGGTCGCCCCCTCGGATCGTTCGAGGCGACCCCGCACGAGAAGACCGCGGGACGACCGGGCGACAGACTTCCAGCGGATCCACGCGCCGCGGGAGCACACCACGTTGACCATCCCGGTTTCGTCCTCGAGGTTCAGAAAGACCGCACCGTGCGCACTCTCGGGCTGCTGTCGATGGGTCACCACGCCTCCGACGGTGATCCGACTGCCGGTCGGGGTTGCGTCCAACTTGTCGGTCCGGACCACACCCAGGTCGTCGAGTCGGGGCCGGAGCAGGTCCATGGCGGTGGCGTCCGGGGCCATTCCCAGTGACCACAGGTCGTCGGCCACGCCCTCCCAGGGAGTGGGAGCGGGGAGAGGCGGCGGCTCCGACCCGGTGACCACCCCCGGAAGCCGGTCAAAGGTGGCTTGAGCCGCGGCTCCCGCTGTCCATACCAGCGACCGCCGGTTCCTCCCGCGGGCTGTCTGCTTTTCCCCGGGGTCGCCGCCGCGGCCGCCCGCGTTGGTGGAAAGGCTGTCGAGTGCTCCGGCGGTGGCCAGCGTCTCCAACTGGGCTCGGGTGACGCCGGCCCGGCGCACCAGGTCCTCCATCCCTGACCAGGGGCGGCCCTCCGCTATCCTCCCTGCCGCCTCGTCCCCGATGCCACGTACCGACGACAACCCGAGCCGGACGGCGGGAGTGTCCCGATCAGCCTCGGCACCTTCCTCGATCCAGGCACCGGCCCGGCTGGCATTCACGTCAGGGCGGCGGATCCCCACTCCATGCCGCTTGGCATCGGCGATCAGGCTCTGGGGGGACCAGAACCCCATGGGCTGGGCATTCAGCAGCCCGGCGGTGAAGGCAGCCGGGTAGTGCACCTTGCACCAGGCGGTGGAGTACACCAGGTGGGCAAATGCCACCGAGTGGCTCTCGGGAAAGCCGAAGTTGGCAAAGGCTGCCAGCGCGGCGTAGACCTGTTCGGCCACGTCCACCCCTACGTTTTTGGCGGCCATGCCGGCGAAGAGGCGGCCGCGGAGACGCTCCATCCGCTCACCCGATCGTTTGGCGCTCATGGCCTGGCGCAGTTCGTCGGCTTCTGTGGGGGAAAAACCGGCCACGTCGATGGCGATCTGCATCAACTGTTCCTGAAAGAGCGGGACGCCGAGAGTCCGCTCCAGCGATGGCTGCAGTAGCGGATGCAGATACGAGACGGGCTCGGTCCCATTCCGCCGCCGGATGTAGGGATGAACGGCATTGCCCTGGATCGGTCCGGGGCGGATGAGGGCGACTTCGATGGCCAGGTCGTAGAAGCATCGGGGTTGCACGCGGGGGAGTGTGCCCATCTGGGCTCGGGACTCCACTTGGAACACCCCGACGGTGTCGGCCCGGCACAACAGGTCGTAGACCTCGACCTCCTGGTCGAGGCGGGCCAGATCGATCTCGATGCCGTGGTACTCCCGCACCAGATCGACCATGTGATGGAGGGCGGTCAGCATGCCCAGACCGAGGAGGTCGAACTTGACAAGGCCGGCCGCCGCGCAGTCGTCCTTGTCCCACTGGAGCACGCTGCGGCCCGGCATCCGGCCCCATTCCACTGGGCAGATCTCGACCACCGGGCGATCGCAGATCACCATGCCTCCCGAGTGGATGCCCAGATGCCGGGGGAAATCGAGTATCTCGGCGGCCAGATCCCGTACCAGTGGAGGGAGATCGTCACGGTCACCGATGGGCTCACCCCGCTGCACCGACTTGGCCCACCCGTCCACTTCCTCCATTGGATGCCCCAGGGCTTTACCCATGTCGCGGATGGCGGACTTTGACCGGTAGGTGATGACGTTGGCGACCTGAGCGGCGTGTAGCCGGCCGTACCGTTCGTAGACGTACTGGATGGCCTCTTCCCGGCGGCCCGACTCGATGTCGACGTCGATGTCGGGCGGTCCGTCGCGGGCAGGCGAGAGAAAACGCTCGAACAATAACCCGAGTGAGACGGCATCGACGTTGGTGATGCCGAGGGCGTAACAGACGGCGGACGTGGCCGCCGAGCCCCGACCCTGGTAGAAGATGTCCCGTCGGCGGCAGAACATCACGATGTCCCACACGGTGAGGAAGTAGCCCGCAAACCCGAGGGCACCGATGACGTCGAGTTCATGGTCGAGCTGTTTCCATGCCCCCGGTACCCGCTCGGCATCCCGCGGGCCGTAACGGTCGGTGGCCCCCTGTCGGACCAACTCCATCAACCAGGTCTGTTCGGTATGGCCGGCCGGTACCGGAAAGTCGGGTAGCCGTGGTGCCACCAGGCGCAGATCGAAGGCACACTCTGCGGCGATCTCCGCCGACCGTTCCACCGCCCCGGGCCAGCGGGCGAATCGCCATGTCTGCTCTGCGTCACCGCGTAGGCAGGCGCTCGGCGACGGGGGGAGCCAGCCCTCGATGTTCTCGAGAGATTGCCGGGCCCGTACGGCAGCCAGCGCGGTGGCCAGGGGGAAACGAGCGGGGACGGCGTAATGGACATTGTTGGTCGCCACCGGCGTGACCCCTCGCCCGGTGGCCAGCAGGGCCAGGGCGTCGTTGCGGGTGGTGTCGATGGGATCACCGTGGTCCCACAGCTCCACGGCAATGCGGTCACGGCCGAACCGGTCGATCAGTTGGTCGAGGACCCGGGTTGCTGCGGCCGGACCACCGGTGGTGAGGGCGGCGGCGAGCGCTCCCTTCCGACAGCCGGTGAGGATCTGCCAATGACCGTCATGACGGTTGGCCAGGTCATCGAGGGTGATGATGGGCTTTCCTTTTTCACCTCCCGCCAGATGTGCCTCGGCGATGCCGCGACTGAGGCGGGCGTAGCCTCCGGGGTTCCGGGCCAGCACCACCAGATGGGTGCCGCCGGGATCGGGAACACCTGTGCGGGGCGGGGCTGGGGTTCCCGCACTGGTGAGGGTGAGCTCGGCTCCGAACACGGTGGGGAGGCCGAGGGCGCGGGCTGCCTCGGCGAACCGGACGGCACCGTAGAGGCCGTCATGATCGGTGAGGGCAAGCGCGGACAGCCCGAGCCGGACGGCTTCAGCGGCCAGTTCCTCGGGATGGCTCGCACCGTCGAGAAAAGAAAAGTTGGAGTGGGTGTGCAACTCGGCGTAGGTCATCGTTTTCGGCGACGTCTGTTCATTCGTAGGTGGCTTCCACCCACCACCGGCCCCGTTCGGCCAGAAGGAGACGGGCATGGGCATTGGCATCGGTCACCACCTGCATGCGGGCACTGCGCCGGTGAGAGCGGGACCACCATCGTTCATCCGTCGGCCACGGCCCGGCCCAGGCCGTCACCGTTGTCCATGGACATCGCTCAACCGACAGGCGGCTCGGGACAGCGGTGAGGAGGCCCCGGCCCGAGACGGTCACCGGTGCCCCGGCCACATCGATGAGTTCGGCCGGGAGAGGGACGGCATGGATGGAGGCCGGCGCCGGAGGTGGGATTCGGCCCGGCCATGGAGCGTGGATGATCGTGGTGTCGGGCGTCTGGTGGGCATTCCATGTGACGAACCGGGCTTGTCCGCCCGGGTTACGCCCGCCCTGGAGCCGGACGGTGACCACGCTGTCGGGACCGAGTAGATGCTGCACTGCAGCCAGGGCCCGGGCGGCGCGGGCATCGGTGTCACTCACCCCTCCCCAGAACCCGGATTGACCGGCCCCCGACGGAACCCCGTTGCGTAGTTGATCGACACGACGCCCGGTAGTCGAAAGGCGTAGCTCACCCGGTTCGGCCAACTCACCGCTTCGCCCACTGGCCACCATGTGGCAGACCACGCCGTCGGCCCCGAAGCGACCGAGCACGTGGGACTCCGGGAGGGAGGCGAAGTCTCCCAGCGTGCGGATTCCCAGCCGCTCCAGTAACTCGGCCAGCTCGGGGTTCCCGAGTACACCCATGGGGAAAGGGGCGAGGAACTCGCGGGTTCCGCCTGCGGGGACAACGAGGCCACCCCGGGCGGCCAGGACCGAAGCGAACAGGCCGTCGGCTATACCCACCTCGACCGGGGTGATGCCGCTGGTTACGTCGGCGATCAACCCGACGAGCGCCTCCTCACCTCCGAAGTAGCGCGCCGGCCCGCGGGCCGGGAGGGAACAGATACCAGGCCGGACCGCGGTGATCCACGGGCAGTAGGTCTCCACGGCACCGATCACCCGGATGAACAACCGGAGCACGGCTCCTCCCTCATCCTCCTCGAGGAGTTCAGGACAGCGAACGACGAGCAGACGATCCATGTCAGCGCGGCCGACCTGGTGCTGTGGAGATGGCGTCAGTGCTCTCGATCGACCCGGTGGGTGACGGCAACCACAGGTGCTGTTGGACAGGTCGTGCTGCCGAACGACGACCGGTGGCTGTCACTGTCATCCGGCGGCGGCGGAGGTATCCCTCGCCGCTTCCGATGCCGTCCCAGTGGATGGCGTCGATGGTGAGACGCATATCGGGGCACTCGGGCCATCCGGCCCGACCCGGCACCACGATGAGGATGGCTCGACGTTCTTTTGCCCGGGCGATCAGCCGCCGGGCCATGGCCGGCCGCGGGGGGAACGGCGGGCAGAGCACGACAAGGTCCGTCCCGTCGACCATGGCCGCGGTGGCTTCGGCCCACGCCGGGCCCGGCCGGGGTACCAGGGCGAATCGGATGAGATCTACCCCGAGGTCGTGGGAGGCGACGGCGCCCACATCGGGGAGTCCGATGGCCGCACACCACGACCCAGCTTGTGAGGCTTGGGCCAGGAGGGCGAGGGCCAGTGTGATCTCACCACTGACAGTTCCTCCACCGGTAGTCCCGTCCCTCCCGACGGTGCCCGTACCGGTGACAACGATGGTGCTGCCCCGCCGCAGGCCCCGGCCGGGGAAGAGGTCGGCGAGAGGTGCGGCCACTGGCAACAGACGAGTTTGGCTCGACGAAGTGGGTCGTGTGCGTTCGGCCAATATGACCAGGGATTCTCTACTCGTTTCCCTGGTCAAAGCGCTGCCAGCCCGTGGGCCGGCCAAAGATACGAACATATGTTCGTAGAGTACTCCGTCTCTGGCGGGAGCGCCCAGGGGCCTTCATGAGAAATCCTGTGGTGTACACCACTTGGAACAATCTGCTGGATACGATGTGACCACCAGAGAGAGGAGGTGGTCCAACTGAGCAATCAACGTTTTGGGATCCTGGAGGTGACTGGTCGCTAAGGCGGCCTGCTGTACCGCCTGGCGAAACCCAGCCAGACACCCACTGGGCGACTTAGCCGGGCCAAGATCCCACCCGGCGCCGTAGGGGACCCAGTGCCTTACTCAGCAATGTTGTAGCTACAGGGCGTCCTCCGGGGCGTCCTGTAGCGCGTTCCGGAAGACGTATCCGCGGTCGCCAAGTCCGGCCCCGCCGACATTGGTGCCCCCTCATGGCATCTACAGGACCGACTGCACCCACCACAATCGAGCCCCGTGGACCAGCACAGATGGCGCGGTAGCGTCCATGACGTGGTCGATGCAGCCTCAACTTCGGACTCGCTCCCTATCGAAGCGCTCCAGGCTGGGCTGTCTCGGGTCGTGGCATTGCGGGCTGATCTCGAGGATGAACTCGAGGCAATCGGGGAGTCGACGGCGTTGGTGCCGGACGACGAGCACGACGCGGAAGGCTCGACCGTCGGCTACGAGCGAGCACGGGTGAGCGCTCTTCTGGTTTTCACCCATCAGGAAATCGAAAACCTGATGGCGGCGCTGAAACGTGTAACCGGCGAGACCTACGGACGGTGCGACCGGTGCGGCATGGATATCGGGAGAGAGCGCCTTGTCGCCCTGCCCACCGCAACAAGGTGCGTTTCCTGTGCTGCTCCGACAAGGACGGGCAAACTACCCGGTACGCGAGATGGGGCGAGGGCCTACAAACCCATTGAGCCGAGTGCCACTCGGACTCAGACACCGTCCCACAGGCCGACCGGTGCGTCGCCAACCCGATAATGTCCGGGTTGGCGCTCGCCCGATGTCGCCTTCTCGATCCGCTTTTGCATCCCGGGGGTGAGTACACCGGCAGTGATCATCTCGACGAACGTGGCAGTGGCGTTGCCGACATCGAAGAAGTCGCGTTGCCATCCCCACTGAAAGTTGCCGGCGTACTGGAACCAGCTGCCACCCAAGCCGGCGATCTCGTAGTGGCTCCCGTCCGGCCGGGTGGCGTCGGCGATCTGCTTCCAGAGACCGAGCACCTCGCCCTGCACGTCGTCGATGAGGACCCGCTGATAGGGATAGGTCCACCCGCCGAGCCCCTCCATCTCCAAGCCCACCGCATATTCGCGGATCTCATCCTTGCCGACGGCCATGAACTCGTCGTTCGGACCGACGTTCCACCCGTAGGTGGCGTCTTGGGTATAGAGATCGGCCAACGGCAGCCAGTCGAGTGATTCTTCGCAGCGGCGATTGGTGTCCAACCAACGCTGCATCATCTCTTCGAGTTCAGCTCGCGGGAACGACGGCATGGATTCAGTCCTCCTCGACAATTCGTAGAGCGGTAGTGGGACAGAAGCAGACGGCCGCTTCCACTTCAGCCCGGCGGTTCTCCCCGGGGGAACCTTCGAGAATGGTGACCTTATGGTTTTTGGCCAGTTCGAAGACGCCGGGCGCCTCGGATTCACAGACCCCGTGGCCCTGACAGAGCTCGAGGTCGACAACCACTCTCACAATGCGGCGCCAGGGGAGGAGCCGGTGGTCGGCCGAGCAGATTTGCGGCGGTAGCGCACGACGCACGGCTGCTGCATCTGCACCACCATCTTTGAGTGGTCATTCCGGTAGGTATCAGGTGCCTGCGCCAATTCGAACTCCCAGTCCAACAACAGCACCGAGAAGATGGCTTTCAGCTGCATCATGGCAAAGGCCGCACCGACGCACCGGTGGCGGCCGGCGCCAAAGGGAATCCACGTCCAGGGGTTGGCTCGGTCCTCGAACCGAGGGTCGAGATACCGATCAGGCACGAAGGAGTCGGCATCGGGGAAGTCCTCGGGGATCCGGTTGGAGACCGAGGGGCTGGCTCCCACCATCTGGCCGGCTTTGATGGCGTATCCGTCGCACTCGAGGTCCTCTTTGGCCACCCGTAACAACAGAATGAGCGGAGGGTGCAAACGCAGCGCTTCTTTGATGGCCGACTCCATATGGGGCATCTCCCGTAGCGCCTGGTAGCTGACCTCGGCACCCTCGGCGTAAAGCTCGTCGAGTTCGTCGATGACCGAGGCCATGAGGTCGGGATGGCGGAGTAGTTCGATCAACGTCCAGGCGGCCGTCCCCGAGGTGGTGTGGTGCCCGGCGAACATCATGGAGATGAACATGCCGGTCACTTCGTTGGCGAGAAACCGGGGCGTGCCGTCTTCGTTGGTGATGGACATGAGTACGTCGAGGAGGTCGCGATCGTCCTCGACGGAAGGTGCCCCGGGCCCATCGGCTGCCCCGGGCCCATCAGAGCCAGTGCCGGCCGCCCGGCGTTCCATGATTCCCTGCACCAGTTCGACCAAGCCCACCCTGGCCGCGTCGCGCCGTCGGAAGCTCTCGATCGGGGCGTAGGGGTCGACGTAGGCGATGGCATCGGTACCCTGTTCGAGGTCGTGGTACAGCTGGGCAAAGCGCTTGTCGAGCTCGCGCCGGAACCGTTTGCCGACCAGACAAGCTGACGAGGTGTAGATGGTCAGCTCGGCGAGCCAGTCGAGGAGGTCGATCTCCCCCTCGTCGTCCCACCCGGCCACCATCTGTTCCACTTCGTCGGCGATGGTGGCGGCGTGACCCCGCATGAACTTGTCGCGCAGCGCCTGATTGTGGAGCATCTCGCGACGACGCTCCGGGGATGCGTCGAAGACCACGCCTTCGCCGAAGATCGGGGTCATGAACGGGTATGCCTCGGCCTGGTCGAGTTGTTCCTCGGGGGCCCGGAAGAAGAATTCGTTGGCACTGGCCCCGGTCATCAGCACAACGTCCCGGTCAGCCAGCTCGAAGATGCCAATGTCGCCGCACTCGGACCGGACCCGGTTCATCAGGGCGATCGGGTCGCGGCGGAGCTCCTCGAGGTGCCCGGTGTCCCCTTCGCCACCCGAGACTCGCGGCGGCTCGCGCCGATCCGTGGCGATGGTCATTGTCCTACCTCCCGAATCGGTGCTTCCGGTTGCAGTTCGATGGTGGTGGCATGGGTGCCGCGTGGCAAGGTCACCGCGGCCACGATGGCCAGGGCCACACCCTTGGGCCGCATGAAGTTGGAGTGACGAGCGAACCCCCACGCCGCCCACTCTTCGATCACTTCGGCGGTCACCTCGGGGTCCCAGTCCATCCCCATGCCCGTCAAGGTGGGGCCTGGACGCACGATGGTGGCCCGGATGCCCGTCCCTTCGAGCTCCATCTGCAGTGAGCGAACGTAGCCTTCGAGACCCCATTTGGAGGTGACGTAGGCGGCCATCGACGGTCGAGGCGAGACAGCCACATCAGAGGTGACGAAGACGATGTCACCCCGGGTGCGCTCGGTCATTGCCGGAGCCATGGCCAGGACCAATCGATGGGTGCCGGCCAGATTGACACGGAGAACGTCTTCGAACAATTCGGCATCGGTGTCGAGCACGCTGCCGGCCCGGTTCTGTGCCGCGTTGGAGACCAGGATCTCCACATTCCCGAGGGTATCGGTGGCAGCCCCGGCAAAGCGCTTGATGGAGTCCCCGTCGGCCAGGTCCAGATGGATGGCGAAGGCGTCACCTCCATTGGAACGGATCTCAGCCGCAGTGTCCTCGCACTGTGCTACCCGGCGGGCACCGAGGACCACTGGGTGACCGAGAGCAGCGAGGGCGACAGCGGTTGCTTGTCCGATGCCCGATGATGCCCCGGTCACCACTGCGGGTCGGAGCTCTGGGTGGGGTTCAAAGCGAGACATCAGCGCATCGTGACCTTGGTCGGGAGGGCAGCGAAGCCTCGCACATTGATGGAGTGGACTCGCGCCATTCCACTCGGATCCACCTCGTAGCTCGCCACTCTCTTCACCAGTTCACCGAGCCCGATGCGCGCCTCCAGGCGAGCCAAGGGTGCGCCCATGCAGAAGTGACGCCCGTTTCCGAAGCTGATCAGTTTGGTGGTGTCCCGATCGAGGTCATAGCGCTCCGGATCGGGAAAGACCGACTCGTCGCGGTTGCCGGATCCGATCAACAACAGCACCTTGGCTCCTTCGGGGATGGCGGTGCCGTGTAGCTCGAGAGGCATCCGGGTGACGCGCAGGAGCATCTGGCTGGAGGTATCGAACCGCAAGGTCTCCTCGATCCATTCGACCACTCGAGCAGGGTCATCGAATGGTTTGGTGCCTTGGTCAGGGTTGCGCCATCCCCAGTACCAGGCGTTGCCCAAGAGTTTGGTAGTCGTCTCGTTGCCGGCCACCACCATGAGAAAGAGGAAAGCGATGATCTCCTCGTCGGTGAGTTTGTCTCCGTCGATTTCCGCGTCGAGCAATGCCGAGGCCAGGTCGTCCCGACGGACGGAACGGCGCTCATTCACCATGTCCTGGTAGTAGCCGACCAGAGTGAGCGCCGCATCCATGCCTGCCCGGGGTATGTCGAACAGTCCGTCCTCGCGGTGGACGACCAGATCAGCCAACCGACGGACTTCGGCCCGGTCGACCGGAGGCACACCGACCAGTTCGGAGATCACATCCATCGGGAGTTTGCCGGCGAAGTCGGCGATGAAATCGAATTCGCCCATATCGAGGGCAGGCTCGAGGTGCTCGATGGCAATTTCGCGGATCCGGTCCTCCATCTGCGCCACCTTGGAGGGGGTGAAGCCTTTGCCCACCAGAGAACGCATCCGGGTATGCCGGGGAGGGTCAAGTGCCAGGAACGACATCACCTTGTGGGCGTCCGGTCCGAAGGCACTGGGATCGAGAGAGACGCCAAAGGAGTTGGAGAAGGCGTCCACGTTGCGGAACGCGGCCAGCACGTCTTCGTGCCGGGACAGCGCCCAAAAGTCGAACTCGTCGTTCCGGTACACCGGCGCCTCCGCGCGCAGCCGGGCGTAGGTCGGATAGGGGTCCTCATGGATCTCGTAGGCATACGGGCTGTAGACCAGCGGCTCACGAGCGGTGATTGTCGTCATGCGGACGTACTCCGCTCACCGGCCATCATCAATCGTGCGGCTTCGCCGACAAAGGTGGGCACCTCGGAGTAGGTCATGTGTCCCATGCCTGCCATCAGGAGTGCTCCCGAATAGGTGGTTTCCAGAACTCGCACAACTGTCGGATCGATCTCAGAGCCCAGCGCGGCCACAAACCGCTGATGGATCACAGCACCGATCCGATCCCGCAAGTGTTTTACGTCAGGAGTGGCGCTGAGGAGCGCGGTGGTGCAGGCACCGACCAGGGCGGGGCTCTTTGTCGTCAGGAGCACCATCATCTGGACGGTCTCCGCCAATCGCTCGACTGTCGACGTGTCGCCGGAGGCGTCCACCGCAGGAAGCGAATTCATGCGACGCCACAGGAGCTCGGCCAGCAGATGGTCCTTGGAACTGAAGTAGTTGTAGGCAGTGGCCGGAGCCACACCGGCCCGTCGCGCCACATTGCGGACGGTCAGGCCTGGGTAGCCCTCTTCGTCAACCTCTTCGGCGGTGGCGTCAACCAATTGCTGGACGACTTCGGCCTGGCGTTCGGTCAGGCGTCGTCGGGTGGCTTCGAGCACCGGAGCGTCGATCATGGGGAGAGGGTGTGTCCCGGGTTGTGTGGCGTTCCATCGCGCATGGGTGGGAATTCGAAGGAGGCCGCAGTGGTCATCCGGGTGATCTTGGTGATGTCGGCCTCGGGGAGCGTCTCATTGTCATCGTCGATGATCAGCTCCCACCGGCAATGGGGAGACCGGCCGCTCGGCACCCGTGGAGGTCGGTGCACGTGTCGGATGTGCGCCTTAGGGTTGATGGCTTGGGCGGTGACATCGAATGTCCCGTCTTCGATGTGATGACACATGCTGGTCACCATCTTGTCGCCAAATGGCTCGACATCCATCAGGGCTCCGCAGTAGGCGAGTTCGAAGAAGCCATGCTTCTCGTCGACCACCTCGTAGCGCACATCGAGATAGTGATGAGGGAAACCGGGGTCGAGTTGGAGCACCTTGAAGATGGCCTCCACATCATTGCCCTCGACGCCCATGATTCTGCGAAGGCGTTCACCGTATACGGGACTCGCCCCCCGCCACTCTTCGATGGCGAGGCGCTCCATCTCTTTCATCCCGTGCGACATGCTGATCGCCGCGCACATGGAGCGATCGAGGATGTGGACGGCCTGGGCGTACTCGCGGACCAGGCGGACCAACGCCTCTCTCGACAGGTCTTCGTACTGGAAATCGGCGATGAACTCACCGGAGTAGTCGTCGAGGCCGACATTGGGCGGGACGGCAACCGGATCGGCATCTGAAGGTTGATCGGCATTGCGAGGAGTCATGTGTCCACACTATAGTCCAGACACGTGTCCAAATCGAGTGGCACTCGGAGCCGCGAAGAATCGATAGGGGTGTTCTGGTGCCGATAGGCGAGGGTACGGAGCCGGTCATGGTCCCGGTTGTCGGGGTGATCGGGCTCGGTGATATCGGGGACGGGGTGGCAACCAGCGTGCTGGCCGCCGGCCTCCCTCTAGTGGTCTGCGATGTACGGGATGAAGCCACCGAGAAGTACCGCGGCCGGGCCGTACTCGCCGGTTCCCCGGCCGAACTGGGCCAGCGCTCAGACGTGGTGGTGGTGGCGGTGGTCAATGACGCCCAGGTTCACGCCGTTCTGTCCGGGCCCGAAGGAGCCCTGGCGTCGGCGGGGCCGATGACCACCGTCCTTATCGTGAGCACCATCTCCGCAAGTTGCGTCGAGGCCATCGGGGTCGAGTCGGCTGAGGCCGGTGTGGCGGTGTTGGACTGCGGGGTCAGTGGCGGGCCGAGTGCAGCGGCCAGCGGCGACCTGGTGTGCATGGTGGGGGGCGACCCCGCCACCATCGAAGGCATTCGTCCGGTGCTCGCCGCCATCAGCTCCCTGGTAGTCCGCATGGGTCCCTTTGGTGCCGGGCTCACCGCCAAGTTGGCCCGCAATCTGGTCCAGTACGGATCTTGGCTGGCCGCGTACGAAGGCCAACTCCTGGCCGAGGCCGCGGGTATCGACCTCGGCAAGCTGGCCCAGGTGGTCAAGGCCAGCGACGCCCGCATCGGAGGAGCGTCAACGCTGATGTTCCGGTCCACGGTGGCGCCGTTCACCGAAAGCGACAACGAAGGACTGGTATCGGCCATGCGATCGGCGGCGGCCCTCGCCCACAAGGACCTTCGGGCCGCCCTCGAGGTGGCGGGGACACTCGGAGTCACGCTGCCGATGGCGACCCTTACCGAAGATCGTTGTGATGACATCTTCGGGGTGGGAACGGGACAAGAGGCCCTGTGAGCGCCACCAACCCTGCCGCCATCGTCGGCGAAGAGCGCCTGTTGATCGACGGTCAGTTGCGGCCGGCGCGATCGGGCAAGGTCTTCGAGACCATCAATCCGGCCACCGAGGAGGTCCTCGGGGTGGTGGCCGACGCCGACGACGTGGATCTCGATGCCGCAATCGGATCGGCGCGGCGTGCCTTTGACGAAACAGACTGGTCCATCAACCTGGCCCGACGGGTGACGGGGCTCCGCCAACTGCAGGCTGCCCTCGTTGACCATGCCGACGAGATTCGCGCCATGACGGTGGCGGAAACGGGCACTCCGGTGTCATTGACCCATTCCGCACAACTCGACGACCCGGTCGCCTCGTTGGGGTGGGTAGCTGACCTGGCCGAGAACTATCAGTGGGAGACCGACCTGGGCAACGCCGCTCCGCTCGGCATCCCTTCCCATCGCTGGATCCGGCGAGAGGCCACCGGCGTGGTCGGTGCCATCACCCCGTGGAACGTGCCCCACCAGATCACGCTGGCCAAGTTGGGCCCCGCACTGGCGGCCGGCAACACGGTGGTGGTGAAGCCGGCTCCCGATACACCTTGGTGTGCCACCGTGCTTGGACGGCTCATCGCCGAGGAGACCGGTATCCCTGCCGGCGTGGTCAACATCGTGACGTCATCCAACCATCGCATCGGCGCACAATTGACGGTGGACGGGCGGGTGGACCAGGTGAGTTTCACCGGATCCACCGCCACTGGCAAGCAGGTGATGGCGTCGGCGGCAGAGACTCTCAAGAAGGTATTCCTCGAGCTGGGAGGAAAGTCGGCCTTCGTGATCCTGGACGAGGCAGACTTGCGTGGCGCATGTGCGGTTGCGGCGTTCACCGTGTGCACGCACGCCGGACAGGGGTGTGCGATCACCACCCGGTTGCTGGTACCCCGACACCAGTTTGACGAAGCGGTGAGTGCGACGGCGGCGGTGATGGGGAAGCTTCCCGCCGGTGATCCCACCGAGACGGGCACCATTTGCGGGCCGTTGGTGAGTGCCCGCCAGCGCCAGCGGGTGGAAGGGTACATTCGGCTGGCGACAGAGGAGGGAGGATCCATTGTCACCGGCGGTAGACGTCCCCCCGGGCTCGAAAAGGGTTACTTCATCGAACCGACCCTGATAGTCGGAGTCGACAATGAGGCCCGGGTGAGCACGGAGGAGATCTTCGGCCCGGTGCTGGTGGTCATCCCTCACGACGGAGACGATGACGCAGTGAGGCTGGCCAATGCTTCGCCCTACGGATTGTCGGGTTCGGTGTGGGCAAGCGATCGGGATCGGGCGGTAGGGGTGGCCAATCGGATACGCACGGGGACCATCGGCGTGAACGGAGGGCTCTGGTACAGCCCGGACGTTCCCTTTGGTGGCTACAAGCAGTCGGGAATCGGCCGGGAGGCCGGGATCGCCGGGTTCGAGGAGTACCTCGAGACCAAGTCGATCGCCGAACCGGCCTGAACGAGAGTGAGAACAACAAGATGAGTGATCAACCCGACGACCCCGGGTCGTCCCGCAGCAAGGGCATCGCGAAAATGCAGGAGGTCTACGGGGTCTCCGTCGACCCGGCAGTCATCCCCGGACCGTATGTCGCCTTCACTGTCGACCACCTGTTCGGTGAGGTCTGGACCCGTTCCGAGCTCGGCATCAGAGATCGGAGGTTGATGACCATCGGCGTGCTGGCGGCACTGGGACAGTCGCAGTTGGTGGAGATCCAGTTTCAATCCGCCTTGGATCGCGAGGAGTTGACCGAGGAACAGGTGCGCGAGACGGTCGTGCATCTCGCCCATTACATCGGCTGGCCATTGTCGACAGGAGTGAATGAAGTTGCCGAGCGGGTCATCGCCAAACGTCACCGGACGGAGTCATCATGAGCAAAGAGACCACCTCGGTAACGACCCCGATGGTGCGGTTCGATTTCAGCGACAAAGTGGCGATCGTCACCGGTTCGGCCGGGGGAATCGGCCAGGCCTATGCGGAGGCGTTGGCGAATGCCGGTGCCGCGGTGATCGTGGCCGACATCGACGAGGAAAAAGCGGCGGTCGTGGCGGAGGGCATCCGCTCGACGGGCGGTAAGGCCGAAGCAGTACGGGTCGATGTGGCCGATCCGGCATCGGCGGTTGCCATGGCGGAGGCCGCCGTGAGCCGATTCGGAGGCATCGACTACCTGGTGAACAACGCCGCCATTTTCGGCGGCATGAAGCTCGACCTGCTGCTCACCGTGGACTGGGACTACCTCACCCGGTTCTTGTCGGTGAACATGATGGGCGCACTCAACTGCGTACGGGCGTGTTACCCGGCGATGAAGGCCCGGGGTGGTGGCGCCATCGTCAATCAATCCTCGACGGCTGCCTACATGTACGCCGGCTTCTACGGCCTGGCCAAGGCCGGCGTGAATTCGATCACCCAGCAGTTGGCCCACGAGCTCGGGGGCCAGCACATTCGCACCAACGCCATCGCTCCCGGGCCCATAGATACCGAGGCGTCCCGCACCGTGGTGCCCGATGCCTTCATGAAACCGATTTTGGCGTCACTGGCCCTCAAGAGACAGGGGGAGACGTCCGATCTGGTGGGGATGTGCCTCTTTCTGCTGTCGGACGAGGCATCGTGGATTACCGGCCACATCTTCAATGTCGACGGCGGCCAAGTGGTCCGCCCGTGATGCAGTGGCCAGGTGGTCCGCCCGTGATGCAGTGGCCAGGTGGTCCGCCCACGAGCCACGAGCCGTGACCGAACACCGCGTCGATGTCGAGGATGGTGAAGGGGTCAGGCTGATCGCCTTCGACCGACCCGAGGTCCGCAACGCGTTTGACGTCGCCATGTATCAGGCGGTCACCACCGCATTGGCGGAAGCCTCGTCGAACGACTCGGTCAATGCGGTTGTTCTCACGGGGAGGGGAAAGGCGTTCACCTCGGGCCAGGATCTCCGCGAGATGGCGGCTATCGCCACCGGCACCGCGGGACCGGAAGCCGGGAAGGGCTTCCAGCAGCTCCTCGACTCCCTGCAGTTGTTCGAGAAACCGCTGTTGGCCGCCGTTCACGGCGTCGGGGTAGGGCTGGGCTTCACCATGTTGGCCCACGTCGATGTGGTGCTGGTGGATGAAACCGCTCGTCTGCGCTGTCCGTTCGCGGAGATGGGCGTGCCCCCCGAGGCGGCCAGCAGCTTCCTGCTCCCGGTTCGAATGGGATGGCAGCGGGCGGCGTCGGTGCTTCTGTTGTCGGAATGGATCGACGCCCGACAGGCTGTCGACTCCGGCATCGCGCTACGGGTGGTCCCCGAAGGCAGGGTGCTCGACGAAACGATGGCACTGGCGCGACGGATCGCGGCCTTCCCTCCGCATGGCGTCCGGGAGATCAAACGGTTGATGATGGAGAACCTTCGTCCCTCCATCGCCGCCGCCCGTCAACGAGAGGAATCTGCCTTCGCCGCACTGTTCACCGATCCCGCCACCAACCCGGGGTTGGGTTTGATCTCTGGGTTGAGGGACTGACCTCACTGTGCGCATTGGGATCACCGCGTTTCTGACCGACCAGGCCATGGCCCCCGCCGACCTGGCGCGCGCCATCGAGGAGCGGGGGTTCGACTCGTTGTATCTGCCCGAACACACCCACCTTCCGGTGCGGGCGGACACGCCACCGGCCCTGGTGGAGGGGGTCCATGCCGAGGACTACCGGCGCAGTCTCGATCCGTTCGTGGCCTTGTCGATGGCGGCCGCGGTGACCACGAGGATCAATCTGGGCACCGGCGTGGTCTTGGCAGCCCAGCACGATCCGATCGTGTTGGGAAAGTTGGTCGCCACCCTCGACCATCTGAGCGGGGGCCGGGTGATATTCGGGCTCGGATTCGGTTGGAATCGCGAAGAGGCAAGCGATCATGGTGTGAAGTTCTCCGAGAGGAGAGAGGTCGCACGTGAGCACGTCCTGTGCATGCAGGCGTTGTGGTCAGAGGAGCAGGCACAGTTCCACGGCACCTACGTATCCCTCGATCCGTGTTGGAGCTGGCCCAAACCGATACAACAACCGCGGGTGATGACCCTGGTGGGTGGAGGTCCGTACCCCGGGGTCTTCGCAGCCATCGCCGAATACGCCGATGGCTGGATGCCGGTCGGAGGGTCAGGGTTGACCTCGGCGCTGCCCGAACTCCGGAGGGCATACGAAGCACGGGACCGTGACCCGGCATCGATCCGGGTGGTCCCATTCGGGACGGTGCCCAGCGATGAGAAGTTGGCCCACTATGAAGGATTGGGCGTTTACGAGGTGGTGCTACGGGTTCCCTCCGGCCCGGCCGATGACATGCTCAAGGTGCTCGATGCTCACGCCGACTATGTGGGGCGGTTTGGTCGGTGACGGCATCCACATCATCTGACGAACCAGCGTCGATCCCGATCGGCCCATCGAGTGACAGTGGGCGCCAGGCCTTGGCCACTGCGGTTCGGCGCCTGATGGCGGCCACGGTGAGCTCGGTGGCCTCGTCCGAACTCTTGGGCGATGCCACCGCCACACTGTCGGCGGTTGCTGACCAACTCGAACGCCATCTGCCGGAGTCGGATGGGGTGGGTGCCAGTCGGTATGCCGCCGACAACGCAGGAGGCGATGCGACCAGCAACTTGGCTGACGTCATGCCCTTCGACGTGGTGATCGGTCCGTGCAACCCAGTGGCACTCCCACTGTTGATCGAGTTCGATCCGCCCAAGGCCATTGGGAACGCGACGTTCACCTCCACGTATGAGGGCGCTCCGGGATGTGTCCACGGCGCGGTATTGGCGGGCGCATTCGACCTCGTCCTGACCGCGGCCAACGTGATAGCCGGAGCGGCCGGGCCAACCGTCACGCTGACGATTCGGTACCTGCAACCCACGGTGATCAACCGCCCGGCCCGCTTCGAAGGGTGGGTCACCTCGATCGAGGGTCGACGTATCCACAGTCGGGGCCAACTGATCCAAGCCGGAGTGGTCACGGTCGAGGCGGTGGGGGAGTTCGTCACCATGGACCGCTCCCGCATTGTGTCCATGCATCGTCGTGGCGGTGGCGGTGGCGGTGGCGGTGGTGGTGGCAGTTAAATTTTCGTAGAGTCGTCCAGCGGTTACTTCCGGGGGGATGAGACGTCATTGTCTTCCCGGTCGGGCCAGAGAAGGGGAGAATCCACATGAGGTTCAGGACTGGGATTGCGACAACATCAGGTCGGGGACCGCGGGTCACGGTGATATTGGTTGTCGGAGTGTTGGCGACAACCCTGGTGGCGTGCTCGTCCACGTCCACACAGGGACCGTCGAGTTCGTCCACCAAGTCGACCATCCCGCCCGCGGCATTCCGCAGTACGACAGGTCTCACCCCCACCACCGTGCGCATCGGCAATGTCTCCACCCTGACCCCCCTTGGGCTGTTCAAAGGGGCAGCGGTCGGGGTCCAGGCCTATGCCGACTACATCAACTCCATGGGAGGTGTGAACGGGCGGAGGATCATCGTTGACGGTGCCGACGACGGATACAACAACGGAGCCAACAACAAGGCGCTCACCCAACAGGACATAGCCAAGGACTTTGCCATGGTCGGCAGCTTCTCGCTCAATGACGCTTTCGGGGGGACGGTATTGGCGGCCAATCCGTCCGTGCCCAACGTGACGGTTGCGCTTGATGGCGCCAACAACAACCTCCCGAACACCTTCAGCCCGTCACCGGCACCGGGGGGTTGGCAGCTCGGGCCGTTGGTGTACTTCCAGAAGAAATACCCCGATGACGTCCTCCACGCCGGAGCGCTGATTTCCAATGAAGCGGCAGCCATCACCAAGTGGAACGGCGAAAAGGCGGCGATGCAGCACCTCGGCTACCACGTTGCCTACGACCCGACCTTCGACATCTCCCAGACCGATTTCACCCAGTACGTCATTGCCATGAGGAATGCCGGGGTGAAGATCCTCTTCATCGAACAGATGCCCGAGAATTACGCTTCGGCCGTATTCAAGGCCCTGGCTCAACAGAACTTCCACCCGGTAGTGGTGCTGGGCGCGTCCACCTACAGCGAGGCGTTGGTGCCGGCATCGGGGGGAGCTTCGGCAACCGACGGCTCGTATCTGGAGCAGGCTACTTCCCTCTTCCTCGGCGAGGACGCAGCTTCCATCCCGGCGGTCGGTCAATTCCTGGCGCAGGTGCAGAAATCGTCGCCGGGTTTCAAGCCGGACCTGTTCACCTTGTACGGCTGGATCTCTGCCGAGTTGTTCGTGCAGGCCCTCCGGGCTGCCGGCCCCAATCCGACCCGGGGCTTGGTATTGCAGGCCCTCCGATCGATCAAGACCTACACGGCCGGCAACCTGATAGCTCCCGTCGATCCGGCGGCCAAGACACCCGCCAGCTGTTATCTCATCGGCCAGATCAAGGGCGGGCAGTTCGCCCGGGTGGATGACACCGCGTTGAGCAGCCCGAACGGCGGCTATCGATGTGATCAGCCCTACTTCTATCCTCCGGGGACCAAACCCTGAGGCTCGCTGTTCCCGGTCTTTCACGTATTCCACTCACTGGGCACTACTCCTCGGTTGGGGATGCCCGAGTGGTTCACCAGCCTCCAGGCGAGCGGCAATTCCTTGGGGCGACCGAGGGGAAAGGTGGCCGCCGTCCATCTCGTCAGGGATGATTTCCAAGCGCTTCTGGTCGACCCTCCCCTCCCGGCCCATGAACTCGGCCGGGGGGAATAGGCTCGCAGTGAACTCATGTGTGGACGTATTGCTTTGTACACGACGCCGGACCGATTGTCCCGGATCTTCGACGCTGAATTGGCGCTGGGCATCGACCCTGATGGCCGACCCAGCTACAACATCCCTCCCACCCGTAACATCCTCGGGATCGTGGCCCGCCCCACCGGTGCTGACATCGAACACCCCGACGTCGACGACGCCGACCTACCCGCCACCAAACGGATGATCGACCTTTTCCGTTGGGGTCTGATTCCGTCGTGGGCCAAAGATGCGTCCATGGGCAATCGCTTGTTCAATGCCCGCGGCGAGACGGTGGCCACCAAACCGTCGTTCCGATCCGCCTTTGCCTCCCGACGACTGGCGGTGCCTGCCGATGGGTTCTACGAATGGGGGCAGGGCGAAGGGAAACAGCGCCAACCCCACTACTTCCAACGAGCCGACGGCGAACCCCTGGCGATGGCCGGACTGTGGGAGCGATGGCGACTCCCCGGGCAAGATGCCAGCAGGAGAGAGGGGATCGAGCACGACGAGGACGGGAACCGGGCACAGTTCCTCTCTACCTGCACCATTGTCACCACCAGCGCGGGCCCCGACATGGACGGCATCCACCCTCGGATGCCGGTGGTTCTCGAGACCGAGGCGCTCGATGCGTGGTTGGACCCGGCCAATCACGACCGAGATGAACTCGAAGGCTTGCTCCGACCGCCACCATCCAACACTCTGAACCACCATCCGGTGGACACACGGGTGGGCAACGTTCGCAACGACGGCCCGGAACTGGTGGAGGCGTGCCCTCCGACAGCAACCGCCTGAATCACCTGGAAGGCGGGGACTCCGACCAAGCGACCGGGATTGTGACGGAATGACATACGAATTTGCCGACACCCATTGATTCCCGGGGGAGGAGGAAGAAGTATGGGTGCATTGGGAACCCGCGTACTGCATCGGGGCCGCCGTTTCCGGAGTGAATGTTCTCAGCAAGATGCCTCTGAGGTCACCATGCGCCAGTTTCGATCGATACCCGCCTGACGGTGTGCAGTCGCTCTTTCGGTGGTGGGGATAGTGGTCGCCACCTTCGCGGGCACGGCAGCGCGGAACTGCGCGGAGGCTGTCAAACCGCAGGCCCAACCAGCCGGCGGGTATGGCCTCGTCGCTTCCGACCGCGGGTGTTCAGTCTCGGAGACGCACCGTTCTACGGCAGTCTGGGGAGCACCCACCTCGATCGACCCATGGTTGGAGCGGTACCCACGTCCCAGCAGAAGGGTGCGATGTGGCTGGGGCCGGAAGGCCCGATGAATCAGGCGTCGGTGGTTGCCCGAGCCCCGGCCCGCTTCATCAGACGGGACTTGCGGTTGGCTGCCTGGTTCTTGTGGATGACGCCCTTGGCCGCGGCCTTGTCGATCCGCTTGATGGCCAGACGCAGCGCTTCCACGGTGTTTTCCGC
>OCTA010000966.1_pt1 | contig 26762 bp, 42 predicted proteins | sample 1538991 | NCBI WGS metagenome assembly OCTA01 (sample SAMEA3539302, study PRJEB22396) | soil metagenome | biome: tundra; feature: field; material: soil | place: USA | collected 2010-05 | depth 0.15 m | reverse complement strand
AACAAACTCTCCATTGCTCCAATTTCAAACACTTGTCTTGGCTGTTCTGGATCTGCTTTGATAAATTTAATTGGTATTTTATTCATTTGTTTTTATTTTTTTTCTTTGCGAGCATTCAATTTCAATTAGTCGGGATAATAAGCCTAATGAAGTAAATCTATAAGCTGATTAAACGGTTTCACTGGATTGAATGCTCTCAAAGTTACTTCATTACTATTTTATATAACGCTTTGCGAATGTGTATACTCTTTTTAACGACCTTTTGAAATTCTTGTTGTGAAACTGTCTTCCTCCATATTCTTTTGATGCCAAATGATGGGCAAACTCATGTATCACTGTGCCAAAGGTTGGTAATTTTTCTAATTGTATCGTGTTAGTTCTGCCCCAATAAACTCCTCCAACTCTTCTCAAAGGCTTTCCAACTAATGGTTCAGAAACTTTGAAGTGTCTTGCAAACTTTTTGTAATACATTTCAGCATCTTCTTTTCCCATTCTTATGTCTCTGAATTTAGGATATGCTTTTGCTTCCCACTCATATAATTTTTGTGCTGCCATAGTTTTGTGTTTTTAATATTTTTTATTTCCCATTATTAGGGTTTTTACTTTTAACATTTTCTTTAATTGTTTTGGTGTAAGTTGTTTTATTTTCTTTTTCATGTTTTTATTCTTTAATTACTAAACTGTCTAGAAAGTCTTTAGCTTCTTGGATTGAGTTTGCTCTATTCTCAGCTAAATACTTTCCATCATCGTCGTATGCTACAATTACAATTTCCATATTATTTTTTTAGTTTTTATTATTTTCTACGACCTTTATAGTGCTATTACATTTTTGCCTTCACAATTAGGACATTGCAATCCTTCATAGAATCTCTCATAATTTTCCTTACTATAATCATCTTGATTCCACTGATGTCCGCAAGTGTCACAGCCAAACAAAACATTTCCCTTTCTTTTTACTATTTCTCCTTTCTCGGTTAATTGTTTTGAATTGTATTTTTTCATTCAACGAATCAATTTTTTTTATTTACGACCTTTATCAACCTACCTTAATTATACTCCAACCAAGAAACAAAGTAAAGGGTCAGTTATCAACTGTCCTCAACTTCCTAACTTAATTATACTCCAACCAAGAAACAAAGTAAAGGGGCAGTTATCAACTGTCGCTCTTTCAATCACTTTCCTTTTATTCAAATTATAGGTTCAAAGCGTTTTCAAGGTTTTTATAGGTTTTTAGCTAATTTCCTATAAAATCAAGCTCGTATAATGGTCCAGGACAAACGATAAATAGTTAGGGTGGGCATTTGTATGGCTATTTTTCTTTACTTATTTCCCATTCCAACCTTACTATCATTATACTCTAGTCAAGAAACAAAGTAAAGGGCTAGGTAGTTGATAACTTTTTCCTTCCTATTTCAATTATAACTGATTCACTGAAAAAAGGAAAGTTTTAAGACAGTTGATAACTGACCCCTTTTCTTTTCTGAAAATAAGAGTCATACTATAAATAGTTAGAGGACTTTACTTTGAAAATAATTGGCGTATAATTAAAATAGTTAACTTAGGAATGCACTGAATGGATGGAGATTTAAAAGTGGAAGTTTGAACTGAACCTTTGAACCAACTTTTACTCCTCCATTCTGTATATTTCTTTTCAAAGGTTCATGAACAAAATAGAATTTGTTAAAGAAAAAATACCATTTACACAAGTTGCAAATGGAGTTCTAACTGACAAAAGACTATCTGCTAAGGCAAAGGGATTGTATGCCTATCTGTATTCAAAACCTGACGGATGGGATTTTTCAGTTGAAAGGATGTGCCTTGAAATGTCAGATGGAATCGAGTCCATTAATACAGGTCTTCAGGAATTAGAAAAATGCGGATTTTTAACAAGAAAAAGACAAGCTGATGGTAGAATGTTTTATATGGTGCACTTTCCGCCACTATACCCAAAAGGCGAAAAACAACTTTTGGGTCAAGAGGTAAAAGCCAAAAGGCGAAAAACCCTTCCAGGTGAAATCGCCTCGATAAGTAATAAAGACGAAAGTAATAATAAAGAAGAAAGAAAGAAAGAATTACCAGACAGCAAAGCTGCTGGTTCAAATCATAAAGATATTTTTGAGTATTATCAGAACAAAGTTAAAGAACTTTGTGGTGCTGTTCCTGTTTTCAATGGAGGTAAAGATGGATTGGCTGTTAAAAGAGCACTTTCAAAATTTGAGCCAAGTGAGGTGAAAAAGATAATTGACTTCTATTTGTTTGATAGTGAAAAGGTTAAAAAGTTTGGTTATAATTTATCAATTACCCTATCAGCAGATACAATGAACAATTATTTGTATGCAGCTAAGAGATATTAATCATGAATGAATCACTACAAGAATTAGAAGCACGACTCAAAGGCATTGAAGAGACAGCTGAAAGAGATGAAATGGAAGCAAAGTTTGCTCAAGAGTTGAAGAACTACAAAGGTATTGATGAGGTCATTAGTTTCAAAGATGTCAAAGATCTTCCTCCTGCTCCTTTCTTTTCATCAGGTCTTAGGAGACTTGACATGCTGATTGAAGGATTTCACGAATGTGATTTGATTGTAGTAACTGGACCAACAGGACAGGGAAAAACCACACTACTTCAAACTTTTACCATAAACTTATCTAAGCAATCCGTAAAGTCTTTGTGGTTTACCTATGAGGTTTCACTCATTAATCTTTTGAGGAAGTTTGGGAATGACTTACCAGATGGTTATGCTCCAAAGGTATTATCAGAGAGCTCAATTATTTGGATTGAACGGAAGATAGTGGAGTCAATGGTAAAGTTTGGAGTGAAGGCAGTTTTCATAGATCCTTTTAATTCACTCATTAGGTTTTCTTCTCCAAAGTTATCACAGGAACTTGGAGATCTTGCTGAACGAATCAAGCAGATGGCTATTAAGTACAATATTATCATTATAGTTTCAGCTCATGCTAGAAAGTTAGGAGAAGATGAAGTTATGAGCGAGGATATTATTAGGGACACAGCATTGCTTGCATCAAAGGCTGATTCAATTTTAACATTGTGGCGTGGTAAGGAAAAACAGCACCGAGAGGAAAAGAGAGAAAATGGTATAATGTACAAAAATGAATCTACTGTTTCAGTGGTTAAGAATAGATTAAATGGAAATATAGGCTCATTAAAAGTAATTCACGATGGAAATAAATTCTTAACATCAGACTCTTCAATTCAATGATCCCTGTATTATCAGTTTTAAAAAATGGTGGATATTTAATTGCATATGAAGTTGAACAAGATCCAATGCCAGTATTTATTTTGGAAAACTTACAAATTGAACATGAAATAAAAGTTTATGATTCACAGAAACAAGAACGAGCAAAAGAAGAGTTTGAGTTTATTAGAGAATTAAAAAAAGAGCACAATCAAGAACTAATTGAATTTTATGAATCAAAAATAAAATATCTTCAATATCAATATTCAAAAATAACTGACAACTATCAAACTTGTCTTCAAAGTGGAAATCCAAATTGGCTCTGTAAAGCATTTAAAGAAATTGAGAAACCAGACCAAATATCACGAAAGATACGACAGTTGATAACTGAGGCTTTACTTCTAAAAGGAATAGCGTATAATCAAGGTAGTGAGATTACAGACGAGGACATAATTAGGGCAAAAAATCACCCGTTTGAAAATTTAATTGAAACAAAAAACGGAATTACAAACTGCCCATTTCACAAAGATAACACTCCATCATTTTCAATACATAAGAAAGGAAATTTTGCATATTGTTTCGGCTGTAATAAAGGAGTTGATACCATACAATACATTATGGAAACTCGCAACCTATCATTCATTGATTCAGTAAAATACCTAAGATGATTGAAAAACTTACAAATGCTCAACAAGAGAAAAGAAAAGAAGAATTAAAATTACTGTACTTTCAAAAAGGAATAAAAACTTGTGAAATAAATTTACCCGAGTGTGCCATTAATTGGGCTTTAGGGTTCGTCCATAAAAGCAAAAGAATTGAATATGTCAACAGACCATTAGAACTTTGGACATTTAAAGAAACCATATTTGGTTGTACAAATTGTCACCAACTTATTGAAGGTCGTAGAGACTTAACGAATCTATTTTTTAGAAAATTAAGATCAAATGTCAAAACTTAAAACAAGACAACCACTAGAAAAAGAAATCCAAAAATCAATCCTTGAATGGTTACAATGGAATAAAGTATTTTGCTGGAAACAAAACAATGCAGGAATTTATAAACCAGATACAGGTCAATACATACCATCAGGTAAAAGAGGGATTTCTGATATTATAGGAGTGATTAATGGTGGAAAGTTCTTGGCAATAGAGGTTAAGCGAAAAGGAGCAAAATCATCAGAAGTACAGCAAGAGTTTCTAGATAGAGTTACAAAAGAGGGTGGAGTTGCATTTTGTGCAGATTCATTGGATGCAGTCATTAATAATTTAAAAGATTATATTTTATAAAAATATGGATATGATTGATTACAGTCAAAAAGCAGGTTTAGTAAAAAGCCCCACAGACTATCGCAATGTCAATATGACTGCTGTATTGCCAGCTGCTCAAACAATTCCAACTTTCTTCAAACCAACTCAAACTGTTCAAAATATAGACCAAACTATTTTCCCATATTGTGTTGCATGTACAGGCTCTGAAATGGAGTCTTTTTTGCATTCTGTATTGGGAAAGGAAGTTGACTTTGACTGGCAATGGTTATATGCTCAATGCAAACTTATTGATGGATTGGCACCAGGAACTGAGGGTACTACATTCAAGGCAATGCTCACAGTATTAAAAAATACTGGGTGCAAGCCAATGGGGATACCAGATACTGATTCAGCTACAATTGCTTTATATAAAATTGCAGGATATGTTGAAGTAAACACTGACATTCAATCATTGAAGACAGCTATATTTAATTACGGAACTATCCTAATGGGTTTTATTGGAAGCAATGAAGGATGGCAGACTGCAATCATAAAACCACCACTTCCAAAAGAAGTGCAGTGGGGACATGCAACCAGAGGAAGAGGTTATCTTGACAATGTTATAAAAGTTCAAAATAGCTGGGGATTATTTTGGGGGGACAATGGAGATTTCTACAATGGTGAAGACTATCCACCATTTGAAGCATGGGCTATTTTATTAACACTACCAGCAAATTGGGAACAACTCATTCCAGCTCCAGCAGATAAACCAAAATTCATTTTCAGCAATCAAATGGGATTAGGAAATCAAACTTCTGATGTACTTCAATTACAGAACTGCTTGAAATACATTGGATGTATGCCTAAAGAAGTTCCAAGTGTGCAAAACTTTGGAACAGTAACGAAATCATCAGTAACACTTTATCAGAAAAGGAATAATATTCCATCGACTGGTTTCGTGGGTGTTTTGACATTGGCACAGTTAAATAAAGATTTCAATTAAATGTCGCCAAGAAGAAAGAATGGATAAAAATAATTAATGACTAATGTTCAGATTAATCATATGATTAGAATAAGTTTTTAATAGGCTTAGCTGTATTCTTGGTAATGGTTGGCACATTAGCCTTTGCAGATACAGTACAAAGCATTACAATAAATACTCAACAGCTACCAGTTACCACAATCACCGTCAAACGTCCCATCTTGAATTTCTACTCAACTGTATTCTTAAAAGATTATGCTAGTGAAGAGAGTGTTAAATATGGATTGACTGATGCTCAGCACACTATTTTAATGGCAACTATCAGTTGTGAAAGTGGATGGAACATTCATCCAAAACCAAATCACATCAGCTGGGGGATAGTAGAATTTACTCCAGCTACTTGGCATGACTTTGGACATGGAGATATTATGAATCCAATTACTCAGATTGACACAATGATTAAAATGTGGAGCAATGGATTGGAAAACAGATGGGATTGTTATAGGTTAGGGCTTTATAAAAAGTATCTATAATTATGGAAGAAAACAACGAAGAGAAAAAAAGTAAAGAAGGAACTGCTAGCAGTTCAGAAGCAGTGAAAGCTCCACAATTGATTCCATATCATTTTAAAAAAGGACAATCAGGGAATCCAGCAGGAAGAAAAAAGGGAACAATGCGTGAATGGTTGCAAAAGAAATTGATTGATATGGACGAAGAGGAAAGACTTGATTTTGTTTCAAAATTAAAAGCAAAGGAAATATTAGATTTTGCAGAAGGACCACATCCATCAGTTAACTCACAGATTCCAGAAGGAGCTGCAATAAAACTAACAGGAACTGCATTTTTAGATGAGAATGGAAATTTAATAGCATCAGAACAAACTGTGAAATCAATCAATGAAGACATTAAAACTGCAGCAGGAGCAATACCCAATCCTAGTCAAGAAGTATTATGATGGTTTCAAATTCTTTGTAAGGGATATTATGGGATGGGACAATATGCCATTTCATGATGAGTTGGATGATGATATAAGCCAGAAGTTTGATGCGAGCAGTCCAGCATTCCAAATGATTAAACGGTTCTTTGCAGTATTTACTTATCCAAGAGACCACGGAAAGAGTTCTCACTTATCAATTGCCTATCCATTATGGAGAATTGCAAAGAATCACAATTTAAGAATATTACTCATATCCAGAACATCAGGAGTTGCAGAAGGATTTTTATCATCAATTGTAACTAACATTGAAAGGAATGACAAATACATAGAATGGGCACAGTCAGTCAATCCAAAAGGAGAAGGAGTTGTGCCCCAAATGAAGCGTAGCAGAAATCAAATTGAAGATTGGTCAGGAAGACAGATTACAGTAAACAGAGATGACACAACTCTAAAGGATCCTACAATTACGGCAACAGGATTATTCGGACAGATACTTTCACGCAGAGCTGATATAATATGTTTGGATGACGTAGTTGACCAGCAGAATAGCATGACTGAATTGCAGAGACAGAAAGTGATTGACTGGATTGAAACTACCGTATTGCCAGTATTAGTTCCAGGAGGCACATTAATATATTTAGGAAACACTTGGCATGCTGATGATGTGGTGAGTAAGTTCATGAAGGATCCAAGATTCATAGTTCAGAAGAGACAGGGTGCAGTTATTAAAGAAGCAGTCAGACAGGATCTTTGGCAACAGTGGGGAAGTATCATGCTGAATATAACTGTCAAGCCAAAGGAGAGATTTGCAAATGCACAGATATACTATCTTGAAAACAAAGCTGTAATGGATGAAGGCACAGAAGTATTGTGGCCACAGCGATATCCATATTCAAGGCTTTATCTAGAACGATTATTGAATCCATTTGTATTTGCTAGAATGTATCAGTGCGATCCAACTAACAGGCCAAATCAAGTAATCAAGGATGAATGGATTGAAGCAGCACTGAAGAAAGGTGCACATCTAAGAATGCAAGACAAGCCTCACCTAAAGAATTATTTAGCATGCTCAGCAGGAGGAATGGACTTGGCAATATCATTGGAAGAAGCAGCTGATGATACTGCTCTGATATATCTGGACTTAGTAAAGCATGGATATGATGGAGTTGATGATGGTGATTATATTATTAGGCAGATACACAGAGGAAAATTTACACCCAATGAACAAAGAACAAAAGCAAAGGTTGCATGGGCAAGTGATGGGATGCAGACTGTCAGAGTTGAAAGTGTCGGATATCAAAAATCTCTCACAATTGACTTGGCCAATGAAGGAGTTCCAGTTAGAAGTTACCATACAGGATCGGAAAAGTTTGACCCTGAAATTGGAATCAACTCACTCGCTGTTGCATTGGAACTTGGTAAAGTTGTTATCCCAAGTGATCCTACAGATCCAAGAACAATAATGTTGGCTAGTCAATTGGCTAATGAGATGAGAGCGTTTCCTGATGGACACACTGGTGATGGATTGATGGCACTATGGTTTGCTTATTCAGAAATTAGAGAACTGGTTGGAGGAAGAGTGATATTTCCAGTAAGCAACTATGACACCATTAAAGACTCGCCACCAGTTCACAAAGCAGAAGAGAGATTGGATTTGGAACGTACAGCAGATATGGATTTAATAGCAGCACAAGAGAAAGAACGAAGTGGATTTGATAAGTTTGTAGGAGTGTTTGGTAAAGATTTAAAATGATATGGATAAAGAATTACAAAAAAGATTACATGATGCAGGATTTCCATTTGACCAAGATGTAAATTTGATAACACTGATTGAAGTGTGTGGTAGCAAGTTTCTTGATTTGCACAGATGGGATAATAAATGGACTTGCAATCAAGGAGAAGAAGTTTATGATTTTGAATCAGAAGGGAAAACTGCAGAAGAGGCAGTAGCTAATTTGTGGCTATTAAATAAATGACAATAGATAGTATCATATTTGGTGCACCTTTATACTTTTGGATATTTGTGGTTGTAGGATTACTGATAGCATTGAGACAGGTGTATAATAATATGAGAGGAAAATAATTAATTAAAAAGACATGGACATATTCAAAGTAAACAAAGGAGTGATGAAGAAAGAGCAAATGGTAAAAAAGGACTTTTCATATGACATTGATGGAATGAGACTTAACTTCACATTAAGAATTGACATTAAGAAAGATCTTCAATTGTTCCTTAAATGTTTGGATGAAGCCCTTGTTGATGTTGAAGCTGAACTATTAAAAATTGATAATAAAATAGACTAATATGAAGTTAGCCATTATATTCCCTGTTCTCAACCAACACACTCTTGCTCATGCAGCAATAGTTACTGCTATGGCGAATGTTTCAAGTACAGAGAATGTTGAGCTGATAGTGATTGACAATGCATCAGATGAACCATTCACAGGACACAATAAAATAGTCAGGCTTGAAAAGAACATTGGAGTTTATCCAATATTTTGGGAAGCACTGAAACACACTGATGCCGATGTCTTGGCATTTTTTCATAGCGATTTATTTGTGGCAGAGAAAGGCTTTGACACAAGAATTATAGAAGCATTCAAGCAAATGATAAATTTAGGACTGCTAGGTTTCATTGGCAGTAATCAGATAGATTCATCAGGAGGAAGAGGACTGGGGACAACTTCAAACTTTCAAGGAAGTGAATATGAAATGAATGGTAAGATTTGGCATGGTAGTCCAGCATTAGTTCATGGTAAGGCGTATTCAGGATATTCAAAGGCAGCAGTGGTTGATGGCTGTGCAATGATATTTAGAAGAACAACATTGGAAGATATTAAGCAGAGAGAAAACTTCCCACCACATCATTTTTATGATAGATTACTGAGCTGTGAAGTCAGAGAGCTGGGCTATGAAGTTGGAGTGCTAGGAATTGCCTGTGACCATATAAGTGGACAGACAGTTAATCAGGAAAGTGCATATCACAGAATGGCAAATGAATGGATCAAAGAACATATGGATGGAATGCTAACAGACTCTCCTGATATGATTGTATATGTAGAAGCTGAGCGACAGTGGCTTGAAGAATACAGAGATATTAAAAAATTAGTTCCAGTAATAATATGAATAAAATTGCAATAGTTGTACCAGCACATATTCCATTAAGCCAAGATTGGATAAATGCTCTCAAAAGAGAAGCTGACATTGGTCATGCTGATGTTATCATAGTTGATGATAGTGATGGGAAATTAAATGTTCCTGATATGCCTGAATTTTTAATAATGGGTTATTCGGCACAAAGAGATTTACTAGGAGAATTATATGAAGACTTTGCTAAACTATTTCATAAGAGTTCTGCTTGTCGAGTGTTTGGTCATATTTGGGCTTATGTTAGTGGTTATGATATTGTTATTGGTCTCGATTCTGATTGTATTGTGCCTTTTCATTTTGTGGAAGATAATATTGGAACACTGAACACTACGAGGAATAATGGATGGATTAATCCCCTATCAGGTTCAGGATTGTATCCAAGAGGATTTCCATACTCAATGAGGAATTGGAGGACAGTGGCAAATATGGGCATGTGGGAGAATGTACTTGACTTGAATGGTAAGGATAGAAGTCCAAATGAGCCAAAGAGAATTAATGCAGGCAAATGGAATGCACCAGCACCAATACCATTCAGTGGAATGAATTTCGCTTTGACCAGAGATGTATTGTTTGGCTTCTTGTTCTTGCCAAACTTTGAGTATGTAGAACGACCAGCAGTTATAGATGGCAGTTCAATGAATTTCAGATGGCAGTTCAGACGCATTGATGACATTTGGGGAGGATACATATTTCAGAAGCTATTGCACAAATTGCATTTAGGAGTTACTTATGGTCAGCCAATTGTTTATCACGACACAGTTGTGATTAAGGAAGAGGATGTGGCTGAGGAAGAAGCGATGTATAGGTTTGAGGATGAGTTTATATATCAAGTTGACCAAGTGCTTGGCAATGCTATTCACTATATGAAAGATAAAAACTTAAATGAATCAATGATTGAATTCTGTTCTTCTTTTATCCGTCATGATATGGTACTGGACAATCCAAATTATAAGTTTAAAGAATTAGTACCTGCCTTTGAATGGTGGGCTAAAGTAATAAACAAATATGGAGACAAAGTTTGATATCATTTTAGTTAGTTGGGAAAGACTGGATTACTTGAAGCGAACAATTGCTTCACTTATCACCAGTGGTGCATGGAATGATGCAGAGAGAGTTATTATAGTTGACAATGGTTCACTAGACCATGAAGTTGCAGTATTCTTGACACAGATTAAAAGAATGAATAATGCATTCATAGTCATGCGACCTCGCAATGAAGGATGGGGAAAGGCGGTGAATGATGCATTGGGACTGTCAAGAGCACCATACTTATTTATTTGTAACAATGATGTGGACTTTAATGTGGTTGATTTTCATAAGAAGATGCTTGATATCTTTGCCCAACACAGAGGTGAATTTGATGCAGAGAAGATAGGCATACTTGGAGTCTGGAGACACACAGCTCATGGAGAAGTTAAAGATGGATATAATCGTAATGGTTTTATAGAGATGGACAATGTACCAGCAGTTGGATGGATGATGCCCAAGAGTGCAATGGAAAAGGTCGGCATGCTTCCAGAAAAAGGTCCATGTTTTACAAAAGGTGGCAATGGTGAGGATACGGAATATGTTGGTAGAATGAAACAATATGGTTATTTAACAGGTGTGCCAAAGACTGACTTGGCAACTCACATAGATGGTTATTAAAGAAATAGTTGAAGGCAGAGTGATTGAATTGATGCCAAATGCACAGTTCAAAGTAAACTTACAGGACAGGAAAGATATTGGCTGTTTCCTATCAGGTAAGATGAGGATAAATAAAATCAAAGTCATCATAGGAGATAGAGTGCAAGTAGAGCTGGATCCTTATGGTGGTAAAATGACTAACAGAATAATTAGAAGATTATAATATGCTTAAAGACAAAAACTCTCACAAAAGGAAATTAAAAATGGCTAGGAGGATGATGACAAAATATTCATCTGGTCCATTTAGTTCATCATTCTGGAATGAAAGGAAAGATGACATAGCAGATAGAGTGAGGAGAAACATCATAGCAGTTCAATTAAGAAAAGCTGAAAGGCTAAAAACAGTATGAAAGTTGAAATCATAGTACCAAGCATCAATCTCTGGACAACTTATACAAAGCAATGTATTGACTCATTGATGGATGCAATGATGAGAGCAAAGAGCCATGACATTGACTGCCATTTAATTTTAATCGACAATGCTTCAATAGATGAAACGGAAGTTGAAGCCTCAAAGATGGAAAGCCTATTGTTCCATTATCACAGAAACAGCGACAGGTGGGGTTTCCAAAAGTCAGTTAACTTTGGGATGACTTATGGATTTGAACATGGTGCAGAGCTTGTAATGGTGTGCAATAATGATATTACTATTCACCCAGAAGCAATATGGCGATTAGCTGAGAGATTTACAAAAGATCCAGTTGGAATGGTTACTTGTATGGATGTGAGAGGAGAGATGCAGGAAAAGGACATCATGCCAGTTTCAATAGGAGTTCTTCAAACATTTGAAAAGGAAGCGGTTGAAGAAGCACCACATCCAAACTTTTCAGCATTCATGCTATCAAAGACTTGCTGGGAGGCAGTGGGTGAGTTTGATGAAGTATTTTATCCTGCTTATTTTGAAGACAACGACTATCACTATAGAATGAAACTAATGGAAATTCCTGCAATTGTACTACCAGCAGCAATGTTTTATCACTATGGAAGTAGAACACAGAATGAAGCTGAAGGATCCCCAATTGTTTCAGGAGGAATGTTTGAAAACAATAGAGCAGCATATTTTAAAAAATGGGGAGGAGTTCCAGGAGAGGAGAAGTTTACTCATCCTTATAATGATGAATCAAAATTATTAACAGCAACAAAACAAAATGTATAAAGATGGAACAGGACGTGAATGGAAAATATCAATCACAACTCCTGCTGGCAGAGAGAAGTATTTAAGTATATTCAAGAAATATATTTACAGAGACGTGAAGGCTGGGATCGTTGATGAGTGGCAGCTGTGGCTCAATACAGTAAATATAAATGACATTGCCTATATTGAAAGCATGGCAGCAGAGAATGATAAGGTGAAGATTTTTAGATTGGATGAAGCCATCACTCCTACTTGGGAGAGTTACAATGCATTACAGACTCATAAGTTCTTTAAGAACAGCCATGATGATAATACTATTTACATAAGATTTGATGATGACATTGTTTGGTACGAGCCTGGATGTATTGAAAAGATAGCACAAGCAAGAATTGACCATCCTGAGGCTTTTGCAATTTATCCTAATGTGATAAATAGCACCATAGTAAATAGTTGGCATCAGAAAAGTGGAGCACTTGGAAAAGAAGCAGGTGAAGTTCGTCAAGAGAAAGATGATTACAAAAATGATGATGATAGGAATTGGGCATATCTTGATGCATTTAACTATACAGATAGTAAATTTGTAGATTGCATCCATGATACCTTTAAAAAGCATTATGATGAAGGAACATTAAGTGATTACTATTTGCCTAGTCGTAGCTTAGATAATTTTCAAAGGTTTTCAATCTGTAGTCTTGCTTGGTGGGGAAAAGAACATGTTGCACCTGGACCATCAGAAGAAGCACAAATGTCTTGGGAACTTCCAAAATCTAACAACAGACCAAATTGGCTTTGTGGTGATGCTCTAATGGTTCACTATTCATATCACACCCAAAGAGATTATTTAGTAAGAGAAGGTGATAAGCATCTAGTGTTTTACAAAAAGTTAAGTGATGAAATTGTATGACAAACAGAGAGAAGATGGCAACAGACTTCAAGGATGTTAAGTTGATATTCCAAAAGGTTGGAGTTAGGTTTTTTTCTATCAAAGGAACTTGTCTTGGGGCAATTAGAAATGCAGACTTTATTGAATGGAACACAAATATAGATCAAGCAGTATTTGCAACTCCAGAAGAGAAGAGTGCAATTAGGAAGTTGCTGATTGAAGAAGGATTCGTTGTTGATGATTTGCTAGACCATATTACTGCATTAAGAAATACTAAAGTTAATATCTATAGGGTTCTATTTGATGGTCATAGATTTTATGTAGATAATGTTTCTCCAATATATTTTAAGAAAGAAAATCTTGATACATTGGTATCGGCAACATTGGGAGAACAATCATGTTTTACCCAAGAGAGTCCAATAGAGCACTTGGTCGACTTATATGGAAATGATTGGGCAACACCCAAACAGAAATAATAATTAAAGTTAAAATGTCATGTTAAAAGCGAACGAGGAATTAAGATTGTGTGCTGATGCTCATGAAGAGGAAGTAATCACTAAGGACTCATATGGACTGAAAGCTCTTCTGGAACGAGACAAAGACATAAAATATATAGTTGACATTGGTGCAAATATCGGAGCATTCAGTGTATTCTGTCAGAGACTATTTCCAGATGCAAAAATTATTGCCTGTGAGCCTGAGCCAACGATGATGAAGTATATCAAGGAGAATACAGATAACAAATTGATTTATGTAGAGAAAGCTATTATTGGTGATGCTAATTTAAAAGAGATCAAGTTCAATATTTGTAAATGGCAAGGTAATCATCATGTTGATGGGGTTTTTAATAAAGAGGTTTATTGTAAACCAGAAGTTGGTTCAGAGATAATGTTTTCAGTAACACTTCCTTCAACAGATTTGGTGTCAGTTTTAAAAGAAAATAACTTTACTAAAATTGATTTGCTAAAGATAGATACAGAAGGAGCAGAACCACAAATACTTGAATCCTCTAAATCTTTTTTGAATACTATAAGGCACATCATGATTGAATGGCACAGTCAGAAAGATTTAGCAAGAATTAAAGAAGCACTAAAAGACACTCACAATTGCACATTTGTTGATGGTTACTTCAAAGAGGCTGATGGTACACCAGCAAATGGTAACATTGTGGCTGAATTAAAAGTATGAACAAAGCACAACAGCTTATTTTAAAGAAAATACAAACACTTGAATCACTAGCTAATGACGAAAGAAATCCAATATTTGTATTGGCAATGAAAGTAAACAGCATTAATTCAAAAGGTGCTCAGATTGAATTGATACCATACTTCTTTGCTGACACAGACAAGGAGATGGACAAAAAAGATAAATTATTAATACTAAATTACTTAGAGGAGTTTAGTAAAAAGGAAAGGAAAACATTATGAAGATAGTAATTACAGGTGGGTGTGGATTTGTAGGTTCTCATGTGGTTGAGCATTTCATGAAGAACACTGATTGGGATATTGTTGTACTTGATAAGTTGACATATGCTTCATCAGGTCTTGATAGATTGCGAGACATTGAGTCTTTCAATGAAAAGCGAGTAACTATGTTTGCCGTGGACTTGCAGCAACCCATTAGCGATGGAGTGAAAAAAGAAATAGGAACACCTGACTATATTATAAACTTGGCATCAGAAAGCCATGTTGATAATTCAATCAAAGATCCAGTTAACTTTATCAACAACAATGTGAAGCTGATGGAAAATATGCTTGAATGGACACGTGAATTAAAAGATCTTAAAAAGTTTATTCAATTTAGCACAGACGAAGTTTATGGCACTGCTCCAGAAGGAGTTGATTACAAAGAAGGAGATAGGCACAACTCTGGTAATCCCTATTCAGCATCAAAGGATGCTCAAGAGTCAATTTGCAGAGCATATGAAAATACTTACAAACTTCCAATCAACATTGTCAATTCAATGAATATTATTGGAGAGCGTCAGCACCCAGAGAAGTTTGTGCCACTTTGCATTAGGAAAATATTGAATGGTGAGAAGATTCAGATTCATGCCAATGAAGACTTAACAAAGTCAGGCACAAGATTCTATTTACATGCAAGGAACATTGCACAGGCTTTGCAATTCATATTGGAAAATACAGATGAGGAATTGAATAACATAGATGCTTCAAAAGGCTGCTGGAATATTGTAGGTGATGCTGAAATTGCAAATGATGACTTGGCAAGAATGATTGGAAGTATTATGGGAAAGGAAGCGAATGTTGAATTAATTAATTTCCATTCATCACGACCAGGACATGACTTGCGATATGCATTAGATGGAAGTAAATTGAAATCAGCTGGATTTAATTATCCAATTTCATTTGAAGACACATTGAGAAAAGTAATTAATTGGTACTTGGAAGATAAAAACAAAAAGTGGCTTGGAATGTAAAGGTCGTATAAAATAAAATTAAGACTAATAAATATGGAACTAGATAACACAATAAATGATTTCATGACATTGACTGGAAAGAGTAAAGTTGCAGTAGTTGTGCCATTGTATGGGTTCTGGGATGATATAAAGAACAATCCAGTAAATGGTGAAGTGCTGAAAGTTGCACTGAGTAGATTGTATTCCAGTGCCCATCAGTTGTATAATATATTTGTGGCTAATCCAACTAGCATCTCTCAGGACTTGAAAAATCCTAACTCAATTGCAAATATATTATTAAGCAGAAGCAAGCATGGCAATGCTGTGAATCTTCCAGTAAAGAGAACAACTACTTATCCTGAGTATATTATTGAAGGAGTTGAATACGCTCTCAAAGAAACAGATGCTCAATTCATTGTAGTATTCAATCCTTGGGTGATGATTCAAGAGAATGGTTTAGATATATTAATTGATAGGTGCAACAGAGCAGATGATGCAAAAGTTATTTCTGGATTTGATTTAAGAACGGTAGTTGAAGCAGAAAACTTTGATTTGTACAAAGCCAATATACCAGCAGAAGAAAGAGACTTGTCATTTGATTTTCTTGCTATGCCTAGATTTGTTGCAGAGATGATTGAAATAGATCCTAATTATAAGACTCATTCATTTTTACAAAGAGATGTTTGGCAGCAAGTCATGCAGAAAAGTTTTGAAGCTGTAGCATCGCAAAGGGTGCCAATATTCCCATTTAACTTTCCATGGAACAAATATGAAACAAAAGAAATCTTTGATGCCGACCAAGTCTACTTCAATAGCAAATGGAGATTTGATCCAGGAATCAATTTTAAAGACACCAGAGGAGCGACAAGAAGAGATAAAACAGGAGCTCGTTAAATATGATACCAAGATTAAGGAAAAGGTAACATTGAGAGATCCATTGACTGGAGAGACAAAATTAGTTGTATTAGATAGAGCAGGACACACTGAGAAAGGCTTGGCACAAGTCCTGTCAGATCCAAATACTACAAGGGACAGAAAAGATCATGCTCTGTCAATGTATCTATTTGAAAGAGGAGCACAGGATGTTTCGCTGATAGTTGATATGTTTAGGTACAAAGGGCAACATTCAAAGCAAAGCCAAGTGTTTCAATCAAGGATGAGATTGGACTTTGAAACCTTTGTTAATTCATTTGTAGCATATTTGGACAATCAGGCTAGGTTGATAGGTGCCACATTGGGTGTTGATATCAAAAAAGAAAAAGAAGAATTTGTCAGATGGGTTAAAATGGAAAAACAGCTGGGTGGAAAAGATAAAAGTTATAAAGATTTTAGAGAGTCTAATGAATTATCTGAAACAATTGATTACACAAAGATAGCTTTAGTTGAAATGGCAATGTATGCACAAGACGAGTCAGATGCTCTTATAAAAGGAATTGAAGATATAGTAAAGGCTCGTATGGCAGTCAAAGGTGGAGGAGTTTATGTAGACAAAAGTGGAAAGCCCTATTCTGTGAACGATCCTGAACTTGATAGTATCATCAAGAAGGAAAGAGAAATAGAAGAAGAGGCAGAAAAAGAAAATGATTGATAAACATTCAACAAGCAAAGACATTCTTGATTTTAAGATTGCAAATACAACTGTCAGGGAAATTGTTGGAATGAGTTTCATGGCTTGGATCTTAAATAAAATTAATGGTGCTCCAGTTTATAAAGCAGCAACACAGGAGTTGCTAGCACTGTCAAAGAATCCTCCAATGGGAAGAATACCTGATGAAGAGAAAGTTAGGCTAGTGCGTAAATTATTAGAATTAGACATAACTCTATGAAAATTGTAGAAATTAGAATCAATAAATACGGAGAAGAAGTTGCTTATCTTTGGGATGAAGGAAAGGGAAAGATTTTTAAAGTTTTAGTTGAAGACAGAACAGAAGATGGTGAACCTATAAATATATATCAGCAAGACGACGAGGAATCATTAAGGAGACCTGTAAAAAGAAAATTAAGAACAATAGCCAGAGGTGAAGAGATAACTGTTGATGATATCCCAGATGACTTGCCAGATCTTCCAGAGCAAGTACAAAGGAAACTTCCAGGACCAAAGGTCGCACCTAAATCAATTGTACCTCCTCACCTTAGAGGGATATTCATCAAACCAGATGAACCAGGAGCAGCAGTTGAACGAAGACAAGTATAAAATGTATGTCAAAAAAAAGAAGAGCACCGATTGAACAGTTAAGGGAAGCAGGAAAGATTGCAAGGCAATTGCTGGTTGATAGAGGAATCATCACAAAAGAAAGCACAATTGACCAATTGTTGCAATTAGAAAACTCTCCAACACTTCCAGGGATTCCTGCATATCTTCCACACCAATGGACAATTCAAGCATCAATAAGAATTATGAGAGATTTGATTGTTATGTGGAAAGAGTATAGCATAAAAGAAAAGATCGAACCAGAGGATCTTACAGCATTCTTTAAATTCATAATTAAGGAACTGCGTTTAGAAGAAAAGAAGTTTACTAAGGAAATGAAAAATGTTCCAAAACTAATCAAGTCAATGAAAGAGGTGCCAGTGCTCAAAGATGTATTTTCTCCTATGAGGAAGAGAGATGGCATGAGAGCAATTCATAGATTCTTTATTGATAGTTTTGCAGTAGCAGTAGCATTAAAAAAGCACAGTTCTGTTTCTGAATATGCAAATTGGTATTTAGATTGGGCACAGGATTTAGATGCTCTTTGGTCAAAACCAATGGATCGTGATAAATTAAAAAGAGCATGAAGAGCAAGAAGAAAAAGTTAGGAATAGATTTTTTTGAATATGATGTGATTCCAGTAACTATGGTTGATTTAGAGTTTTCAAACAAAACTTCATTACACAATGATTACGACGATGTAGCTTGGGAAAAATTCTTCCATGAACTTCCAACTGACCAATTGGAGTATTTTGTTTGTAGATATATGGGTTTTAAACCAAAAGAAATAAATATCATTTTAGAATTACCTGATGAGAGTAGGCAAGGAAATATCAGAGTTAAGCTAAGAAGAGCGTTTAGGGATTCAAATTGGCTGAATAAACAAAAACCTTGATTTTACAGTATAATTAGTCATACGAGTTATAAATAATATGCCAGAAGATAACAAGGTAGAAACTCCACAAGAGGACTTGCAAAAAGCCGTAGTCATCCCAGAAGGATGGGGAACTGACCAATGGCTGAATATGCAGAAGTCATTGAAGGATCCAAACCGACAGCGTGGGTTAGTTTTTGAAAATGAGAAGCAAAGGAATGCAATGGCTATCAGAAAAGGTTTGACAAAACCTGGAATGATTGGCTATGACACTCTTCGTAGGATGGCTCAGTCAGTTTACGTTGCAAGAATTTGCATCAATGCTCTGAAGGCCAAAATTACAAAGACTAAGTGGGTTGTCCAGAACATCGACCAGATGAAGCGTAAATCGCAAGAAGGAAAGGAAGATCCAAGGATTAAGGAAGTTACAGATCTGTTCAAGCATCCAAACATAAATAATGAAACATTCAGAACTCTATTGGATAAGATGTGTGAGGACTTGCTGGTACTTGATACTGTGTCAATTGAAAAGACTAGATATCCTGATGGTAGGTTAGCTGAATTGTACTTTGTGGACTCTGCAACGATCCGTCCTGTTTATGATGAATTTGGGAATCAAGACATATTGGTTCCATTGAAAACCATCCATGGAGAAGAAGAGCTGGAAGTGTCATATTTACAGATTTTAAATAATTCACAGTATGGTGGTCCAGAGAGTGGAGATATTGTAGCTGCTTGGCCAAAGAGAGACTTCATTCATTTTCATGCAAATCCACAAGGATCAATGGAAGGATTTGGTTATGGTTTGTCTCCATTGGAAGGAGTATTGTCAGTGGTTTCAAATTTACTAAACTCTGATAACTATAATAGCACTTATTTTGAAGAAGGAGCTTTCCCGCCAGTTATTTTGAATATTGTTGGTCAAATGAATCAACGAGACATGGAAGCATTTAAGCAGTACTTTTATCAGGAAATATCAGGAAACTTTCACAGACCAGCAGTGATGGCATCTGCAAATGAATCAAAGGTAATCAATCTGAAAGAGTTTAGCAATCGTGATATGCAGTTCTTTGAGTATACGATGTTTCTTGCAAAGATGTTGTGTGCTGCTTATCAGATGTCACCTAATGATATTGGACTGACAGATGATACTGGTTCAAAGAATGTTGCAGAGAATCAGAAAGACATTTCAGAGCAGAAAGGATATTCATCACTTCTTAATTTATTCAAGGAAATATTTAATCAGGAAGTTATTTGGAAAGACTTTGGATATGAAGATTTAGAATTTGACTGGATTGCAAGTGATTCAGTTGAACCATTAGTAGCAGCACAAATTAGAGATATTGATTTAAAGAATGGAGCAAAGACATTGAATGAGATTAGATTGGGAATGGGTGAAACGCCATATGGTAGCTGGGCTGATGAGCCAATGATACTTGGAGCAAATGGTTATGTGCCAGCTCAGGCTTCAGAAAATCCAGAGGTACAGCAAGAAGGAATGCCAGGAGAAGAGAAACCTGATGAAGAAGAAAAACCAGATGAAGTAGGTGGAGAAAAACCTTACAATGATCAACCAAAGAAAGATGATGCAAAACAGGACAAGCCTGTAAAAAAGTCATTGATTGACAGGACAAGGTCGGCAATTAATAAACTATTAACAACACAAACATGAAAGCAAAAACAAAAAATCAAAAACACTTAGGTTCAAAATCTCCTATCAAGGGAATGTTCCGATTGAACATTATGAATCCAGATGGATCAATTGGTGGAGATTCAGGTTGGAGATATAACACGATCGTAAACGGAGGATATCAGCAATTCTTAATGTATCTATTGGCAGGTTCAGCAGGTTCATTAAGACCAGCATATGCAGTATTGGGAACTGGAACTGCACCAAACGTAACAGATACAACTTTGACCAACCAATTAACTGAAACTGGTGCCAAGCCTGCATTGACCACTGGAACTTCTGGATCAAAGACTGTTTCTTATACATTTACTTTGGCTTCTGGTATTATTGCAGGAGCATCTAGCATTTCAAATGTTGGACTTGCATATTACACAGCAGCATCTCAGGCAAATGCAAACGGAACATTAATGGCTGGAACAACTTATGCTTCTAGTTCACTGGCTACCAATCAGGCAGTCAACGGAACATACAACATAATTTTCGGATAATATTAAATTATAAAACCATGGATAGAAAAATGAGAACGATTACACAGGCTGATATAGATGCAAATGCAATTGTTTCAGAGTTAGGAGGTCAAGTTGGAGACACTATAATTTTTGTTGCTCAGGCATCAGAAACTATAACAGTAACACCTGATGCTCCAGCAGTAGTAGGATAATTCATTAAAAAGACTAACATGAAAATTCCAAAGAAAGTAGAACACTTACTTAAGAGTAAAGAAGGTGAAGCCATTAAACTAGATGTAGGCTGTGGACAGGACAAGCAACCTGGATTTATTTCAATTGATTGGAGAGACTTAAAAGGTGTGGATATTGTTCATGATTTAGAGCAGTATCCATATCCTTTTGAGAATGGAACTATTAGTTTCATAAAAGCAGTGCATGTGGTCGAAAAGATAAATCCTCTTGATAAAGGTTTTATCAAGTTTATGGATGAGATGTGGAGACTTTTGGAATTTGGTGGACAGTTCTTAATATCAACATATTATGCAGGTTCTCCAGGATATTGGGGTGATCCTTGTAATGTTAATGGTTGCACTCAGCACACATGGTGCTATTTTGATCCATTAAGTGATACAAAACTTTATAAAGTGTACAAGCCTTTACCATGGAAGATTGAAAAATCTTACGCTAATCCTGATGGACTGATGGAAGTATTATTAAGCAAGAGACGTCCTGATATAAGTTACGACAAAATATAATATGCCATTCACAAAAGGTCATAAATTAGGAATTGGAAACAAGAGTCATACTGGAAGAGTTGGCCCAAACAAAGGAAAAAAGTTGGATGATAATTGGAGGAGGAATTTAAGCATTTCTCACAAAGGATATAAACCTACAAAACAGCATAGAGAAAATATCAGCAAAGCTACTAAGGGGAGGAAAGGAACTCCCATGAGTGAAGAAACCAAAAAGAAAATTAGTGATTCTTATGGTGGATGGAATAATGGTTCTAAGTCTCACCTATGGAAAGGAGGAGTCCATCTAAGTCCATATTCTTCCGACTGGACAGGCTCACTAAGAGAGAGTATTAGGACAAGGGATAATTTAATTTGCCAAGAGTGTGGAGTTCACCAAGATGAGTTAGAAAGAAGATTGGATGTTCATCACATTGATTATAATAAAGAAAATTGTAATCCCAGCAACTTGATATCGCTTTGTAGAATTTGTCATATTTTGACAAATGGTAACAGAACATATTGGACTAACTATTTTAACAGAAATAAATATGAAGACTAACAGAGATATAAAAACTGAGATAATAAAGAATGCAGGTATTATTTCAAATAGGATATTGATTGGAACACCAGCAACAGGCTTGGTAAGAATGGAATGGGTGGCTGCTAGGTATGGACAAATGATACCCACCAACTGGTCAAATATTGAATACATACAATATATGTCTTCATACATTCCATTAGGTTTTCAAGTAAATGATGCTGAAAATTTAATTGCCAAGAGAGTGATTGAAACTGGAGTTGAATGGTTGCTGTTCATTGAATCCGATAATGTATTGCCACCTAACACATTTGTTAAGTTGAATCAGTACATGATTAAGGGGGATGTGCCAGTGGTAGGAGGATTGTACTTTACAAAAACCCAGCCACCAGAGCCAATGGTTTATAGACATCCAGGAAAAGGTTACTATGCTGATTGGAAGCTGGGAGATAAGGTTTGGTGTAGAGGATTACCATTTGGCTGTACTTTGATTCATGCTTCAATTATCAAAGCCTTGTGGGATGAAGCACCAGAATATCAAGTTGGTAGTGAAACCACTCGCAGAGTATTTAAGCATCCAGTTGCAAAGGATGATGATGTAGGATATTACAATCTTGCAGGCACGACTGACTTATTTTTCTGCAATGAAGTAATTACACAGAACATCTTTGAAAAGGCAGGATGGCCAGAATACAAAGATAAAGAGTTTCCATTCCTGGTGGATACGAGCATATTCGTGAAGCACATTGATAATGCTGGAAATATGCATCCTATGGTTCTTCCAGCAGAGTTTGCTAATGGTAATAAAACATTAAAAGACTGTTTATGACTAACAAAAAAATATATGTGAATCTTGGTTGTGGAGTGAACATCATGAAGGATGAGAAGAACATTCATTGGATTAATGTTGATAAGTTCTTCAAAGACAAGTCAGGTGCAAAGAACTTCCTTGAAGGGGATGTTATTGATATTCCATTAGAAAAGGAAACTGCTGATTATATAATTTGTGACCAAGTTATGGAGCATTTGAGAATGGATGATGTGCCAGTTGCTCTTAATGAGATTAGGAGAATTTTGAAGAAAGGAGGAAAGGCTGTGCTGATAATTCCAGATTTTAGGAGTGCAGCACTAGATTGGATGTCATTTGATTGGGAAGCTGGTTTCAATGCAATTCCTTATCAGTTCCTATCAGAGGTATTGTTCGGAAATCAAAATCATGAAGGTGAATACCACAAGACTCCATTTTGTGCAGGATATCTTCACTATGTGCTCAATATGGTAGGGCTAAGAAACCATGAATTGCAATTCCATCCTAAAGGAGCACTTCCACCAAAGCATCCAGGAGTTTATTTTTTAGAGGGTAAGACAGCATTAAGAAATTCACAATTAGTAGCAATTATAACAAAATGACAAATAAATTATGCCTACAGTGTAAAAATGATTATGATGTGGAAGCTATGTGCTTTTCAGATGATCCTAACTATACTGTGTGCAATGGATGCTACAGGAGTACAAAAGCACCAGAGACATTAAAAGTATCAGTTCAAGACATTCCTAAAACAGGAGATAAATTTGGATGATGAAAGTTGAATCAATAAAAATTAATGTATCCGAAATGATAGTGATGGGTGGATTTGAAAACAAGCCAAGAGCAGTCAGGGCATTTTCAAGTGTTAATGGATTTATTAGTTTTATAAACTTAGTATTTGTTGGAAGCAATATGCAGAGTCGTCCTCCAACGTTTTTTAATATAAATAATTTTAAATTACAGGAAGCACATTTTTGCTAGTGTGCTTTTTGTTTACTAGAATATGGATAAGTTTAAAGATTTTGTTTTAAAGGAGAATATGATATTAAAACAATTTAGTTATAAAAGGGAAAGAGTTTCTTTAAAGTTTTCTTTAGAGGTTGATAATAAAAAAGATTGTGAAGATTTTATTAAAATTTTACAGACAGCAAAAGCTGAAATTGAAGAAGAATTAAGATTGATGAATTAAAATGCCATTAACAGATAATCTAGTTCACTATTATAAACTTGATGGAAATTCTAATGATGCTGTTGGATCAGCCAATGGTACTGACACGTCAATTACATACAATTCGGGGAATGGTAAAATTGTCCAAGGTGCTGGGTTTGCTGGTTCCCCATCTCTTATAACCAATGCACTTAATTATACAATTACAACGAATGCAACTATTGCATGTTGGTTTAAAACCACTGATTCAGGATTTTCGGGAATCTTCCAACTATGGAATCCATCCGATACGGCGTCTTTGGGGATAGCTTTGTTTAACACCAATATTGCAGGAAGAATTAATGATAGCCTTGGTGGAGGAAATACAGTTCAATCTGCAGATGCTTGGAATGATGGAAATTGGCATTATGCAGTTTTAGTAAAGACTGGCAATAAGATTGAAATTTTTATTGATGCGGTTTCAAAGGGAACTGTAACGCCAGCCATGACTGGTACTTTTGGCGGATGTAGTATTCAATTTGGAAGGTATCGTGCTGGTAGCACCTTAAATGGAGCTGTTGATGAAGGAGCAATTTGGGAAAGAGCATTATCTGGTGCTGAAATAACTACTCTTTACAATGGTGGGACTGGATTACAATATCCTTTTTCAACACCAGACACTCCTTCAGTTTCTGATACAACGGCGATTTCAGAATCCGTAACTATTAAAATTATTTATTTTTTAAATGTTTCCGACACCACTGCTGTAACCGATTCAATAAAGATTCAGATAGTTGATGGAATCAATAAGTCTGATACGACAGCGATTACAGACACTGTTACTCTTGAGGTTTTTTCCTATATCAACAAATCAGACACTACTGCTGTTACTGATTCAGTAACGATGAATGTTACAGTTTCTGTTAGTGTTTCAGACACAACTCCTATTACAGATTCTGTAAAAATGGAGATGATCAGTTACATTAATGTTTCTGATACTGTAGGTGTTGTCAATGAGTTTGTAACGATTGAAATTATAGACCAAGGAATCAATGCAAGCGATACCACTAATATGTCAGATGCTGTCACCATCAGGGTGATATGCTTTATCAATGTATCTGATACCTCTCCTGTTACCGATACTGCAACTATTGTAAATCCGACTGATTATCTTTTAGCTTCAGACACAACACCGATGTCTGAAGTGGTATTCATTGAAGAAATTGACCAAGGTGTCTTTGGTATAGATCTTACAATAATTTCAGAACAAGCAATTCTGACAGTTAGCTCTCCAAGTCCAATTGTTTCAGATACTACATTTGTAACGGATAGTGCTACGTTGCAGGTTATTAGTGAAGTAAATGTGTCAGATTTAACTGCAATAACTGACAGTGCAAATCTTGAAGTAATTTCATATGCCAATGTAAGCGACACTACTATAGTTACTGATAGTGTCACATTGGAAATTATTTATTTCACCAATGTAGCTGACACTACTATTGTCACAGACACTGCTACACTAGAATTGATTGACCAGGGAATAAACAAGAGTGATACCACTGTTATGTCAGAGAGCATAACGATGGAGATAATCAACTTCATAAATGTATCTGATACGACCACTATTACTGATACCGTTACATTGGAATTGATTAGCTACATAAATGTTTCTGACACAACTGTTGTTACTGATAATTCAGTATTAGTCATAGTTGATTCAGGAGTTAATATCAGTGTCTCTGATACAACTATTACTAGTGAAAGCATTTTACTGATTGAAGAAGAGTTCGTTCTATCAGTATCTGATACTACTTTGATTTCTGACAGTGAAAATGTATTCATTCCAATATATGTCCTTTCAGTTTCCGACACAACTCAAATTTCAGAACTTGCATTTGTAGAAACTATTGATCAGGGATTGTACGTTCTTGACTTAACTCCAATTTCTGATTCTGTTTCGATGGTTTTTAGCAGTCCAGTTCTGGTAGTTTCTGAAACTACAATTATCAATGATTCTGCAATTTTGGAGACAATTGATTATATATCAATATCAGATGCTACCGTTGTATCTGATAGCACTTTATTATTTTTGCAAGAATTAGAAGTATTGGTTAGTGATACTGTTTTAGCATCTGAGTCTTGCATTGTTAAATTTTCTGACGATGGTTTATTGGTGAGTGATACTGCTACGGTTAGGGATATTGCAATAATTATCATTCCAGTAGAATTAATAAATGTTCAGGATGCAACCACAATGTCTGAAAATGTCAGCATTGCAGTGGTCTATGTCATTGATAAAGGAATATTAAATCCTATGCTTGGATGGCATCAGGCTACTTATCTTCTTGAAAGAGACCAGGAGATTTCTGGCGAGCAAGGATTTTCATTAAGACTGGGATGGCACCAAGCTAACTATACTCTCGCAGGAGAAATTGAGAACACTACATTGTCTCGTGAGGACTTGAACAAAAAGTATAAATTATCAGTATAATTGAAGTATAAAATGTAAATTTATGACTCCCATCCTTCTAACCATAGTTCAAAGCGATCATGGGTTCAACTGGAACTTTACTTTAACAGATTCACAAGGTGTTGCCATTGACTTGACAACTGCCAGTCTTTATTTTACTGGACAGCTGGTAAATGACTTAACCGTAAACTTTAAAAATGCAATGGTTATTGTCAGTGCTCCAGCTGG
>OCTA010000964.1_pt1 | contig 26803 bp, 30 predicted proteins | sample 1538991 | NCBI WGS metagenome assembly OCTA01 (sample SAMEA3539302, study PRJEB22396) | soil metagenome | biome: tundra; feature: field; material: soil | place: USA | collected 2010-05 | depth 0.15 m | reverse complement strand
CCTTTTAAGCTCGCCAACGCCAAGCACTACCGTCCCAGGATTTTAACGGGTTGCGCACCCAGGATGAACCGTTCCATGTTTTTACCGGGTGCTTAGCGTAGGCCGAACCATTCCAGATTTTCAAACCACCCGTTACTGGTACGGTGTATCCCAGGTACGCGCCAATACTGCCCGTCTGTGTGCTCATCCCAGACATGTTAACTGGCGTCGCGCTAGTGGTGGACATGCTGTAAATCGTGCCCGTACCTGTCTGGTAGCTGAAAACATCCCAGGTGGAATGGTCACGGTAGTAGCCCACGTAGAGAACTTGCCCATTCGTTGCTGCATACGGCGTAATGCTTTGATCATTCCATTGCTGACCGTTAACAGTTCTTGAGCCGGAAGGGCTATTGAAGCTTGACGACTGAGCAAGCAATGTACCAGTGCTACTCCATAAACAGAGCACGCAATTGGGCAAGTTTACTCCATCCCCCGCAAAGTAAGCATGCAAGTCCGTGACATTCCCCGCAGCGGGCATAGTAATTTGTACCGCTATTTGGTCATTAGTGTTTACCCCGTAAGCAAGCCAGCTATTGTTAGAGCTAGTGCTATTGTTTCCTACTGTTGACATGTATAACTCCTTGCTTATATAAGTCCAGGCTTATGTGTCTTCTTATATACATTTCTTCCCCCACTACAAGCTAATTGACGTATCTATCCACACATCGCCAGTACCAGGGCTTCCAGGTGCGCTACTTGCAACCGTGACCAGCATATTTGCACTACCCGAACCGGCCCAGACATTGTAGCCGTTTAACTGGAAAAAGGTTGCATGCATTTTAGCAATATATGGCATGTTGTCAATTGCGAACTCATCCCATTTCATTAAACTCCCTGGTATCGTTTGCCTAGATCTACTGGCACTTTGCCATTCCAAAAGTAACCGTTGGCTTCCGGAGATATTCTTGTACAGTAGATGTAACTCAGTCCATTTACTTGCTGCCATAGGGTATGTTCCGCTGAATGTTCTCAGCCCCGAACCTTGCCAAGAAGTAGCAGCCCCAAGAATGTCGTTACCATCCACATAAAGCTGCGCATTATCATCACACGTTACGTAAAAGGTATATGTTTCTGTATATGCAGGCTGTATATATCCTTCAGTTAATGACATAAAAGTAACTGTCATTCCGGGTGGAGTGTAATTTGTCTGGTCAACTCCATTCATAACAGCAGAGTATCCCCAATCGCCAAATACTGGTACGGTGTCTGAGCTAAGACGGTAGTTGTAGTAACGCGCCAATAGCCCTCCCGTTCCACGCGCCCCAACTTCTCCGGTAGCTGTAAATCCAGTAGCAAAGCTTCCAAGGCTGTTAATAGCGGTGGCACAGTCCGTAACACCTTGCTCAATGCGGTTTGCTTGGGCGGCAGTAAATGCTGTTACGCCTGTCGACCATGTAGTCTGTACAAAAGTTACAGAAATGATTGCACCCCCTTTGTTACTATACCGTCTCTAACGTTAACTATAACCATGTAACTACAGTTCAATAGCCTACCTATATGCCTACAACTATAACCAATAGCAAGTAGTATTTTTGCCTCTTCTATTTGATCATTGGTAAGTTTTGAGCTTCTCCCTTTGTTGTTTAGCAAGTTTGCTATTTTGTATATACCCATAGTCATTATAAAATACCTTTCTACTATTTAACTAAAAGTATCTGTTCTGGTAACGGTAATGCTTTCTAATGAAGTCTTAGCATGGCTATACAACACTCTAGCAATCATAAGCCCGCTATTAGCAGTAACGGTGGCTAGCGGTCCTGCAAACCACGCAAGTTCCTGGGTAGTAAAAGCATTACAGTTAAACGGGCTTATGTATGTCGTAGTAACCATAACCCCCGTACTTCCAGCAGCTTGTACGGTTACTTGTTGCCTGAACTGCTCACTAACCAACTGTGTCTGTGTGGCTGCAACCGCTGTATTGCTGCTGCCCACGCCCATGTAACGGATAGTTAAATCAACGGGGATACCAGCGGATAAGAACCCGGCATAGGCGTTTTTTGCCGCATTCATTACGAGGTTGTCAAATTCATCAATTTGTATTCTTCCATTTTGATGAACCGTGATAACCTTAATATGTCCTTTCCACTGTATAACGTTGTCAATGTTTAAATGCATAACTCCTTCTTTCTTTAGCAGCAAATTAAGCTCGCACCGCAGTAGGTAGTAGCTGAAGGTACAAAACATGCATACACCGTTGTAGCAACACCCTCACCCCAGGTTACTGTATCTGCTGGAGCGGTTGCTACTTGTGCAATAGTACCAGTTCCTACGTTAAGTTTATCTACAGTTGTGGTCGGTGCCATGGATTGAAACGCTTGTACCCATGTATTCGTTATAGGTCCGTTTGTGCATACTACATCATACCATAGGTAGCTCTCTTCATCTGTAATAGTGACACTTTCTATGACAAACTGCTCATTTACTACCCCATGTTCTGGGATGTTAGCGGTAAGTACCATACCTTCAGATAGTCCGCCCTGGTCAACACGGAATGTTAAGCTTTGACCTACGTATCCATAATATTGTAGCTGCCCATTAGCAAATTGATAGGCCGAAGTTGGGGAAGTAACCGTTGCTGCATCCACTGCTTCCACAATACCAGTACCGCCGCCCTCCACTACTTTCCTACCTGCTATTTCCCCGTAATTCTGCACAATAACCACATTGTCAAAGTATCCCTGGTACCAGACTTCTATAACATCCGTTGGCTGCAATACAACGTGCGAACTGTCAATATACAGGTTTATATCACCGTTCGCCCAATAAAATTGCACCCCCGTGTCTATGCCCTTTACCCCTACCGTTTGATTTACAGTGTTTAAATGCACTATAGGCGCTAGGGCGATAACAAAGTTCATAACCCATTGCGTGGAAGCACCATCCCCGAATGTTTCCTTATATTGCACGCTTGTTAATGCTTGCCCAAGGACATATTCTGTATTACGATACATAGGATTGGAGGATGTAACGGTTGGCAATGTATCCTGGTTTACGCGAGATATTAAAAACGGCGCAGAAATGGCATATCTTGCTTTAAACCATTGGTACCCATTAGCATCAATGCTATACCATGTGTTAGCAAGTGTGGCTAGGGCTTTTATGCTATCCGTTGCGGTTACATAGTTAAACGTTGCTTCTGTAATTAACGGCCCAGCGTCAATTTTATCATCCCGTACAGAGGTAGTAACGTTCGTAACAACTGGCGTAACCGTTGCGTCAAGGGAAGTTAGTACCTGCTTAACAAGGACGGTTTTTCCTACAACATAGTCACCGTATGGTTGTATCCTTATTGAGCCGATAGACAAAGTGCCCCCCGCGCTGAATACCCCTGAATAACTAGCGGGCAGCAGTGTCCCTCCGTCTGTATAGGTTAGTACCTGTGTCGCACCCATATTGACGGTTAATTTAGTCCTATCTTTAACAAACCTAAATCTTGTGCCCACGCTCCTTGCAACGCTAATGGGTGCGGATGCTAAAACCGTCCACACTCCAGCTACAACTTTAGATAAAGAGATATTTCCCGGTGTATACGCAGAGCTATTGTCCTTAAGTATGACACAATACATATTGTTAACGTCTGAGCCATTTATAAACGCTCCTCCCTCATCCGACGCATACGTATCCCATTCTACAAACCCGCTATCGTAAATGCTATAGGTTGTATACGCAAGACTTGACAACCCGGTACCGTTTATTAAGCGGTTAGTGGTATCCCATGCCCAACTGCCGGAAGATGTGTAGTTTGCGCTACTGTTATAATCAGCATAATCAACATACGCGGAAGGTTCAAGGTTAATGTTGCTAATTGCGTTACCACTTGTAATAGCTTGATATGTACTTCCCCCGTCTACTGATGTTGTAGTGGTCACAGTCGTATTTGTTGGGAGTGTGGCATTCCAGAACACGTTACTGCTTCCTGCTCTTACTACCGGGTCTAATGCCAACGCCGCCGATACTCTCTGCCCTGAAGCGCTATATGCACTTGCTACAAACACCGACAACCCGTTCAATGTGGGAGGAAAGTTCGGGTTTGTGCAGGTTAGCGTTGCGCGTATTAAAAGACTTGGGGAGCTTAGCACGTTTCCATGCGCAAGGTTGGGGATGACCGCCCCGTTTGTGCAAGTGTAGTAGTTTGACCCCCCGTTAATACTTGCTTCCACCAATAAAGTTGAGCCGTATGGGAGCGTGTTACTCCACAGCACAATGCTATTATCTACCGTAATGTTGCCAGGGCTTTGAGCTGCGGATATCCATGTACCAGTTTTAGCAGCAACAACGGCGAAATTATCAAAGTAAACGGACTGAGTAACCCCACTACCGTTGCTCAAGTAAGCTCCCATATACCCGGCAGCAGTGAATGTAGCATCCGTAAATGAATTGTACAAAATATCGTCTACGTACTGAGTGTGTAAATTACTGGCATTGCATTCCACCCTCACACATACGTTTGTGTTAGCAGGTATGTTGTGAGTTGCGTTTGCTAACAGAACTATAGAATTCGTGGTGGAATTGCTTCCCCTGTTACAAAATATATTAGTATTGCTAATTCCCATGCAGTATGCAAAGGTGTTGAACGTAGAGTTTACGCTTGTAGTGCGATAGAAAAAACCCGGCTGCACGTTCGTTGAGGCAGGCGGAGTGATCATATCTATGCATGCTACAAAATTTGCCCATTGACCGGCGAAATCAAAGTCTGCACGTATTTGGTTGCCAGTTGCTACAGTGAGCTTATAATTCTTAGTAACCACACTTCCTGCTTGGGCCGGGCTTCCTGCGCTATTGATTAACGTCTGGTTGGTTATAACACCATCATCCCAGCTACGATACACGCCGTTAAGTGCTACTTGATTAGCCGCTGTATTGATTGTGTTTGAACTTGTACCAGTGTTCCAGTTGGCCTGAGTACCCCACGTTTTTATAAAGTCCGATTTGGTGGCACTTAGCGCACTTATGATGTTGAGTGTAATGTTACTTACTGACAATAAATTGCTTATCAACGGGTTAAGGTATGTAGTAACACTAATGCGTGGGTCGCTTCCCACATAGCTTAATTGCACTTGGTACTGTATCGTCTGAGCACTTACGTTAAGCCCTGGTAGCAATGAAGGAACATAGTTATTTCCTGGTGCTATGTAATCCCAGGTTACACCCCCGTCAATGGATACATACAAAAAGGCAAAAGTATTTGTGGGCGTGGAGGATACCATGCTTACGTAACTGCTTTGTATTAACCCAACAGTAGAAAGTGAGGTAGCTGCTGAAGTCCAGGTACCTGTTTGAACGTACACCACATAGGTCTTATGTTCAATAATGGTGTAGTTGGCGTTACTTACTATTGCAAAGGTATTCGTGGTGGAAGTATTGCCATAGACGGTCAATGAAGTACTTGCACCGTTCTTGATAAGAATGTTTTTTGTAAAGAATACATAATCTCCGGCATTATTTCCTTCTTGAGCTACAGTAAAGTAACTTATAACCTTTCCAGCTATGGGAGTAAGTAGTATTTGCCTGCTATACCAGTAATCTGTATACCCCGTCATGTCCGTATTTGGATGACTTGCCATTCCGTTCTGGTCAACTAGCGCCTGACCACCATAGTCCCTAAATGTTGTACCGTCTGTGCATACAGCGTCTACTCCGCCCCTTGCCATTGGGTTACGGGAGTCATACCAGATATCATAGGTTAAAGTATCCCCGCTTTGAATGGTATAACTGCCTGCCCAAATTTTGTAATACACGTAGCTGTTTGCAATTGCTGGAGCTTTGCATTTTGCCTCAAACCTTATAGCCCAATAAGACGCTAACCCAATAGAATTTGTATTTGCTTGCGTCCCAACAAAGGTACCTGCATTCCAGTTGGTTGTTGACGCCGTTACGATGGATAGGTTGCTACCAGATTGAGAAATTTGTAGACCGTTCGGGGTAGCAACCGTACCAGTTAATACTCCGGCCCCGAAGTCTGCTTGGGCAACGTCCCTATCGTAAGCAATGCAGGTTAAAACTCCTTCCGGTTGTAGGTAGTTCTTAGCAATATCAGCCAACATGTCACCGGCGTACATGTTTGTGTACGCCTTGATTACTATCCTCTTGTCTGCGCACCACTGCATGTCAATACAGCTAATGAGGTAGCGCATAGTGGTGTTAGTGGCAGTCACCAACGACTCCATCGACTTATCTATGTACCCCTTAAAGATATTCCCCGCTGTATCAATAATTAAAACACTTTCCCCCTTGTAATAATGTGGCAGTCCTGTAGCATCAAGAACGTTAAAAGAGCATACGCTCCGTTGGTTCGCTATTTTCTGAATATTTAGCGTGGTTTCTTCAATGCTTACTTGCACGCCAGAAATATAAATGGTGTAATTTTCAAACATAATTTCCTTCAAACCTTTCCTAAAGGGCAACAGAGGTCTTTAAAATGAAGAAACGTATAATCTACCGTCTCTCTAACCTTAAGCCCTCTGTTGGCTCTCTCAATGCCTCTACTCCCCTACTCCGCTAAATCTTTAATCCTCTTAACCTTGCTGCGTCAATCACCACTTGCCCAACCTTGTTACCGTCCATTTTAATAGACATCCCTTTCATAGCCGAAACAATTTTATCCGCTAGCTCATCACAATTGCAACTTCCACCGCGTGCATTGCCACCGTTGCTAGTGGTGTTAGGGATAATGCGCTCTGGGCCGCTCTCACCAAACGCGTAACGTTTGCCGGAAGCCCCTACTCCCAATATCTTCTCATTAATTATACCACCGTTTGCCATACCCGTGTAAGTATAATGCGCCGCGCCCGTATTCATCCCCGTTGCTTGGTTTCCTATCAATATTCCCATATTAGGATTTGCCGCTTCAAACCCACAACCAGCAATTTGCCCCCACATGTGCCCGCTCGTAACAGCAATGTTAAAGCCATTATTCGTCAAACCCGGCTTCATGTTATATCCAGGCCAACCATCAACGTTAATCCCAGGACCGTCGTAATATGCAGCACCTTGACCAGCGCGCATAACACGGTGGTAGGACGGGTGACCTGTTACTCTATTCCATACTTCTCCAGCAAGGCCACTACAGTCGTAACCATTCGGTCCACCACCACCCCAGACATAGGGAAGTGGATCAACAGTTGAGTGCAACCAATCAACAATAGCTCCCCAATTTCCCTTTGCACCACCACCCGGACTGCTTACAGGGGTGGAAGAAGTGTTACCTCCGCCCAATCCTGCGGGGGAAAAGTCAAACGGGTTCTTAAGCCCGAATGCATTCCACACAGACGGAGGATACCAGTTTTGACCACGCCCGCCTTGACCAGCAGCAATACCACCGTCCACCTCGTAGTGCAAGTGTGCGCCGTTTGACCATGTACCCAAGCCCGTTGCTACTGTATCCCCGCCCGAATGACCCAGGAGCGTTCCACGTTTGATAAACTGCCCAACCTTTACAGCCATGTCGATTAAGTGCAGGTATCGCTCGTGCATACCATGGCCTATATCTACCCCAACTTCACCGCCCCAAGCAGTATTTGCAGCTTCCTCAACAGTACCGCCGATGAACTCATGAACTGGCGTACCATGCGGTGATGTGAAGTCCATACCCGCATGTGCTAGTGTGCTATCTGTCATCCATCCATGCCAACCATGCGCACCTCCGATAATATTCTCACCGTAAAAGCCGTAGGTTGCGTCGGCATTGGGGATAATTTGACTTGCCCCCGCCGTTACCAGCTTAGCATTAGGATTAAACGTCCCTGTATAGCCCATGTTGCCACCGCCAACGCTTGGAGGAGTAACTGTTGCCATGACATTCCCTAGCCATGTTTTTACAGTGTTACCAATTAACCCGCCAACTCCCGTCATTTCCTGTTGGAACGCACCTCCGGGCAAGTTCGGCATTTTTTGTCCGATACTCCCTAGCACTTGATTGTAAATTGCCCCCGCGCCTTTTGAAAACCAACTCCAAATGTCGGATAGCCAACCGAACGGGTTTGAATTGCCACCACCACCTTTTGCGCTATCACCCTTACTGCTATTGCCTACAGATGAACCGCTAAGAGGCTTCGAAATTGGAACGGCTTTAATGTTATTCGTGCCAATGTACTGGTCAATATCCATTACGCCGCTAGCTTTACCTGCTTTACTTAACGTTGCGGATAAAGCAGCAGCAGTCTGAGCCGCCGTTGCTACCGAAGACCCCTGGGGGAGTTGTATTAACTCCGGGCCTTTTTCCCCTACTAGCGCTAACCCACCTGGGGCATTGTCGGTACCAGTTGCAAAGTGAGGGATCATTTGGATATTTGTACCGAATGGTTTTTTAGCTACCCCCAATAGCCCAGCTACGTCATTAACGCCCGTAGAGATTGCACCTGTAAAGTTGTTAATGGTTTTCATGATATTGTCAATTTGGTCAACAATTAAATTTGCCATAGACTTTACTATACTACTTATCATGCTACCCGCCGCTCTAAACGGTGCAAGTAACGCGTCCCTGATTGCGTTTACTTTGTTGTTAATAGCATTGTAGATGCTTCCCCAAATACTAACAACAATACTCTCTGTCTGGCTGAATAACGTGCTTATGTCATTCCTTGCACCTGTAAAGATGTTGCTTACATCTCTTCGTGCGCTGGTTACAAAGGTTGTAATTGTGTTATATACTGCGCTCCAAGCAGATGTAGCATCCCCTAGTACGGTGGTGAAAATGTCATTTACATTACTTTCAAGGTCGTTAAAGGTTTTAACTACTAGGTTGTACAAATTATTCACTAATGGTGCTATAAAGTCGTACACTCCTTGCCAGATAACCTTAAGGAAGTTGTAGATGTCAGTAAATACAGCTACCGTGTTATTTTTCCAATTTGTAATGGTTAGAATAAAGTACTTGTATATTAAATCAAATATCGGCTTAAAAATTACATTATACAAATTAGTGAATAGCACTTTCCAGAAGTTGTAAAGAAAATTAAACCATAAAACGATAAAGTTCTTAATGGTTGTAACCCATAGTAGGACGTAACTCTGTATCTTGCCTAACAAAGCTACAAATATCTGGAATAGCAAAGTAAACAATCCGCTAAAGAACGGTGCGAACGTTTGCCATAATGCTTTAAAAGGTGCAATCGTCTGAGTGGCTATGTTGATGAAAAAGCCCTTGACCGCATTCATACCACTCAACACTGCATTGCCCATACTGTTCATGGTGCTTAAGACAATAGGGACATATTGGGTCCACACTTGCTTAAACGCCGCTTGCATGTCAGTGAGCGTGTTATGGGTGGAAGTGCCCATGTTGTTAAACGCACCGCCTACACTAGTTCCGATGTTTGTGCTAGCTGTTTTGGTTGCGCCTGTAATGGTATCCCAGGTAGATGTAATCTTTGTACCAAGCCCGCTGAAAAAGTTTCCTATAGCGTTAATGACGTTATGAAACACCGTACCCATTTCGCTAAACTGCTCGCCAGCTTTTTTAATGTCTGGGCCGAAAGTGGTACTCAAGAAATCGGTGATCTGTTTCCAATGTGTTACGACTAGAATGATGACCGCTATTAAGGCCGCTATCCCCAAGACAACTAGCGCTATAGGCCATAATGCAAGGTTAATTCCTATAGCAGCAAAGGCCGCAGACACCCCCGCAAGGTTAAACCCGGCAGCCATAGCAATTAACGAACTAACCATAGTTGCTATTTGAAAAGTACCCATGATAAGAGCAACCGCAGCTAAGCCAATTTTAAATGCAGTCGCCCCCGCGCTGGAATTACTTAACCACTGCACGAACTTTGCACCATTAGTTACAAGGTTAGCAATAACTGTAATGGTAGTAAGCAACACAGCCACTAGCTGTGGAATAGCCGCTGTAATGAAGTCCTGTATTTGCGGACTTTCAAACCATACAAGCAACTTCTGTAGCTGTGGCAACATTGCGTTACCAACGGTTTCTTTGACCGCCGTTAATTTGTTCTGTAAAATTGCTAGCATCCCTGGGAATGTTTTACCAGCAGCAATCGCACTTCCCCCAAATTCAGTGGTCAACTCTTTAAGAATTAACTTTTGCGCTCCTGCTGTGTTCCCGGCAGCTACCATGGCAGCAATAGCTGTTTTCTGACCGGCGCTAAAGGTTACTCCCACGCGGGACAGAGCAGTGATACCTTTTATCGGGTCGTCAAGCGCCTTGCCAAGCTGTATAGCTGAAGACTTGGTGTCTTGCCCCAACGCTTGACTCATGTCTAGCACTGCGGTCGTTGCTTGGGGGAAAACATTCTTGCCTATGTTAGTAAAGGTCAGTAACATGTCCTCGGATGACATGACGGTATCTTTGCTAAACTTTGTTACCATGCTTAACTTTGTAGCTAAATCCTCCACGTTTGCCGCAGTTTCACCAGATATATCATGGGTGCTACTAAGTACTTGGTTCGTCTGAGCCATGGCTGCTTGGGCGTCTGAAGCAACGGTAAAGCAATCCATGAATTGATCTTTTAAATAACCAACGGCTTGCGTTGCGCTATTGTATATCGCTTGCCCTGCGGCGAAGGAAAGGGAGCTTTTTACCATTCCCATAATTCCATCGCTAGCATGCTTAGCACTTTTGCCCATTTCCTCTAATTTTGTGCCCGTCTCTTCCGCCGTTGTACCTGCTTGCTCAGCCACTTTTTCCATGCCAGAGGTAAAATTTCCGATGTCTGCGCCAATTTTAACAATCAACTCACCCAATAAGGCCATGATTGTACCTCCATATACTAAAAAAGGTCATAAAAGGCGTTAACCCCTTATGACCTTTTGTTATTTACTATTTTCTTTATTAATGATGCTAAAATACGCTGCCCATTCTGTTATTTCCTCTGAAGATATTCTACTAAGCATCTCATCCTTAGTCATACCCCCTATGAAGTGGCATATGTCCAAATACAGGCGCGTTTCACCACCATCGTCTATTCGTTTTTTGCTTCTTTAAGTGCATTCTCCGTTAACCCGCTAATACGCATAGCTACTTGAGCGATTAACTCTAACGCATGACCGGATTTTTCACCAATTGCATCTCGGTCAGCATCTTCAAATACAGGACGCTTCTCCTGGGTATCTTCGTCAACATAATAGCTACAAAGAATAGTAAGTGCTGGATACATCTTTTCTAAATCAGGTGTACCGTCCTTCTTTAACGCGCTTTGTAACAATCTTGCACGCTGTTTTCCGTTTAGTGCTCTAACGATGATATCTACGTCCCATTCAGGGATATGAAGATTTTCCTCTTTAATATCGTTTGCACTAAAAATTCTATCACGAATAGTGTTCTTAAAATTCTTTGCCGTTGCCATTGTATTGACCTTTCTTTTTATAAACTAATAAAGTGCTTCAATGCTGTTGTCAACATCAAAGTTTACGTCTTCTTTAATAACGTCGTCATTTACCACGTTTACGCTATCATTCTTTTGCCAACCGTAAGCTATATAACCTTTATAATTAGCATTATCAACTAACATCACAATTAAATATCTGGTGCCAAGGTTCGTAAAGTAAAAGTTATCTTGCCAATATTGCGAGAACTTTACTGTGCCACTCTTTAGGCCAGAAACTTGACTTTTCCATGTAGCACCTAGCAATGTTGTAGATATTAAGTTCGCATCAATGCTTAAATCCCACTCGTATGCGTTAGCTACCAGGGAGATAGGCACGTAATAGCCCGTTGCACGCACCTCCACGCTAGATAAATTGGCTGAGCCGAAAATGACGGTACCTTGTAGGTAGTCAATTGTGTACAGCGATGCATTAACTGTGTTCCATGTTACGCCGCTATCTGTAGAGTTTTCCACTAACACGGCGTCGGTGGAGTCCCATATCTTATACATCAGCGTCGTAGACTGATAAGAGGTGTATGGTACCAACGTAGCTAGGGGTGTCAGCACTTGGTATGTAAAGGCAAGCGACGTACCTGATATGTATACACTTGCTGACATCCCCGTTAAAACTGTCATAGCTTTATCCTTTCTTTGTCACTTAAGAGTAGGTCAAAGCTCCGGTACCCTCAAAGCTCATATCCACGTCTACAGTTGCGTCTGCAATTGCTTTAGGTGAGATATTCTTTATCCACACTGAGCCTGTATAAAAGTGTGAGCCGTTAACCGTTAAAATAATCGTTACTGTAGTACCACCCATACATGCACTTTGGAAGGCGACCTGACCATTCGTATCTGTCATGTCCCAACGTCCGCCGAACTTGCCAGAAAACATACGAACTCCGGCAATCTGTTCTTTCCACGTATCACCGAACTTAGTAGTTTTCAATACGTCGGAGTCAATACTTAAATTCCAGTTGTCTATTTCAGCAACGGTGTATGTTCCAATTTTTACCGCCCCTGCAAATCCCATAATCGCAGTCATGTTTTATACCTCTTGAGTCCATAATTTATACTGAACTATATGCACCTTTGTAACATCAGTACTTTCTTCTTCAAAGGTGTCGCTATTTATTACAAGCATGCCAACTAACACATGTCCGCTTAATGTTAACCCATGCTCATCAAGTATAGCATCAATAGCTTGGCGTATGGAAAATATCTCTGCATTGCCCCTATATCTTGAGTAGATATATACAGACATCTCAAGTATCTTCCCCTTTACGTTAAATGTGTTCCATGTTGTTTCTTTATAATCCCCTATAACGACGTAGGGGTACAAAGTGTTAATTGGTACACCGTCATAAATACTTGTGCCTACCAACGCTACCAACGTAGCATTTACAGACAACAAACCATATACGGCGGTTTGTACTGTCGGTAACGGTGTTGCCATAAAATAACCTTTCTATGAAGACAATAACCCACGTATGTTGCTTATGAGATGAGCACTTTCTGCATTGAACGCTTTAAGTAGGAAGTGTTTTCCCTTATAGCCCCTAGTAGTGCGGAATTGACCCTTAGCGTTCTTGTACACCCATGGAGTTCTACGCCCATTGACGTTATAAACCCCCGTTCCTTCTTCTATGAACTTCGCATAATCAACGTCTGTATAAACACTGCTTGCAACGTTTCCACTACTGCGTTCAAACCTTGTACGAATACTTGCCCGCAACCTTCCTTGATCGACCGGGCATGCACGCTTTGCTTTACCCTCAATAATAAGCGCTGAGCCGTTAATGGCCTGAATGATGTAGTTTATCTTTATTTGAGAGGCTTCCTGTATCCCCTTTACGGTCTTGGTCACACCCTCAATGCTTACGCTTATGCCACCTTTACCCACGTTCACCTCCGCTGTTGTAGTTGGAAACGTGTATCTCCAACCATTCATTAAGGTCATTCAGGTTAACAGTTTTAATAATAAGCGTGCGTTTGCTGTTGTAGTACACCACCATGTTAGGGGTTATGCCCAAGCGGTAACGTATTGTAAACACATACTGCACTTCATAAGTTCTTTGTTTATCCAGGTAGTAAACTTTCCCCCAGACATTTTCAGCAACGCACCAGACTCCGCCCATGTATAAAGTTTCCGCAGCAGAATGCCCGCCTAAAGTATCCCTAGTAAGAGTGACGTTGTAAATGTCTATCTGGCTGCGCATGTTGCCAGTTAAAGGACCGGGCTTGACTGATGTGTTTCTATTTGTTACTGCCATTACTGCCATATCCTCTCTTGCATAAGCAGGTTACAAGCAGTCGCTTCCTCCGCCGCGTTGTCACGGTTAGAGTAATAAACGTTAAGGTACATATACATAGCCTGAATGATGTTTTGAGGCGCGCCCTCTACTGCTGTAAATCCAGCTACGTAAGCCACTTTAAAGCGAAACACACCTTCCGGGGTCATTTTTGCGTCCAACCGTTGCCCCGTCCCAAGGATAATGCTACAGGGTAAGTCGTCGTAGTCAATGTTAAACACCGTCAAGTCAACTTGCTCAGTCCAAACATTGCTATCGCTCTCGTAAAACAAGTGAGCAATACTTTGTACTGGTGCGTAAGGCAACGTAATTCTTAACTGCGTGCTATGTATGCCAGAAAAAGGCCCGAATTGATAGGGGTCAGTTTCCACCACACTTAGCAACGTTTGTGTGTAAAGCGCATACCCGGTCATAAGCTCGCATTGATGTCTGGCACGTTTGATAATGTCGCCCACATAATCATCATCCGCTGTTTGATCAAGGCGTAGATAGTTCTTTGCCTGGACGAGCGTTATAAATTCCGTCGTTGGCTGTGTGGTTACTCTTGTGCTTGCCATTGTTCTACCCCCTTTCAATGTGCTAGTAGAGACGATGAGAAGGATATCTGGGGGAGTAAATAGAATAGTAGATAGATTATACCTCTGTATTCTTTACTCTCTCAGAATGTCCCCTCAATCTCTTTACTACCTATTGAATGATAGAACTGGTAAGCATCGCTCCACCCTGATGTCTGCCGTTACCTAGCACGCCGATAGCCCCAACTGCCGCTCCGGTACCAACCGTACCAGCGAGTGTAATCTGGGGCTTGACGTAACGCAATGCACCACGATAGCCAATAGCTACCGGGTTGCCATTAGAATTTGCCAATACTAACGTTGCTGGGTTTGCTTGGTTGGATGCACTCGTACCCAATGGCACGATAAGGTCACCAACCGCAACCGCCGTGTAAGAACCGCTTAACGTAGCGCACTCTACCAGGGATAAAGCAACGGTGCATGCTGTGTCGATTACTCCTACGTCAAATACAACCATTAAACTTTCATATTCCGCCGTATCAATTGCCACCGCAGCAGCCGTAGTGCTAGCGGTTGCCAGAATTGGGGGAATAGAAGGGACTAACGTTAGTGAATTTATTAAATCTCTGCTTGCCATGATTAATTTTCCTTTATGCTGTTTCAAAGCCCTTAATGCTTACTAAGAATGGCAACGTGTCGCCAGTAACCACTCCGTGATAAATCTCAATGCCAGTTCCTGGTGCAAGTGCTAAGACCTCATCGCCGTCAAGTAACTCTTGGTTTACATCCGCAACAACCTTGTATACCAGAATAGGCGCACCATCAGCACCGACCACGCTGGGGGTTGTTAATGTGCTCCACCTATGGGTTGTGACACTTGCTACACTTCCGCCCAGATTGCGAGCTAAGCCCGTTGTATAAGCAAGCGCGGTCTCAGCCACGATGGATTGTAAGTAAACCAATGTATTTGTTACGGTACTGTTTACTTTAATGCTGTACAGATAAACAGTTTTCGCACTTGCTAGTGGATTAAAAATACTATATGCATTATCGTACGCCGTTACACTTGTCTGTAGGGGCGCACCAGTTGTTGCAAGTATATTGCTGTATACGTAACTATTGCCAGCTAAAGACATCTTACGAATAAGGTTAGTTACATCGTAATATTCGTTACCGTCATATAGTTGAAGTTTTAAGCCCATTATGTTCTTTCCTCACATCTATTACTCAATTGATCTATTAACTTTGCGCGTTGTATATATAACTCCTCTTGGCGTGGTATCTTCTCTACAATATACGCTCCTGCTTTATGCTGATTGCATTTATAACAAGCAGGTAGAATATTATCATAGCCTGTCGAACCACCTCTAGATTTAGGTATAACATGGTCACGGGTTAACATATGCGTGGGATATACCTTTCCGCATATGTAACACCGACAACCATAAGACAAGCAAAATAGTTTAAATCTTTCACACATAGCTTTAGAGCTTAAGGCACAGTAGTAGCCGTCTTAATCTTCAGGAATGCTTCTGGCAACAGGACTTGCCCACCAACACGTTTACGAATGATAAGCGCGATCTGACCAGACTCCGCATACTTTTCTACCAGTCTCTTGACAACGATTGCAACGCGGTCAACGATGATATAGCCCTTGCTGAAGTCGCCGAATAAGACAGAGTAGCTGTTATTAGTAACCGCTGGCATGTCGATGCATTCAAGGTATGGTTGCTGTAGAATGGTGTTAGGTTGACTGCCGAATGCCGGTGCCCATAGGTATTGTCCATACGTATCTTTCATGGTACGAATACCGCCAATAGCCGCACGCCGCATAAGCCACGTAGCTTTTTGTGCATAAATTTCTGGAATGGCATAGTAAGCAGCAATGAGACCGTCTGGCGTCAATGCACTTGCCCCTCCGCCCGCAACGGCTTTAACGTCTTTATTTGTCAGAAGCCCTTCAGGTTGCCCACTACCAGTACCATTGACAAACGCCGCTCCTTCAGCAACGCCGAACTGCTCTGTGGCTTCGTCCTGCACTTCTTTTTCAATGTCAAAAGCAGAATCTTCTAAGTCCTGTTCAGAAATAATAACTTCACAGTACAACTCATGGTTAGGAATTTCCTCCATGCCGTATTTAAGACCCTTAGTTTCGCTCCTCGTAGCTGTATCTGCAATCCACGATGCAGCAAACACGCCCTTACGAACTGGCTGCCTAATAGAACGCAGTGAGGTGGATTTTATGGTAGCTACGTCACGGATAGGTGAGTATTGTACCAAACCTTTGATAATGTCGGTAGCAATTTCTGAATACGCCAACCAACCGCCCGCGCTATCATCCGAAAGTGCAAGTGCTTTAGCTTCAGTTTGGCTGACCATGGGAAGAAGCTTTCTTTCCTCTTTACTAAGCTCGCCGTATCCATGTCTTAGAGCTTTGAGGAATAGCCCCTTATACTCTTCGTGCGCACCGTCAACAACTTTACCACTTACGTTTCCTCTGATGGGTGAAGAACCTTTTGTTTCGATTTCATCAATACGCGCATTCAACTTTACTACAAGGTTTTTCGTTTCCTGGGTTTCCGCGTCCTTAGAGTCCAAGGCAGCTTTCATAGAATTGAACGCACCTATGATTTCCTCTTGTGCTTTTTTAACGTCTTCTGTCATGTTCTTAAATACCTTCTCTTACTTTGCAATTGCTTTCAACTGCTTTGATAAATTTAAAAAGTCTTCAATGCTTTGAGTATCATCTTTAGTGGATAATGGCTCAGTAATTGCTTTACCCGGCTTAGTAGAAGGGGCTTGCAATCCCTGGTCATTGCCATTAGAAACTTCCCCGTCGCCCGCAGCACTTTGACCCAGCATAACATCCAATGACTTCTGCATGTCGTTGCATGCGCCGATAGCAGTCTTAAGATTACTGGTAACATTGCTAACGTGGTCAGTCAATGCGCTATGGTTGGCAACGCTTAATGGTTTGCCGGATTTCGTTTCTAACAACAACATATCCGCTAGCATCTTTTCTAAATGCTTGCATCTCTCACACATGTCGCCCTCGTTCTTTACGTTTGTAACTGTGGCTTCTGGGCATGCAGGAAAAAGCACCAGACTTCCCTCGTAAAGTTGTAGCTCTTTAAGCAACCTTACGTTTGTGCCTTTTTCCATTGCGTCCTGAAGCGTTCTATACCCAATACTCATTGAGTTGATGTATCCCATTTTTAAACCGTTGTAGCACATGGTACCGTCTGCTGTACTAAGGTCTAGCAATCCTTCTACCCATAAACCTTTACCATCCTCCCTCATATTAGTAAAACCGCCGACCGGCCTGTCTTGGCTATGATTAAAGAGAATTGGGAAAAGTACTTTATTGTTCGTGACACTTTTCTTCTGCATTGCGTCGGATAATGTCTTGGTAAAAGCACCTGGGACTACCTTGTCTTGTTGTAAATCAATAACGTCAAACACTGAAAGATAACCCTCAAAGGTACCATCAGCGCCGTTAATTTTCATCTCTAAAATGTTTGTATCTAATGTCTTGTACTTCATATCATCTCCTCAATAATAAATGCGCCCCTGATAATAAAAAGATCAATGCCATAAAGTGGCTATCTCTTCAGGAAGCGCATTTACTTAATAAATTGAGAGTAGAAACATCATGTGCCAGAAAGGAAGAAACACAATGATGTTACTACCCACATAGTATAACACAAGTTTGTAACAAACGTTACATTTTTACCATTTAGCACCCTTTATCCCATTTAGGAAACACAACGTAGCTATTTACAATACCCATGGTGGAAGCACGATACACTCTTGGCTGACTTCGTAACACCCAACCGGTACAATTGGCGCTATCCCTTACTATAAAATTCCCGTTGCTATCCACCCCCGATATAAGGATTGCATGTATACCTGCAGGATTCCAATCTGTATATGGGTTGCGTCCCAGGGCCATGTCATAGATAGCAGGTTCGGAGATAGCTACTTGCACAATGTTACCGTATTTGACAGCTTCTCTTATTCTGGCAATTACATTCCCTGGTGCGCCTAGTGGGGTGTAGTTAAGCCCTAACGCTTTGTACATTTGTAATGTTTGAGCGTTACTCATGCCAGACGTATCACCAGGACCGTTGGCACCGTTGTAGAGTCGGTAGGTATGCATGGCTTCCATAAAGATAGTATTGGTGGAGGTGGTATTCTTTACATCATTACGCGTCATATACTTAAGTTCGGTTAGCGCATAAAATCCGCAAGCGTAATAGGTGTATGAAGAAGAAAATTGACAACCTGTTACGATGTTAGCGACTTCTGACATATTTTCTTTCTTTCTGAAACTGGTGTATAATTCTGTTACTTTTCTGTGGCCTACTTCGTTTTTTATATAAAAAAGAATACTTTAATAATCCTTTCTTAATACTAAGTTAAAGGGCAAAGGAAAAAGTAATCCCTCTATTGGCGTTTTAGGTGGCTTGCCACTGTTCGCACGCTATGCCAGTTTGGCTATGTTCTTTCGCATACGTTCCATTGCAAGCCCTATATTCTTCTGTACATCGGACGTTTCCACCTGCATAAAGGAAACAGTACATCTACAATTAATAACGTTCTCAGCACTTCCCTCCCCAGGGCAGTCGATGTCTTCACCGTCTACGCTAAACATCTCACTATACCCAACCACTTGCCCGTCCGCTTCTCTATGCCAGTCTCTAGTACGTGCGTCGTCAGTAGCGATCCATTCTTTGTTAAGGTCAAGTCCCGTTTGAGCCGCACCTTGCATAGCGCCCTTGTTGCTTGCCCCTACAACTTCGGTCCTTGCAATCGTCATTGAACGCCCTACATAAATCTCATCATACAATCCCTCAATGCGGGCCTGTAGTTTAACTATTCCTTCTCCCAGCGCAACTCCTTCCGCTAGGCGGTTAGCAATTTGCTGCTTTGTGGTGGCACTAATGTTTACAATCTTATTGCCCGACTGCGTTACCAGCCAATCTTGTACAAATTGTTGCCAGTAATCAATGCTGTTTGAATCGTCTACTTGTCCGCCCTCCACCTGGGAAGTAATTCCGTCACCTACGTCTTTGCATTCCAGGGGCTTCTGCATTTTGATAGCCCCGTGTATCCCCTTAGCAAAGTCACGGCCTACAACGGCGTCAATGTTTACAATGGTTTTCTTTAAGTCCTTTTGTTTTCCTTCTAACGCGTGTTCAATTGCTGAAGACATCCCTTCCTTGCTTACGTCCCCCTGTTTAAGCGCACTCAATACCGCAGCTTTCTCTTCCTTAAAATAGCTGTTGACGCTGTTTTGAGCTTTCTTGTACCAGAAGTTACGACGGTCTTCGATACTCTTCCAGTAGATGGGATGACTTTCCTTCTTAAGGTTCAGCGCTTTAAAGGACGCGGGAGGTTGCCAACTACTCCCTTCCGTTCCGCCTGCTTGGTACCCTAATCCACCTCCACCTGTATCCCCTATCGTGCTTGCGTCTGTTGAGCCATTGTTAGTACCAGTATTATCCCCCGCATTTACCCCGCTTCCGTCCGTGTTGTTATTGTCCTCCGTCTGGCTTCCGCTATCCGTGCCACCGTCACCCGTAACGTCATTAGCGTTGTCGGCCTCTGGCGTAGTGGCGGTCTGAGCAACACCCATTTGGTCAAGTGGTGTAAACGTTGCGTTCTTGCTATTTGCAAAGTCCGAGCTATACTCCTCGTACCCCAAGTCTTTACGGGCCTCATTGAAGAATATTAACCCGCTTGCCCATAGGGCGATTACACGTTTGTTGACGCTATCTCGATCTTCTTGTAAGGCCTCTATGTCATCCTTATCATAGTCGTAATAGATACCGAACTTTTTCCCCAAGAAAGCATTCAACTCTTCCCTTAAACTATCCATGTTAGGGAGGATTGTTTCTTCTATAAAGCTACGTCTGGCTTCTTTGTAATTGCTATAGGTCTTGTTGGTAGCATCGTTCATCAGTTCTGCTGGTACCCCGATAATAAGACCTATCTCGCGTGCGCTTTGTCGTTTGTCATTCAGCCAATCAGCGTCCAACGGGGAAAGGGACATTTGTTTCCAATCAAGTCCGCCCTCTAAGAGTATCGGCATGCCTGCGTTCTTAGCACCCGAATAACTTTGCACAATGCGACGCTTAAGGTTGCGATAGGCGTCCGGGCTTAAAGGGGTTGCGGATGTGATAATGCCAGTTGGGCGACCGCTATTTTGCTTTAATGCCTTAGTCCATTCTTCCCCCGCAGTCATACTGTCAATGATAATGCTGGCAACTGCCACAGGTGATAGGCCGTAGTAGTCGTCATAGGGGTTAAAGGTTTTCCAGTGCATAACCTTATCTGGCGTAAATGACTGCCGTTGCTGACCGACTGTATACTCATAAGCATCCACATACCCTTGGCTTGCCATAACGGTTACACGGTTAGAGCGTAAACACCATAGCTGTGTAGGAAGCCCATTCGTCGGCCCCGCAACAGCCAAGAACGTGTTGCCAGTTAACAGACGATATGACATCATTTGCTCAATGAATAGACTTCTCCTGGTGTCGGGGTTGGGATTGTTAAGTAAGTCAAGCCCCTTGTGTGTTTCCAGCCTTGTCTTCTTAGTGCTATCCGTAAACACTTGCCATTCAATGCCCGCGCAGTTGCTAGAGATGTATTGTATTGCTTTAAATAAATATGGATTGGCTGCGTAGGCGAAGGCAAACTGCCCGTTGGGGCGTACGAAATTGCCCCCCTGTCCGGATTGGAGAAAGCTATCATAGATAATAGACGCGCCTAAATCCTTCTCACTGTATCCATGTACAACTGGCAATTCCGGTTCTCTATTAAAGAATGGAATTAAATCCTTGAACTTCATTATTTCCTCCCAAGTATACGCTGGCATTTACCAGTACGTATGACTTGCTGATTATAAATACTACCATTCTTCCCCTCTTATGTTGTCAAAGTACTCATCCTCTTCGTCCCTGGGTGTAAATTCATTTGTAAGCAAGTTATGCCCAAGAATTTTCTCCCTTTCAAAGTTGCGGACGGAAGGTACTATAATCTGTGGTATATAAGTAACTGCCATCGCAACGGTGTCGCCAAAATCGTCATGTTTCCCCAATGGAAGCATTATTATCTCCTTCTCTAAATCTGGCAATATCGCTATATCGTCGCTATGGTATATCCTCCCATTTTGGTAGTACACTGCTGCACTTACGAACCTTGTTTCCTTTCGTATCCTCCCTGGGTTGTAGGCCCGAACTGGAAGCCCCCTAACCATTAACTGTTGCACAATGGCTAGTTGGTAGGCCACACTTTCAATGGCAATAAAAACAGGCTTGTAACGGTTGTACATGGCTATGATTGCTTGCACCTGTTCGGGGTTGTCAAGCTTATCACGCATACAGTCTATTAGTATCAAGTCTGTGTCCGGGCTTAAACCCCACATGGAAACAACCGTGTAATCGGAGGTGGTGTTCTTTGTAATCGCAAGGTCAACAGTTGCAAAGAAGATTAAAGTATCCTCAAACCAGAACTTCCCAGAATTGCCAAGGCGGTAACCTTTGTAGCCATTGTCGGTGAATGGGTACGCACGTTGCAACCATTGGCTCTTAACCATACCACCATCCGCAGGTACCGGGCGTTGCTGGAATTGTCCGGCATAGGAAATAGCACGCATTGCTTTTTTGTATTGCTGCAATACCTCTATCCCTATGTGGTTCTTCCATAACACCTCCCCTTCTTCAGTCCTGGGGTCGGTCCACCCGATACTTGTAGGGGTTTTATCAAGTTCATACTCTGCGGGTAGCACCATGCTATCCCAATCAGAGGTTTTAAGTATCATCCCTGACACATCATCCTCCGACAACCTTTGCATGATGTTTACAATAGCGCCCTTAGTAGGATCATTCAGGCGCGTACTTAACCCGCTGTTAAACCAATCATTCGTAGCTTTCTTAATGGCTTCGCTGTCTGAGCGGGCGTAGTTCAACAGGTCGTCAGCAATAACAAAGTCGGCCCCGAACCCGGTTATTGTTCCACCTGTTGACGTGCTAAACATTGCACCACTTGCAGTATTGCTATAATGGGACTTAACATTTTGGTCGCCAGATAGCTTTACCTTATCCCCCCACAGTTCTAAGAACCAAGGACTTTCTAACACATCCCTTCTCTTCCTGCTCAACTCATGGGATAGAGGCATGGAGTATGACACGCAAATAAACTTCTTTTCTGGCTGTGTAATCCATACCCATACAGGAAAGGCAATGCTGCATAGAATGGATTTAGCATGCCTAGGCGGAACGTTAATGTTTAGCCGCTTAATCCTTCCATCCTTTACCGCCTCTAAGTGCTCACAGATTGCGTGTATATGCCAGTTGTCTACGAACGTTACACCCGGCTCAATAACATGCCAAGCAGCTTTAAGAAAAGAGTATAAGGATAGCTCGTAAACTTTCTTCTGTATTAACCTTAGTTTTACCGCTTTAAGTTCTTCAATGGTACTCATTGCTTTATCCCTCAATCTGAAGGAATTGCAACTCTCTGCGCAATTGTTCTAAGGTCATCTCCTCAACTTTAATGCTCATTTCTTTCTTTAACATATCCACGTTCACACTCTGCACATTCCCATCCATGCTAAGCGCAACGTGCCCAAGGCGTTGATATTCCGTAACAACCTTTGCAAGTTTAGGAATGAGCACAGCCTTATCTTCTTCATCTGAAGTTAAGATTGCATGATACGCCCATTCCACTGCTTGCTTAGCTATCATGTAGCATCGCATATCAAACTCTGTAATGGCCTTGGAACGTTCTTCCGCCGTTTGAGAAAAGACTTTCTCATAGCACAGTGACCTATACTCATTACGCACTTCTACCCAATTCTCACGCTTTGCCACTTCTTCCACCTGGGATTTGGGCATTTCGTAGTGCATAGCAATTTGCCCAATGGTAGGCCATAGGTGCTTTCCATCTTCCTCCGTATACCCTAGTACGTAACGCCCCTTCACCTCTTGCCACTTGTAAACCTTTTCCCTTGCCATGATGCACCTCTAAGAAGCTTGTACAGGGGCCGCGTTAAACGTTACATTACTTACAACTTCAGGGGCGGGCACATTACTGACCTCTGTTACTACAGGGGCCGGAGTAGCGTTCACCACAGGCACAACAGGGGCTTCAACTGGCAACGCTGGACCTATTGCATCCTCATACTCAGCAACGTTCTCTGACACGTCTGGTACGCTGGCAACTGCATCAACATTCATTCCACCTGTTACCTTATGGTACTCAGCCTGGGCGACTGCTTGCCCTTCGGAGGATACTTGTGCTAGTTGTGGGTCGCCAATAGCGCTAAAGAACTTGCTTAAGCCCGCTAACACTGCGTACGCTCCTGCCATAGCACCAGAATAGACAACGGTGCTATCTACAATATGACCGGTCACAACTGCTTGGGATATCACCGCTCCCATAGCTACTACTCCGGCAAGTATTAACGCCTTGCCCAACTTTAAACTTGCACGTTCTAGGGGCGATAGGGAAGCTCCTGCAGCATTACGTGCAAGGATTGATGGTTTGTTTGTGTTCATGTTCTTATACTCCTTAAGCAATCTTATTCACTTCAACATTCAACGCCTGTAAGGTTGCGACTACTGCACTTGCTTCTGAGATACTGGTGTTAAGTAAATTCCTGCTTGCATCTGAGATACCAGAAGCACTAACGACTGTACTTGCAATTTGTGTTTGTAATTGTTTGATAACAGCATTAGCCGCGTCCAACGACACTTGTAGGGCATTGTAGTTTCCAGCATCTTTCGTTGCTTGGGTTACTGCTGCATTGCTTGCAGTTATAGTGGTTTGTAGTGCAAGGATAGCGGGGTTAAGGTTTGTACCCACGTTCGCAACATAGACCACTTGATTAAGCGTGCTATCCCATCCTAAAGGTTTATCGAACTTGTTGGCCTTATCATACACTACAATCCCACGCTCGTATGCCTGGAACGTTCCATCATAACTTGCAATGCCCAGGGATATTTCGTTGGTTAGTGGGCGTCCTAGGTAGGTTACCCCGCATGCCATGTTACCACCGTAAGACTTGTAGAACTTAAGGATTGCACCGTGTATCATCTTGCCGGTTGCTTTGTTTATCCATTGCTCATTGGGCGCGCCGGGGTTTACAAAAGTGTAATCACCCTTAACCGTTGCGTTGCTTGCGTCTATCACCGTTGTATCTCCATTCATTAAGAACTCTAACATCGCCGCTTCAGGATACGGACCTGGGCAGTATGCACGATTTGCCATATCAAGGTCATGATGGTATCCTATCCCCAAGCCCGCGCTATCTACCATATGCTTCTCAATGGCATACGTGTCACATAATAACTGCACTAATCTAAAAGAACTATCCTGTTGCGCCGAAGTCAACACATCCATGTTATCTGGCACTCCATTAGCCCCCAGGTGGTTCTTCACATGCTCAATGCTAATGGTGTAAAGGTTTGCGTTGCCAGCTTTTTTAATAAAGTGTTGGTCATTTAAACCGTTCCCCCACATGCCATAGTTGATTGGCCCCAACTGCACTACTACTCCGTCCTTGCCAATTACAAAGTGCGTACTTGCTTGTACGGTGGAATTCTGGAAGTAATACGCAACACTCTCTGCATCCGTAAATCCCGCAGTTCCATGTAAAACTATCATGGTTGGTTTGTTGCTGTTTGCACCGAATGACTTCGCCAGACACGGCATTTTGACCGCGCCCCTAACGTATCCATCCGAGCCGAACGAAAAGTCTATAGCCACTTGCTACTCCTTGCTTACTATCTTGCATCTACTTAATGGGAACGGTTGAGGTAAACACCTCATCGCTCTGTACGTCTAAGACCACCTCAATACGGAACGCCCCGCCGTTCTTACACATTATTCATTTCCCTCTCTGCTTTAACAGCTTGCTCAACTAATCTCTCGAACTCTTTTTCAACTTCTCTCCGCCCCTGTAGGTTGCCTAGTTGGTTAAGACAGAAGCCAAGCCCAACGCCTAGTAACGTACTTATCCTGATGTTATCCTGATAACCAAGCGCGTTACCTGCAATCATCATAGCAAACAATCCGAACAGCAATACAAACACAAACACCGTTGCAAGCCGATTAAAGAGCGCCGTCCTTAGCATACTTGCATTGTAGTTCATACACTTCCCCCCTGATAAGTTTCAATAGATAAATGGTGACAGAAGTTAACAACACCGTACCCAGAACGACTACAGTAAGGTAGTCAAGGCGGTCACCGATAGCCGCGCCGAATGCGTACTGGTAGGCGTTATAAACATCCCATAATGTATACAGGTAGATAAACAAGCAAGCAAAAGCAAGCGTGACTTTATACATAATCACTTCTTTCCGGGCAGTCTACAGAGCTTAGCAATAGTGGACTGCGCCTCTGTATTATCCCCTTCCATACTGTCAATATGCGGGTTATGCAGCATCGTGTATCCATGCCCGTTACGGTCTAGCTTCCTGGTAGTGCAGGTGCAAGTTATGGTATACGTTGCGTCCCGTTCAAATTGGCAAGGGTAAAGGGATACAGTAAAATATCTTTGCTCATTCTTGTCCATGAACCATACGTACCAAGCATTGCGATCTGGCGTGCGAGATACGGAGATGGTGAGCAGGTTAAGCGTTCTCATAAGTTTATCCTTTCATGCGCCGTTGGCGCGTTAATAGTGATAGCACGAAACGCCCTTATAGCTATATAGCTGGAAACATAGGAAACATTTGTGCTTTTGTGGTTTAATTGTGTATCTGCGGTACAACTGTTTTTTCTTTTTACTGACATCCTTATTATACAACAGCCCAGTTGGTTCTCCCGGAACTGGTGCAATCGTAGACGTGCCAAATGGGAACTCGTCAAAGTGGGTCACCTGCCCTATTTTAAGGCCAAAAAGTGCCAATAGTGGGGCGAAAACCCTATTTTTAGAGATTGTGTGTGTGATGTGTGTGCTATGGGTGTGTACAACTTGTGGATAAGTCCGTGTAAATATTTGCCAATTATAGGTCACTGATCTAGACATCCTCCCGCCAAGTGCCATAAGTAGTACCAGACATCCGCCTTAACAACCCCGCGTACCATGTGTAGTAATGCGTACAAGTTAAAACACAATAAAATACAGGCCAGAAAGCTTTTTACGCTCCCCGACCTGTACATTTCTCGCACCCCCCTAACTCCCCCCACCACCTTTGCTGTTTGTATCAACGTCATAGCAGCAGAAGTAACTTATCGTGCCATTCACATACAGCGGGGTGCATACGTCTTTGAGGAAAACATCTGTCTGGTCCAACACGTTCAGCTTATCAGCAATTTCAAGGATGATGTACTTTGAAGGAACGTTCTTAACAAGCGCTTCAATGCCCATGGATTTAATATCGTGCTGAATGCTAGCAAAGCAGGCTTCAGCTTCCTCAACATCCTTAAAACAGAGCGTAATAATCGCATTAAGCATTGCATACCACCCATTCTGTTTCTTCTGGCAAGCCCGCGTCCTGCTCAGTGAGGAGTATCTGTAAAACTTCATTCTCTGTAAAGGTGATAGTATCGCACCCTAATCCGTCGTAGGCAAAGGAAACTTCGTAAAGGGCTTTTGTGAGGTAT
>OCTA010000960.1_pt1 | contig 26894 bp, 32 predicted proteins | sample 1538991 | NCBI WGS metagenome assembly OCTA01 (sample SAMEA3539302, study PRJEB22396) | soil metagenome | biome: tundra; feature: field; material: soil | place: USA | collected 2010-05 | depth 0.15 m | reverse complement strand
CGTTCACCTCTTCACTGACAAGACCCTTTTGGATCTCCGCAACCAGGCGCCGCCGATCCGATACGGTCAGGCGCTTCGCTTCTTCGACGATCTCGTTGATGGTGTGCATGAACCTAAACCGATCTTATGCCGGCGGCCGTGGTTCCGCCAGTCTACTCGGCGGCGGGCCCTCGCGCATATCGAGTTACCGCTTCGCCGGCCACATCAAGCACGGCGGCGATTTGTTCCCGGCTAACCGTCGGAAAGTCGTCCAGGAAGTCGTCGACACGATCTCCGACCTTCAGGTAGTCCATCAACGTCTGGACGGGTACGCGGGTTCCGTCGAAGACAGGCGTTCCCGAAAGGATCTCCGGGTCGACACGAATTGAGGACTGGATCGACTTCATTGGTGCAATCATAGCGCGGTTTCTGTGTGCGGGTACTGAGAGTGGGTTTCCTGTGAACCGGAATGACTCAAGCGGCGCGGCGGTGTGGGCCGATGAGAATGTCAGCAGAGATGCCCAACTCCTCGCGCAACCGGACGATCATGGCGACGGTCAGGGGCCTCTTGCGGTTGAGCACTTCGGAGACGCGCGCTCGGCTTCCGATGATGTCGATAAGGTCGCTTCGGGTCAGCCCCATCTGCTCCATCCGGAATCGGATGGCATCGATTGGGTCTGGCGGATCGATGGGGTGGTGCTTCGCCTCGTACGCATCGACCAGGGTCACCAGAATCTCCAACTTGTCCGCTTCCGGCGTGCCCGATCGCGCGCCCCAAAGGCGCTCAACCTCCCGCAAGGCCTGGGCGTGATCTCGCTGATTTCGAATCGGTCGAATATCCATAGGTGTTTCCCTCTGCTACAGGGTCCTCACGTCGAGGTCGTCGTAACTCTTGTGTGTGCCGACGAACTTGATCCAGATGGTCCGCCCGGGGAACCACACTTTGACGACCAGGCGGTATTTGTTCCCCGCGATGTTGAAGACCACCCGTTCACTGTCGATGATGCTTGCCGTCGCATACCGCCGCTTGATGTCAGCCATCGAGCGCCAGGTACCATGGCTGGCTTCGGCAAACCACGCTTGCAGCGCTCCCATCGCGTCGGCGTGTTTGGACCAGAAGGTGCGCAGGGTATTTCTGGCAATCACACGCATTGGCTAGGCTATGTTCTGGAAGGTAGCATGGTCCCATTTTGGGAGCAAGGCACCCTGACCTCTGTTTCTGATGTACAGAGCGGCCAGCGGGCGCTTCTGGTCGAAGCCAAGTCGGGCGAAACCGTGTCGTCGGATGCGTTCGACAGCCTAGACAAGGTGCAGGCAGTGCTAGAGACGGGAAGCCATCAGCTCAAGGCAAGCAAGATGGTGGTCCATGGCGGGAGTGACCGCTGGATCCACCGGGAGACCACCGCTCTACCTTGGGGCGACATTGACCGCTACGATTGGGCGAAAGGGTCGTACCATGGGCGATAACATGCTTCACACCGGACCCTCATCGACCTCAAAGCCCGCAAGCCCCGGCCCGATGTGCCGCCGACCCTTAGCCAAGGCGCTCGCCAAGCTCTTTCAATCCCGCACCGAGGGGGACGACGTCGATATCTCGGAAACGGTATCGCTGGTGGCCGCCGTAAAGCAACAAGCCGCGCGCCTGCGGGTAGTCGGCACAGAACAATCGCAAGGCGGTGATGTCGTCCTCGCGAAAACGGGCGGTTCGCTTGACCTCGATGGCATGCAGGCCACGTTCGCCGTATAGGACGAAGTCGACTTCCTTGCCGTCAAAAGTCCGCCAAAAGTGCAGGTCGTAACCAAGAGCGCGGTTCGCGTTTTCCGCGCGCAGCGATTGCAGCACCAAGGTTTCGATAGCGGCCCCGTCGATGTCTTCGGTGCTGTCCAAGGGTCCGCGGGGGCGCATGGCCCGGTAAACCCCCGCGTCGAAAAAGTAGAACTTGGGATGTGTGGTGAGCTTGCGCTTCGCGCGCCGGTGAAATGGGGGCAGACGCACGGCAAGCAGGAGATCTTCGATGAGGTCGAAGTGGCTTTCGACCGTCTTGCGATTGATGCCGCAGTCGGCAGCAACCGCTTGCATGTTCAGCACCGAGCCCTGCGAGAAGCTGGCAGTCTCGAGAAACCGGCTGAAGCTGGCTACATTGCGCACCAGCGCCTCCTGCTGCACCTCTTGGCGAAGGTAGGTACCGACGTAGCTTTTCAGGTACTCGACGGGATCGTCGCCAACCCACACGGTCGGCAGCATCCCGTAGCGTATGGCGTGCTGCAAATTGAACTTGGGGCCGAGCTCGGCCGCGGTGAACGGGTGCATGGTCAGCGTTCGCGCGCGACCTGCAAGAAGGTTCCCGCCTGAACGCTTGATCTTGCGCGTGGACGAACCTGTGAGGATGAAACGGAATCGGCGGTTTTCGATCAGGCGGTGGACCTCGTCGAGAAGCGACGGCAGCTTCTGCACCTCGTCGACAACGATGGTCTTGGCTTTGGCTGCGTCGGCCAAGGCTTCCAGTCGGTCGGCGTGCCCAGCCAGCTCGACAAAGGTGGATTCCTTGAGCAGGTCGACGCGAAGGGCGGAGGGCAGCGCCGACCCGATCCAAGTGGACTTTCCGGTACCACGCGGGCCGAATAGAAACAGGCTCGCGGAGCCCGGGAGGCTCATCGTTCTGGCAATCACGTTGCCATTTTTACCATAAAAAAGGCATCAGCGATGCCGGAACATGGGCAGCGTTCCAAGCGAAGTGGGGAGCAAGAGGGTTGGGTGAGGGGCCGTTTCTTGCCGGACTCCTCATCCCAACCTTCTCCTCGGCGGATCGAGGAGAAGGGGCGCGGATTTCTTTGTCGTGCGTCAGTCAAACGCAACAGCGGCTCCCACGCTCGCTGATCTAGCCCGCAGCCTTGAGCGCTTCAGGCATTCGAGCGACCGGTCGCACCGGCCTTGTTCTCGTGAGGTCGTGCATCGCCTGAAGATTGAGCCAGTACTTCGGGGTCTGGCCAAAGGCACCGCCTAGAATCCAAGCGGTCTCGGGCGTGATGCCACGCTTTCCATTGATGATCTCGCTTATCCTTTGCATGGACATGCCTGTCCGCTGGTGAAAAGTCGTCTGCGAGACGCCCAGTTCTACGAGCATCTCTCGTAGAAACTCGCCCGGGTGAGGGGTGATTCTGCCCGGAAGCCCCTTGTTTGGTATGGATGCCATGTCTCTCTCCAGTGCTGCTGAATTCCCTAGTCGGTTTCCTAGTGATAGTCCGTCAGTTCGACGTCATGCGCTCCGCCCGACCAGCGAAAGCAAATCCTCCATTGATCGTTAACGCGAATCGAGTATTGCTCCACGCGATCCCCCTTCAACTTTTCCAGTCGATTCGACGGAGGCTGCCTCAAGTCCTCGAGCTCCTCCGCCGCATCGACGGTGATAAGCTTCTTGAAGGCGCGATTCTGCACATCGGGCGGGACTTGCCGAACTCTGGCGCTGGTTCTGCCCTGCCAGAGATCTGCTGTTCGGGCGTCCGCGAAGCTGTGAATCACGCATCCATGAAGGTAGCGAGTTCATCGTTTCCAGGCAAGGGCATTTTCACCCCTTCCGTGAAGACGCGAAGACCGCCACGAATGAGACTTGAAAGGTTGACCGGCGGCGGCTCTTTCTGGTCCACCTTCAGGTCCTTTTCCAGCGAGCTTTCGATCTCATGAATCAGGCGACGGCGCTCCGGCACCGGCAGGCGATTGGGGCAGAGTTACCGAACACCACGACCTCGCGCTGGTCTCCTCGGCGTCCTACTCGTCGCGGTCCTTGGCCAGGAGCACATCGGTCGAGGGCTGGGTGTCACGCACCGTCATCGAGGTCATATGGCAAGCGTACTATGGGGGGCATGGCCGATGACGTGGCGGCTGCGCGGGGCGAGGCTATTGGCCGGAATGGCCTGGGGTGCCCGTCGAATGCAGAAAGTCTTGGATGGTGACCCCGCGCATGCGATCGGTTTCGAAGGGAGTCTGGCAGATCATAGTCAGCTTGGCCGTGGGGAAGGCGCGCGCGAACCAAGCGAGCTTGATGGGTGAAACCGGACCACGCTTCACTTCGATGTACTCGTTCGGTGAAGGCACGAAATCCAGCTCATGCTCGTTGCTCTGCCAGAACGGCAGGCGCTCGGGCTCGGCCTCGCCCGCAAGGGCGCGGCGCCGGTAGAGCTCTTGTGCTACTAGCCACTCGAGCCATACCCCCTGCCGTGCCGGTGACAGGGCGCCAAAGTCGCCGGGGCAGCGCAGCGTCTCGGGCGCCCACGCGACCGCCACCAGCAGATTCACGAACGGTGACTTGCCTGGTTTCCGCGGCAGCTCGATGCGGCGCGAGGCGTCCCACGGCAGCGAAATGCCCACGCTCAGCAGGTCCGCCAGCATTTCCAGATAGCCGGCAGCGACTGTGTTATTGGCCAGGCCTGCCTCGCGCGCCAGCTTCGTCTGTCCGAGCGGACTGCTCCCGTGCCGGTGCAGATTCTCCATCACGGCGACGAGCGAGTGGCGCTGCCGGCCGGCGATGGCGCATTCGCCAAGGATCCAGTCTCGCGTCGTCTCGATGATCCACTCGGGAATGCGCCGCTGTCGCCCCAGCTCGGCACAGGCCGCTGGGGAGCCGCCGGAAAGAAGGTACGCAGGCAGGAGCGCCTCGCCGAGGTCGTTGCCGCAGACGCGGGCGAACTCCGAAAACGAAACGGGCAGGAAGAGATAGTGCGTTCTTGCGAGCTTGCCTTTCCGCCCCGGCAACCGCTCGGTGCCGTGGCGGAGATCGGTTGCTTTCGAGCCGGTGGTCACGACCAGGACCTTGCGCAGGAAGCCTTGGTCCAGGGCTCGCTTGAGGCCCTTGGACCAGTCGCGTACGACTGTGATTTCGTCGATGAAGAGCCTGCGAACGGGGGCTTGCGGTGGGTACAGGGACGCGAGATCGCGAAGGACGTCGGAAAGATGGCGGTCGTCGCGAAGATGGTCGCCGTTGAGATAGAGCCCGCTGCCAGGGCCAAACTCCTGGATGGTCTTGCGCAAGGCCCCTTCGATCCAGGTGGACTTGCCGAACTGACGCGGTCCTCGAACCAGGATCAAACCCGGTTCGCGGGGAAGGTCGTCGAGACCGAACTGGTGTCGGAAGATGAAGCTCGACGTGCGGAGAAGATCCAGGTGGGGCAGCAGTCCCTCACGCTCGACTTCCCCTCGTAAGAGCGCGCTGTTGACCTCGTGTCTTGCGTCGAGATGGTCAACGTCCATAACGTTGATAGTATCAACGTCCATGACGTTGGTCAACCCAACTCGTATCGCGTTCCAGTATCGGCAACCAGCGCTGGATTCAATCCTCAATGTCCTTGAACAGCAAAGACTCGTCCCCGAGCTTGTTGTCCGTCGATTCGAATAGGCCGGTCGTGGGAGGACGGCGAGGATACCGCAGTCACTATTCGCTCAACGACGAGCAGGCCCCTCAAACGCCGGTCAGCCAGGCGAGCGCGGCTGGGCAGTCGACGATTCGAACCGGCGATTCGACGAATCCTTTAGGATCGCGGGTCACGATGGCGTCGCAACCGCAAGATTCCGCCGCGGATGCGCAGACGGCGTCCTCGAAGTCGGGCCAGCCAAGGGACAAGGCTCGCCGCAGAACCTTCTCGTCAACCGGCGCCACTGCAAAGGTGCGCAAGATTCCGTCGGTCGCGCGTCGAGCGAAAGCGGCGCCCTGGGCGCGGGAAACCAAGTAGAAGATGGTCGTGACCCCATGAGCTGGGATGTACCCCCGGCCCTTGCCCCGCTCGAGGGCAGCCCACAAGCGCGCCGCGCTGGCCGCTTCGGCTCGATCCAGAACAACGTCGAGCACGATGTTCAGATCGAGCAGCAGTCGCTTCACCGATATTTCCTTCGCAGGTGACGCCCGTATTCGTCGTGGGAGACACCCTTGGCCGCTCCACGCAACATGCGCAGGACCGGGGGATCCTCCTCCCCAGAAGTGACTGGCGCGCCGACTAGGCCGAGATAGCGCTCGACCATCTGCGAAACCGAGGTGTCATGGTGAGCGGCGTAGCGTTTGGCCTGCGCAGCGACCTTCGCGTCCACGTTGAGGGTCAGCTTGGGCATGCACGTATACTAGTTCAAGATTTACACGTATGCCAGAGCCTCTGGGGTTAGGGTTCTGCCCGTCTGAGCAGCGGTTCAACGCCTGATCACGCTAACGCTGTCGCTGTGGTCGAGCGCTACGGCGTGGCGAATCCCCTGTTGATGCGGCGATTGCTCCGGCACTGCCTTGGCCATCCGGCCTCGCTTTTGAGCGTCCACAAACTCTATGCATGCCATCGACTGGGCGCTGGCCTATTCGTTTGTGGCCGAACCCACCATCGATGTCGGAAAGAAACTGGAGACGGCCGTCTTCCTGCATTGGCGCCGTCAGCGCGAGGATCTGGGCTACCTGGCTGGGGCCGGGGATCGGGAGGTGGATCTGGTCGTGAACCGGGAGCATCCCGAGCAACTCATCAACGTGGCCTACTCCGTTTCTCGGGCGCAAACATGGGAGCGCGAGATCGCCGCACTGGAGAAGGGTGCGGCCAGGTTTCCGCGGGCGCCGCGCACGCTGGTGGCGCACGAACACACCGCGCGCAAACCACCGGCCGGGATCGAGGTTGTCGATGCCTGGCGCTACCTGCTGGCGACTCCGTCACCAGGTGGCGTGCGGCCGGATTAGGCGCCTATTGGTTAGCCAGCGTTGCATCGTACAACGACATCGTGATAGATTGACATATCGTTGTACGGAGAAAGTCATGTCGGTGGTCACGGTGTCCCCAAAGTTCCAGGTTGTCATTCCCCTGCAAATCCGCGACACGCTTGGGCTGAAGCCAGGACAAAAGGTTGAAGCGTTGCAATACCTCGATCGTGTCGAGTTCATTCCGGTCCGGTCGCCGCGCGCGATGCGTGGCTTCTTGAAGGGAATCAACACGACGGTGCCTCGCGAGAAGGATCGAGTGTGAACGTTGTTGATTCTTCCGCCTGGCTTGAATACTTCGCGGATGGACCGAATGCGGGATTCTTCGCGCCGGCGATCGAGGCCACCGATGAGTTGATCGTTCCGTCGATCTGCCTGCTGGAAGTCTTCAAACGGGTATGCCGGCAACGAGGTGAAGGCCCCGCCCTTCAAGCTGTGGCGGTGATGCAGCAAGGGCGAGTCGTAGACCTTGATTCCGCGTTGGCGCTGATTGCCGCAAAGATTGGAAGCGACACGAAGCTGGCCCTTGCCGACAGCGTCGTGCTTGCGGCCGCGCGCCAGACCGATGCGACGTTGTGGACGCAGGATGCTGACTTTGCGGGCCTACCCGATGTGAAGTTTCGGGCAAAGAAGAGTACGGCTCGGCCTGGCTAGTCGCGTGGGCAGCCGGTCAGGCTTTACTGGCCTTGAATCCCTTCGAGCCATCGTGAAGTACATCCTTGATACCGACAGTGTCAGCTTCGCTCTGCGCGGACATGGGGACGTGGGCGCGCGCATCCGGGCGTGCCTCCGTCGGACCTCTGCATCAGTGCGATCACGCTCGCCGAACTTCGCTACGGAGCTGACCGAAAGGGATCGCGGAAACTGCATGGCCTCATCGACACGTTCGCGTCGGCCGTCGAAGTCGTGTCGTTCGACGAAGCCGCGGCAGCGGAGTTCGGACGCACCGGTAGCATGCTGGCCGGACGAAGAACACCCTTGGGGGAGTTCGATGTCTTGATCGCCGCGCATGCAGTGGCTCTGCCCGAGTTGGCCGGTCACGTGCAAAGGTGGATTCCTTGAGCAGGTCGATGGGCAGGGCGGTGGGCAGCGCCGACGAATCCTCGAGGGCGGCCCACAAGCGAGCAGCGCTGGCCGCTTCGGCTCGATCCAGAACAACGTCGAGCACCATGTTCGGGTCGAGCAGCACCCAGGCTTTGCCTGGCGCAAGACAAGCTCTAGCTAGGTTCGGTTCACCACGAGATCCACGGGCGAGCCCTTGGGCGCCTGTTGATTGGCGGCCGGGATCTGTTCCAGGATCAAGCCGTCGGTGTGATCCTCGTCGGAGCGCGAACGGGTATTGCCCACGGTGAACCCGGCCTTTTGCAACTCTTCCTTGGCCTTTGCGAGCGAGCGGCCGATCACGCTCGGCACGGGAATCGTCCCCGCGCCTTTGGAGACCACGAGATCGATGGCCGTGCCCACCTTGGCTTCACCGCCCTCGGCCACGCTCTGCGAGATGACGTTCCCCACCTTCACCTCGGGGCTGTTGTCCTCGGTGACCTTGCCCAGAGCCAGTTTGGCCATCTCGATGCGCAGTTTGGCCTCGCCCAGCGCCAGCCCAACTAGCGCGGGCATCTTCACGGCAGTGGGGGCTTTGGCCACGGACACATCCACCGCCTGCCCGCGCTCGACGCGCGAACCTTCCATCGGCCGCTGCGCCACGATGTTGCCCGCGGGTGCCTTTGCGTCCTCGCGTTCTTCGCCCACCAAGAACATCAGGCCGCGGCTCTCGATAAGGGCGCGCGCGCTCTGCGAAGGCAACCCCAGCACCGAGGGCACTTCAACGGCATCGCGCGAAAGCACCGTGCGCTGAAGGGCAAAGGTCGTTCCGGCGGCCACGATGGCCGCAACCACTGCTGAAACCGCGACGTCTCGAAATGCCATGGGCCGGATGGTAGCACCGCTCGAAGATTTCGCGGTGGCAAACCTGGATCGCGCCTTGGAACTGTGCGGCGAGACCTTGCCTCGCCAGGCCAGGGCTGATAGGAGAAAGAGCAAGTCGGATTGGCTCTGTATTTAGGGAAAGGACGCAACACATGCGAACGGCGGCAAAAGTGTTTTTCGTAGCAACGGCGGCAGCGGGCTGCTTGGCCCTGGCGACCACGGCCACCAACTGTGGCGGTTCGAACGGCGAGCGGCCGAGCGGCAGCGGAGGTACGCCCAGCGTCGGCGGTTCGAACCTCGGCGGCTCGACTGGCCCAGGCGCAGGCGGCGCGACCGGCGCAGGCGGCACGACAGCTTCGGCAGCCATCTGTGCCAATTCCTCCGGTCTCATCTGCTCGACCGCCGCGGTGGTGCCGGCTAACGGGACCAGTGGCGGGGTGACCGATTTGACCGACTGGAACCCCAGTTGCTACCACTGGGGATCGAATCCCGGCCTGTTCGGCGCTATCTACGACTATGCTGATTCCAAATCGAGCATGAAGGTCACGGTCGATGGAACGCCCAAAGTCCTTCACTTCAAAGGAACGGTTGCGTCCGGCAGCTACGGCGGCGGGGGGCTTAGCTTCTTCGTCTGCGCATCGGTCGCATCGTTCACGCAGGTTGGATTCACCGTTTCCGGTAGTTCACCTGGCTGCGATCTTGAATTGCAGATTCAAACCTTCGACCAGCGGCCCACGAACCAGAGTCCCCCCGGAGGCTGCGACCCGGCGGGAAGTTGCTACGGATTCCCAGTATACAAGAAAGTCGCGATTCTCCCTGCCACGGGCGCGCCTGTTACCCAATTGCTCTCTGACTTCTCCGGCTGGTCGACGACCACCGCTGCCGAGGTGGTCGGCTTGCAGTGGCAGTTCACCGGGACACAGCTTGATCCCGACGCCGGCGCTGGCTGTCCCATCGACGTGACCATCACGGACGTGAAGTTCCAGTAGTAGGAACGATCGGCAAAGGCCTTCGTCGGTTCGAAACTGGCGAAGGCACCCCGCGGAATTGATGCGGTTTTCGGCAGAACTCAACCGCGCGAAGCGTAGACCCTTAGATGCCGGACCCTGTAAGGGTTTCGACCGCGGGCGTGCCAGTGCTTCCGTTCACCACAAGCAACCCGCTCTTCGCGCCGGCCGAGGTGGGTTTGAACTGAATACCAACGGTGCAAGTCGCTGACTTGGCGAGCGAGACGCCGGTGCAGGTATCGGCAGCTTTGACGAATTCCGGAGCAGTGATGCCCACGGTAAGCGCTCCCGAGGCGGTATCTCCGTTGTTTGCTATAGTGAAGGTGACAACCGCTCCGGTGGCGTCAACCGCCACCGAACCGAAGTCCGGCGCAGCCGGAGCGATGATGAGATCGACTGGCGAGCGAACGTAGCCGGAGAGGTCCACGGACACGGTCGACGCACCTGGTCCGGTATCAGTGACAATCAGGGTTGCGACCTCCGCTGTTGCGCTGAGCGCTTTGGGAGTATAGACAACCGAGATGCTCGTGGAGGCGAGCGAGGGCAACGAGGTGGATCCGGTCAGCGTGGCCGTGAAGTCCGGCGCATTCGCGCCGACAATCTTGAAAGCCAGCGGGCCAGCCGAGACGTCGCCCGCGTTCGCGACAGCGAACATAATCGGTGCACTGGGCACGCCAACCGTGGTCGCAAAAGACTGCTGCGAATTGGGGCTGATGATGAGCTTGGCGGGACTCTGCACCATGGCCGTGATGGGAACGGACTTGAATGTGCCGTTGGCACCGCCCGCGCTGATGGAGACACTTTCCGACTTCGCGCCGCGCGTGCTGGCGGAGAAATTCAAGACCACGGTGCAGGATGCACCCGCTGCGAGGGTTGAGGTACAAGTGCTCGTGGCATCCTTGAAGATGTCCATACCATTGAGGCCGACGTACAGATCCGAGATCGCCGCCAAGGCAGTGATGGTGATCGTCAGCGGGGGAGCAGCCAGGCCGACCGGGATGTTGCCAAGATCGATGGCCGATGGCGACACCTCCAGAGTGGCCGGTTGCGGAATCGCAGAGAAGAAGACTTCGACGTACTGGTCCGCATCCACGGTCAGGATGCAGGCTGCGGTGCCCGAGCACGGCCCTCCCCATCCAGTGAAGGTCGAGTTTCCATCAGGCGTCGCGGTCAGGGTGACCACGGTCCTCGCGGGGAAACTGGCAATGCATCCAATGCTGCAATTGATCCCAGGTGGCCAGGACGTGATGGTCCCATCGCCATCCCCCAATTGGACGACGCTCAAGTGCTTGACCGCAACAGGAACGTCGGGGGGAAGATCCGAGGGAGGAAAAGCAGCATCTGCTGGGAGCCGCAAATCTGGGGCAGTGTCTGGGGTCGCTTGCACGACCCGGCCATCCATCGCGTCGCCACCTTGTGCGAATCCCGACCCATCAACCGGCGAGTCGGAATTCGACACAGCTGCCGCCGCATCGCTGGCGCCAGTGCCCCCGGTTCCGCCGAAGCCGCCAGTTGATGAATCCGAATTTGACGGTGCGACCGCAGCGTCGCTGGGGCCACTGCCCCCTGTTCCGCTGGATTCGCCAGCCGATCCGTCCGAATTCGATGGTGCATCCGCAGCATCGGCGATGCCAATTCCGCCCGCGCCGCCTGAACCTCGCGCCGGGCCAGTTCCACCCAAACCGCCGGTCGAGGTTCCTCCCGAGCCGCCAGAGCTGCTCAAAGGGCCTCCTCCGCAACCCCATTGGACAAAAGCTGTCATCAGGAAGAGCAGGAGCACCCAATCGTGCAAGTGTTGTCGTCGGCTCAGGCGGTCCCCTTTTCAGCTTCCGTAATCGCAGCCTGATTTCGCAGGAGCGGAGCGCATGTGCTTCCTCCGGATGAGTCCACGCCCGCCATTCATAGAGACGGTTCGCAGAGGTGCAAAGAACCTCGCGACACTGGTCCGTGAACCTGTACCGGAATACCCTGGCAGTGTTGTGCCCGCCTAGCTTGGTCCCTGGCCACCGATTCTCGTCAGCCGCGCTGAGAAAAAATGGTTCCAACGTCCTCAAGACTACCTGGTTTGGCTGCGTGATATCATCCGGGTCACGCACAGCGAGGAGGACGGTGTCGCCGACAGATTTGCAAAACGCAAGCAGGCCCCGGTAGGTTGCCCCGGCGGGTTCATGAACAATTGAGTATCTGTCTAACTTCGCGGCCATGTTGAGAGTCAGCTCAAGATGAAGCCTACCCCGCTCGGAGTGACCGGTTCGGGTGTGTGTTCGGCGGCGTAGACCGCGTCTGGCATGACTACCGCCCCGACGGTTTTTCCGCTGGCGGTCGCCCCCGGCCACACCACGCTGCGGGCGATTTCCGCGCCTGCGGCGACCCGCCCGCCGCCGCAGACCACCGCCAGCGGCCCGACCACGGCGCCCGCCTCGACGATTGCGCCGGCCGCGATGCGCACCGGCGCGCGAATCTGGGCGCTCGGGTCGACTTGCGCACCGTCATCCACGCCCACGAGAGGTCCAGGCGCTTGCGGTAAGAATGCCGGGTTTTGCAGGAGATCGAGGTTGCCAGCCAGGTAGCGCTCGGGCGTCGAGTGCTCGGCAAAGTAGCCGTTCATGGTTAGCGAGGCGATGCGATTTCCCGCCAGCAGAGCGGGAATGTAGGCGTCACCGATGATATCCGAAACCCCTTCGGGCAGACGGTCGAGCAGGCCCAGTTCGACGATATGGATCCCGGTGAACATGCGCGGCAGCACGGGCCCGAACGCCGTACGATCGGCGCGCTTGCCCCGAATGCTCAGCACCGTGCCAGTGGTGTCCACGCCGATGGGCGCCCACAGCTCGGGATTGGGATCCTCGCGCACGACCATGGTGGCCACCGTGCCCTGGGCGGCATTGCGATGCGCGGCCAGCACGGTATTCAAGTCGATGTTGGCCGCAACCTTGCCATTCAAAACCAGCACCGGCCCAGGCGAGAACATGTACCTCGCCTTCCACAGCGCCCCCCCCGTGCCCAGTAGCTCCTCTTCGGCTGAGTAGCGCAGGCGCACGCCGAAGCGCGAGCCATCGCCCAGGGCCTGTCCGATCTTGTCGCCGTGGTGGTGGAGGTTGATGATGATGTCGTGGAGGCCCGCCCGCCGGCACAGCTCGATGCCGTAGGTGATGGCCGGGTATCCGCACACCGGCAAGAGCGGCTTGGGCAGTGCCAGCCCCATGGATCCGAGTCGGGTCGAACGCCCGGCAGCGAGAATCATCGCTTGCATGGCCGCTATTATTCACCACTCACCAGGCGATGAACACTTTACTGGCGATTGTAATGGGAACCCTGAAAGGGTTTGCTCTGCACTCGGCACCCAGCACCCGCCCTGCCACCCTCTCGCTGCGCTCGGCCTCGCCAAACCCTCGGCACCCACCACCCGCCACCCACCCTGCCGCACCCGCGCTTCGCGCGACCTCGCGCGACGCTCCCCCCTTCGGGGACTTCGGGACCTACACCTTCCCCACCACCCCCGCTCGCTGCGCTCGCGCCCTCGCGCTGCCGGCAAAGCCAGCGAAGCGTAGGCTCCGCACGCGTCAGGCAAAAGATCGTGAATCGCCACTCGGCTAAAGTCCCGCTTTTGTGCAAAAATGCTCCCCATGCTGGGCACCATCGGGCTGTTTCTGCGCTCCCACGACAACGACTACCAGCAGCGGCTCAAGGAAGTCGGCCTGCGCGAGGCCAAGCGGCAGGGATTCGATATCGTGGTCGAGTCAGCCCAGAACGATGCCACCCGGCAGGTCGAACAGATCCGGGCTGCCATCAAGAATGCCCCGACGACGAAGCTGGTGGCTGTTCTGGCCAGCGCCGTGCGCGACGATGTCCTGCCCGAGGTCGTGCGCGAAGCCGCCGAGGCCGGACTCGATTGGGCGCTGCTCAACGAGGGCACCTACATCGACGGGATTCACGAGCAGTATCCCAAGCGCGCGATTTTCGCCGTCACCCCCGACCAGGCCGAAATAGGCCGCATTCACGGCCGCCAGGTGCGCGCGCTTCTCGGCAATGCCGGCAAGGTTCTGTGCGTGACCGGACCACTCAACACCGTGTCCGCCCAGAGGCGTCTGGAGGGACTCAAGGAAGTCCTGGCTGACAACTTCAGTCTCATCGAGCTCAACGCGGACTGGACCAGCGAGCGCGCGCGCATGGAGGTAGAGCGCTGGGCTCGAGCCCTCGCCTCCGACGCCGAGCTGCCGGGGATGTTCGTGGCCCACAACGACGAGATGGCACTCGGGGTGCGGCAAGCCCTGCGCGACGCCGCCTCGCAAAAGGATCTCCCGCTCGCCAAAGCCAGTATCACGGGCTGCGACGGGTCGCAGACCTTTGGGCAGCGTCTGGTGCGCGAGGGCCGGCTCAAAGCGACGGTGATCATGCCCCCAGCCTCGGGCGCGGCCATCGAATGGATCGCCCGCGTACGCACGAAAAGTGAATTGCCGCCCGTGCGCGTGATTCAGCCGGTGACCTCTTTTCCCGCGATTTCCGGCCTGAAGAAGTAGTCTTTTGACGTGTAACCTTCTGTGGTTTAATATCCTACATTAAACCACCCGGAGGCCGTCATGACGCAGACTCAACACACGCTCTTCGACAACCGTCGATTCGACTCACGCATCCCGCTCGAAATGTACGTCAGCGCTTATGTTCTCGACCAACCCCAGCGCGCGGTCACCATGGACATCAGCGAAAGCGGGCTCTACCTCAATGCCCTGCTTCAGCATCCGTATCCACCGCGCACTCCGGTGGGGCTGGAATTCGAGCTGCCTGCCCTTGGCGAAACCATCTGGGCCGCGGGCGAAACCTGCCGCGACACCCTGGACGACTATTTCTACGGCCTGGGGGTGCGCTTCACCCAAATGGCCAACCTGCACCAGCGCATGTTGCGCGAATACTGCTGGCACGCACGGGGCGGAGCGCCCGTGCGGAAGCCCGCGCAGCGTCCCGGGCGTTCGTTCAAGTTCTGGTCAACTCTAAGGCTGCCTTGATCGCGTAGAGCATGCTGGTTTCGTCGGCCTTGCCCTTGCCGGCGATGTCGTAGCCCGAACCATGATCCACAGAGGTGCGTACCACCGGCAGTCCCAAGGTGACGTTGACCGAGACACGTGGAAAGGCCGGCTTGACCGCGACCAGGCCTTGGTCGTGGTACATGGCCAGGATCAACTTGTAGCGTTTCACGCGCGCGATGAAGAAGGAATCGGCCGGAAACGGCCCGTCGCAGGCCCAGCCAGCGTGTCGCGCCTTTTCCATCGCGGGCAAGATGATTCGATCCTCTTCCAGGCCAAGAAGACCGTGTTCGCCCGCGTGCGGGTTGAGCCCGAGCACGGCGACCGGCAGCTTCTTGCCGTAGTACTTGCGCCCGGCCGCGGCCAGCATCGCGATGGTGGTGGCGATGCCCTGCTGGGAAAGATTCTTGGCCACGTCGGCGAGCGGGATGTGCGTGGTTTGCAGGGCCAGGATGTACTCGGGCGTGAGAAAAGCCATGCGCTCGTCGTGCACGCCGAGCGCCTTGGCCAGGTAGCCGGTGTGGCCGACGAAGCCGGGCTCGACCTTGGCCACCGCCTCCTTGGTCATGGGCGCGGTCACGATGGCGGCGACGGCCCCGCGCCGCGCCTTCTCGATGGCGAAATCCAGGTAGTCGAGCTGCTCGCGTCCATACGCGAGAACGCCAAAGCGAAATTCCGACTTCGGGATCTTGCTGAGTTCGAACAATGGGATGCGCGTGGGCGCCTGCACCGTGGCCGAAAACGCATCGACCACCTCGACGGGAATGGTGGCGCGCGCGATGCGCTTGGCCTGCGCAAGCACATGGCCATCGCCCACGACGTACAGATTCGCCCGGCGCTTGACTAGAAGCGCGCGTATCTGTTTGGCCAGGGACGATTTGGGTCGCGCGAGAGCAGCCAGGGCGCTGACGATGACCTCGCCGGAGATCCCTGCAGGGTCGCCCAAAGTGATGAGGATGTTCTTGACGGGCTTCATCGAAAAGGAATTATCCTCGCCGTCGCAAGTCATTTCACGTGAATTCCGCCGCTCGGCAGCCGCTCGACAGCGCGGCCAAGTTCTCTGCCTTGGTGTAGGATTGGCGAAGGAGACGACATGGAACTTGCCGACCTCAACAAAGACGAACAAGTGGCGCTGGCTGGATTGCTGGAATTCGTGGTCTTGGCCAGCGGCCATGTGACCGAGGACGAAGCGCACGAAATCGAGGCCATTATCGAGGCCCTCGGAGATGCGCCCTATCGCAAGGCCGTGGACGAGGTCGACAAGCGCTTCCCCGACGAGCAGGCGCTGCGCACCTTTCTTTCCTCGATTGGGCGCCAGGAGGCGCGAGAGATCATCTACGGCACGGTGACCGAGGCCGCCATGACCGACACGGTGGAGGGACGGGAATCCGCCCTGCTCGAATGGCTGGCCAAGGAATGGAACGTCGAGGTCACCTACGAAGAGCCACCCGCGGGCGAAGAAGCCAAATGATCCAACCGCCTGACCGTCGGGTCGGGCGCGCACTCGGCGAGTGAATCGCCGCTGATCGGGTGGCGCAGGTTCGGCAGCGCCACTTCGGCGAGAGGAATGCGGACAAAGGGGCGCGACAAGAGGGCGGGATGGGGAACGCGCAGTCCCGGTTCCTCGATCACGGCCGCGCCGTAAAGAAGCAGGTCGATGTCGATGGTTCGCGGGGCCTTGGTTGCGCCGGCCGGGCGCATCCGCCCCTGCGCGCGCTCGATGGACAGACATGCTTGCAGAAGCGCAGGCGCGGAAAGCACGGTTTCGAGCCTCACCGCCGCATTGAGGTACATGGGCTGGTCCGCCCCGCCCTCGGGCTCGGTTTCGTAGAGGGCGCTGCTTGCCACCACGCTGCCCAGTTTGGCCAGGGCGTGGATGGCCCGGGCGATCTCGGCCCGCCGGTCGCCGAGGTTCGAGCCCAAGCCGAGATAGACAACCATGGCGTGGCCAGCTTACTCGAAATCCTCGCCAGCGCTTGGGGCGTGGTAAGAACGACCCGCGCATGTTCCAAGCCCTCACCGCAGCTGGCTTGACCGGCCTGGCCACCGGCCTGGGGGCCTTCCCGTTTTTCTTCCTGCGACGCCTTCCCAGGCGCGCCTACGACGGCATCTTGGGCCTCGGGGCAGGTCTCATGCTGGCCGCCGCGACCATGGGTCTGCTCGCCGAGGCGCTGGAAGGCGTGCAGGGCCCGGCTGGGCTCAACGATGTGTTGCTGGGCAAGGTCGTGCTCGGGTTTCTTCTTGGCGTGGTGATCGCGGCGCTCATGGATCGCTTCATTCCCCACCGGCACGCGGGCGGTCACCACGGCCACATCGGTCTCGAAAGCCACGACGATCACCAATCGTCCGATGAACTTCGGCGCAGCTACGCCATCGTTGGCGCGCTCAGCATCCACCGCATTCCCGAGGGCCTGGCCATCGGCGCCGGTTTCGCCTCTGGCCACGGCTCGCGCCTGGGCTGGTTGCTGGTCATCTCGGTCGGCATCCAGAACATCTGCGAAGGCGTAGTGATGGGCGCGCCCCTGCGTTTGTCGGGGGTTTCGCCGTGGCGCGGGCTTCTCGTGGTTGCCGCAAGCGGTTTGGCGGTTCCGCTTGGCGCCCTGCTCGGAAACGCGCTTTCCGCATCCGCCGCCGCCACACTGCCCATCGTGCTTGCCCTGGCCGGCGGCATCCTCATCTACGTCACCTCGAACGAAGTCATTCCCGAGTCGCACAGCCACGGCCATGAAGGCACGGCGTCCGCGGGCGTGGTGCTGGGATTCTTGCTCACCATGGTCCTTGGGGCAGTCCTTCGTTGATTCCTTACCCGGTTATGGCAAATACTCCGCCCGTGCCAAAGTCCCCTGTGCTTTTGCTCCTGCTTGCGTTCTTTGCCCCCGCCTGCGGCAAGGAGATCGGCGATGCGTGCACGACCAACGTGGATTGCCAGCAGGACGGCACGCGAGACTGCGACCTTTCGCAGCCGGGCGGCTACTGCACGGTCAACGGCTGCGACGAGCTATCGTGTCCATCCGAGGCTGTCTGTATCCGCGTCTTTCCCTACGAAACACCGGGCGCGGCGTGCCAGCAGGACTCCGATTGCACCAGCGATGGCCTGTGCCTGCCCGAGGGATTCTGCGTACCCCGCGCTGCCGAACGCCGCTACTGCGAGCGCAACTGCGGCAACAACGGTGACTGCCGCGGCGGCTATGTCTGCCGCGAGGCTGGCATCGAGGGCAAGCCCTCGGCCACGAGCACCTACGGCACCATCGCCCTGGTGGCCAACGCCAACCAGAGCACGGTAGTCAGATTCTGCGCGCCGGCACCGTAGATCGTGCCTGTCAGAAGATTCGGGACACTGATCGCGCTGTCCGTCGGCCAGAGTGTACGTGAGCGGTTGCGGTAGCAGCTAGCGGCGGAAGCCGAGCAGGATGTCGGTCGTTGCCTGATCCGCGGCCGGGAACGGGTATTTCTCGAACTCGCTGGACGGCACCCAGCGAACCTCGGCCACGCGTAATGCCTGAGGCTCTTGGCCCGTCTGAATCGCGGCCTGATACAGATTCAGGTCCACGGAATAGCCGTGATAGTGATGGATCCGGTGCGCCATCCGAGCCTTGACTTCAACCTCGGTGCCGAGCCGCTCGTGAAGTTCCCGCCGAAGCGCCTCTTCGTCACTCTCGCCCTCCTCTACCCGTCCGCCTGGGAATTCCCACAGCCCGGGCAACACAGCGGTCGAGCGTCGCTGGGTGATCAAATAGTGGCCGTCACGTTCGATGACGGCGGCCACAAGTCGGATGAGCGGCTGAGCCTCGTTGGCCATGGGCAAGGGCGCTACTGTAGCATGGATTGCCGTTCATTCGGCGAAGTCCCGGCACCCGCGCGCAGCGATCTAAAAACTGATCCCGTTCTTTTGGCAAGCCGACTTCACGAACTGCTTGTTGCGCTCATCCAGCCGTTCGAGGGCCTTGGCCGCCGAGTCGGCGTCGTGAAGGGCGCACGAGCAGACCGCGATGATCTGGTAGGCATTGGTCAGGCTCGGCTTGACGCGTAGGGCTTTGCGGGCCGAATCGATGGCCGACGCGTATTGACCGCGGAACCATGCCTGCTGAGCGTCCTTGATGAGCTTGTCGGGATCGGCCGCCGACGCGGGCTCGGGCTTGGGCGCCTCGACGGGCTTGGGTGCTCGCGCAACCGCGGGAGCAGCGGCAGGACGGCGGGGTTTGGCCGCGGCTGGTTCGGGTGCGGGCTTGGGCGCAGCCGGCTCGGGCGCTGGCTTGGGTGCGGCGGCCAGCGCTGCCTGCTTCGCCACGACCTCGCAGCGTTTGACCACGGCCGCGGCCCTCTTGTTCTTCGCTTCGAGGCCCAGCACCAACTCGGCCTCGCGACGAGCTTCGTCGCAGTCATTGGCCGCGAGCTTGGTCTTGGCGCCTTCGAGATGCAGGGCCACGAACTGGCCTTGCGCGCTCTTGTGCAGTTCGAGCGCGCGCGGTTTGTACATGCTTTCGTCAGGGATCTCGGACGTCCCCTGCAGCACGGCCTCGAATTCCTTGTTGGCCATGGCTTGCTTGAGAGCCACGAGTTTGTCGCTGTATTGCTTTTCCGCCTCGATGGCCTTACGCAAAGTGGCCGCCTCGGCCGAACCCGGCTCTTGCGCGATGGCCTTGCCAATGAGGGCCAGGGCCTCCTCCCACTTTTCGGCTTGCGCGTCCTTCTTGGCCTCGGCGAGCAACTCCACCACGGGCACCTGAGACTCCGCAGGCTTGGGCTCTTCCGCGGGGGCCGGCGGCGGCGTGGGCGCTGTCGGTTGCACCACCGGAGCCACGGGCGGCTTGTTCTCGACGTGCGGGGGCGCGACCTTGGCGCGCGGGACACCCGAGAATGCATAGAACAGCAGCAGCCCCACAACAGCGACTCCCCCGCCCACGGCCAGCCCGAGGAGGCCCTTGTTGCGTTGCCACGCCCGCGGCTCGTCGTAGAGCGCGCTGTCGGCGGACAGGAAGCGCAGCCGAACCTCGCCGAGTTCGATGATGTCGCCGGATTGCAGTTCGATCCGATCGCTGTCGACGTCACCCACGCGTACGCCGTTCGCGCTTTCTAAGTCCAAAATGACGTAGCGATTTCCCTCGCGCACGATCTTGGCGTGGTGTCGCGAAATCGACTTGTGGTTGAGAATGATGTCGTTCTCGCCGGTGCGGCCAACAACGTGGGATGGCCGGTCGAGAATGAACTCGGTCCCGGACATGAATCGGCTCGCGACCACGAGACGTGCTGGGGGCTCGGAGAAGACCGTCGCCATTCCGGCCTGGGCCACCAGGGTGCTGATGGGGATGGTTGGCTGGCCATCCATGACTTCCCCGACGGTGGGAACCGCGGGAGCTGGCTCCGACGCTGGCGCCGATGCGGGCACCGCCTGGCTCGGCCGATCCTCTTGAATGCCCAGGCGATAGTCGCCGATCAGGATAACGTCGCCGTCCTTCAGGCCGGCCACGCCGGACAGCGCGCTGCCGTTCAGGCTGGTGCCGTTGTAACTGCCCAGATCCTCGATTCTGAGCACGCCATTGCGCAAGGTCAGGCGCGCGTGCTTGCGCGAGACGTTTTGTTCGGTCAGGCGGATGGTGTTGCCATCTGTGCGCCCGATGGTGATTTCCTCGCGGATGAGGGGTACGGCGACCGTCTTCCCTTCATCGTCCTCGATGAGCAGCTTATGCATCGTGCCCGGCACCCTCGCTCCTCATCAATCTATCCGCACCCCTCGCGCGGATCAAGACAAGCGCGCTCCTGGTGGAATTCTCTTGCATGGCTATCCTATGTGGACGAGAGCGGCGGCGACCACGATGGCCATGCCGACAATGAAGGAAGCCGCGACCACCGCCACGGCCAGGTTCTTGTTTTCCTGCAACTCGCGCCGCAGGTTGTACGGGGTCACGAGTTCCCAGATGTAGTAGCCAACGATCAAGAGCGCAATGCCGGTGACACCAAAGATGGTGGCATCGAGAATCATGCGCCAAAGCGGCGCCGGGACCAGCGGTGGCACCCTACATGCTCCGCAACTCGGGATAGGTAGTCATGAGGTCGGTTTCGGTCAGAGAATCCTCGGGATCAGCGGGCGTCCAGATGACTTCGAGTCCGAGCAGAGCGCTCGCTGGAACGCCGCCGAGCTCGGACAGCGCGCCTTCGAGAGCGGAACGGTCTTCAACCTTCGTCATCCGGTCAAGCGGCACACGCGTAGCCACAAGCAGGGTGATGACGAGGAATTCGAGCGCCTCCTTGCCCACCGTGGCGGCCGCATCCGAGCGGCGTACCTGGCCTTCTGCCCCGCGCACGCGTTCGAGCTGGAAATGCGAACGCTCGGCCATGGCGGCGCCGTTCATCTTGGCCTCGCCATTGGTGAGACTGAACGGGCCAGCCGGCTCGACCAGGCCGTAGCGGATGGCATCTTTCTCGCGCATGAGTTCCAGCGCGGTCTGGCGCAAAAGCTCGGCGAGGCCAGTCTCGGAAGAGGTGTCGCCCGTGCTGGCAAATTCCTCGAGCCGCTTCTGAACGCCGCGGCCCGAGCGACCGAGTCCGAGCTGGATCTTGTAGACGTACGAGCGATCCATGGATGCGGCCACGTCGTCGTATTCGTCGTTGTCCGTTCCGTAGCCAAGGTTTCCGCGACGGGCCGCGCGCCGGATCGAACGGACCACCATGAACGCGCCCAAGCCGACAATACCCACCAGCATGAGGCTGCCCACCATGCCCATACCGCCACCGAAGCCCCAGCCGCCGTAGCCCCAGCCAAAACTGGGCAGGAAGACAAAACTCGATCCGCCGCCGTAGCTGCTGCGATTGCTGGAAAGGCCGCGCGAAGCACTGCCCGAGCTCGAACGAAAACCGCTGAGCCCACCAAAGCTGCTGCCGGATCTTGGCCCGGCGTACGCCAAGCCGGAGGCCACGAGCAGGAACACAAGGCACAGCAACCGAAGCAAACGCATCATGTGGTCCTCACAAGGCCGAGAGCTTAGCGGTCAAGTCAGGTAAAGGCAAAGGCTCGTGAGCGCGGTGTGTGGGACCAGCGCGCCGTGATGGCTCGCACGGCAGCGGTCAAACATGCCTGGATGGTAGGGGAGTTTAGTGCGAAAGATCGTCTAGCGGAGACGTCTTGACGATTCCCACCCCAAAGCAGGTTCGCCCGGGCCGGGCCGACGCAAGAAAGCCGGTCGCGATTCAAGGACAGAAAGCGTTCTTCCCGTCGGAAACACGCCATCACCGGTAGCCAAGATGGATTGTTGCGACGAATACGGCGCTCTCAAGAAGACCACCCTCTCCCTTCGGGAGAGGGCTGGGGTGAGGGTACTGCCCTGCACGTCGGACCGGGCTGGGATCGCGGCTACAGGACCGTCATCACCTCAGCATCCGGATTCAGAAAGAACTTCACCCTCACCCCGACCCCTCTCCCGAAGGGAGAGGGGCAACCGAAGAGCTACCTTGTCCTCGAATCACGGGCGGTCATTTAGAACATCGACCTTGGGGGTGTTCTTCGCCATGGCCTCGCTTTCCACCCTCGCGTGTATGTCGTCAAAGACCATAAGTGATTCTGCCGGTAGTAGTGCAGGCGGGACGATCACGGGCATGGGTGGCTACGCGAGCGGGGCCGGCGGCAACATCGTCATGGTGACCGGACCAGTTCAATGCACGGGTTCGGGCTACTCGTGCCTTGTCCCCAAGTGTAGCAACGCGGATACCGGCACCACGGTAAGCGGCACGGTTCTCGACCCGTCCGGGAAAAACCCTGTCTACGGCGCGTTTGTGTACATCCCGGATCAACCCGACAAGATCGACGACATCTCCCAGGGCCCGGGCAACTTGTGCGGGCGCTGCGTGCAACCCTCCGGCAGTCCGATCACCGGCGCCGTCACCGGCCCCGACGGCTCTTTCACCATCACGCAAACGCCGGTGGGCCGGCAGATCCCCATCGTGGTTCAACTCGGCAAATGGCGCCGCATGAGTTTCATCGACATCAACAATGCCTGCGCTGACAATCCCATTACCGATCCCGACTTGACCCGCTTGCCGCGCAGCCGCAGCGACGGCACCAAGGCCTCATTGCCCAGAATCGCCATTGCGGCCGGAGCCGCAGACAGGCTGCAGTGCCTGCTCCTGCGCATGGGCGTGGATGCCAGCGAATTCACCAATCCCGACGGGCCAGGGTCGGTCAATCTCTTCAACCAACCGCCTGCCCTCGGCGCCGATCCCAGCGGCCGCTACGACCCAGGGGTGGACAGCGGAGCCGCTTTTCCCGACGCTGCTGCTTTCTGGTCGGACATCAATCAACTCGTGAAATACGACGTGGTTCTTCTCGCCTGCGCGGGCAACCAGACCGCCACGGATCCGACCCGGACCATTCCCAACCCCATCACCGACACCGCCAAGGCCAGCCTGGTCAAGTACCTATCAAGCGGCGGTCGCGTGCTCGGGGAGCACTACAATTGGGCCTGGATCCGATCCTATCCAGCAAAGACCAACAGCCAACCCAATACTTCCGTGCCGTCGCCCATCGGAGCCGATGTCGCCAGTTGGTTTCCCTATGTCGACGCCGCGGATCCTTCCAGCTCGGCGGTTGCCGCGGGAGCGACCACGCAGGCGCTCGTCGACACGTCCTTCACGAAGGGCAACGACTTCGGGCGGTGGCTGGTGGCGGCCCATGCGGCGCAAGCCCTGGGCAGTCTGCCCCTCGTGGGCGACATCAAGCGCTCGGCCATCGACGAACTGGCAGGGACGCCATCCGCCCAGCGCTGGCTGTATCAGCCAGCCACGGCAGCCGATCCCACGGGCGCTGCCGCATTCGTGCACTATCTCACATTCAACCTCACCAGCAGCGGCCAGGTGGTGGATCGTCGGTCCACCGACGCAACCAACCTGTGCGGTCGCTTCGCGTACACCGGCTTGCATGCGGATTCCGGCGATACCAGCACCCACCCGAGCGACCTTGCCGACGACCAAGCGAAGACCACGCCTTTCCCAAGCTGTTGCGCCGCCGGGGATCTGAATCCGTCCGAGAAGGCCATGGAGTTCATGGTGCTCGACCTGTCGGCCTGCCTCTCGCTGGACGCCGACACGACTGGCAACATCCCCATCTTTTAGGCATGGGAACGGGCCGCATCCGATGCAAACTAGCTGAATGTCTGATTTTTTAACGATGAAAGACTGATGAATCTCCGATTCACCTCGTGGCAAACCGTCGCAGCGCCACTGTGCAAACACTGATGGAGCCCGGCATAAGTGCGATGGATGTCCGATAACCACGCGCCGCAAGACCCCGATGAAGCCGCGATGAAAGTCTGTGGAAGTTTTGGCGGCGGCTCGGTCTGGGTGTAGGGTTTGCCCGGATGGCACCCGGACGCAAACACGTTCAGTCCCCGGCTGGCTGCGAAGGGTATCTCACCCGCCAACAAGCCGCCCACGCCTTGGGCTTCGCCAGCGAATTCAAGATTCGCGAGTTCGAACGCAAGGGTCTGCTGCGCTCGGTGCGCGGCCCTATGCGCGCTGCCTTCTATCCCCGGCCTGAAGTCCTTGCCCTCAAGGCGCAGCTCGGCCTACGCGAGCCCGGTCGCGTTCCACCCGACGCGTGGACCGATGCCGAATTGCTCGCCCTGCTTAGCCACCCGAAGCGGGGCGGAGATGCGCGCACGGTGCTCGATCTGGTTCTCGAAACCCAGATCAGCATCGAGCGGGCCGAACGCGTTCACGATTTCTGGAAAAGGTGTCAGCCCGCCTCGCGAGCTGCTGGCGGAAGTTCCGCGCAAGCAACGACAACTCGGTCCATCGCCGACGCACACACAGGCCCAGCGGAGCTCGCCACGCACGAGCGCAGGGGTGAGCCAAGACTCTCTCGCGATAGCTTGATCCGCAATTTGCGCGATCCCGATCCCCGCGTCCGCGAACAAGCCTTCGTCCAGCTCAAGGAGAGCGAAGGAGCGTAACTACCGTTCCGGCCTCTGTGCCCTCCATACCCTCGGTGCCTCTGACCTCGGATCAGATAGGAACGACATCGCTGAGATCGACCTCGAGTTCCTCGCTGGGCACGGCGCCCCGGTCGGAGCGCAGGGTGTTGTCGCGCGCGCGGTTGAGCGCGAGCTGCTCGAAATAGGCCTGAATCTCAGGCACGGCTTCGGCCAAGCGCTCGACGTACTCGCGGGCTAGGAAAAGCACCGTGGCCGGCGTCGCCGCGCGCACAGTGGCCGAGGTCGGCTGATCCGTGACCAGCGACATCTCGCCGAACATGTCCCCGGCGCGCAGGCGCGCGAGCGTGACGTGATCCGCGCTGGTGGCGCGAGAAATCACATCCACTTCGCCCGACAGGATGACAAAAAGGCCTTGGCCACGCTCGCCTTCGACGATGATGTCCACCCCGGCCTCCATCTCGTGACCCTCGAAGCGGCGCAAAAGTTCGCCTTGCTGCGATTTGGTGAAAGGCACGAAGAGCGGAGACGTCTGTAGAAGATTCTTAATCAAGCGCTCGCGCGAGAAGCGGTCGAGCGCTTCGCGAACCGAAGGCACCCCGGCGATCACGTGCAAGAGAGCCGTCTTGCTGACCTCGATCACGTCGGCCTCGCCCACCACGGCCACCGAGGCTGTGCGCGGCTGTCCGGTAATGAGGGCCATCTCGCCGAACAAGGTGTTCTCGAACAGGCGGGCGACATCTTTGGGGCCGGCGGGCGTGTTCACGAAGACGCGCAGCTCGCCGCTGGCCACGAGAAAAAGCGAATCCCCGGCGTCCCCCTGGCGCATGACTAGGTCGCCGTCCTTGAGGCGCAGGATGGTCAGCGAGCGCGCGACCGCGATGAACGATTCCTGGGTCAGCTCGGAAAGAAACGGCAGCGGGTGGTACTGCTCCTGGTAGCCCACGAACACCGAGAGATCGAGGGCCGCGCGCAGGGCCTGCTCGGCCGCGTGCTGCAGCGACTTGGGGTGGCTAGCGTCGCCTACCTCGAACTTGGTGTTCGGATCGACCGGTGCGGGGCGAATCGCGAAACGCGCCAGCTGCGGCGATCCCGAGGCGTAGATCTTGACCAGTAGGGCTTCGATGTCGTCGATGGGTTGTCCCAGCCTGGTCAGGGCCTGGCAGGCCACGAGAGCGGGCAGGGGATGGCCAGCGCGGATGTCGTGGATGGCGACCGTCCGATAGACCTGGGTCGCCACGTCCACGGCCCCTGCTTCGACGAGAATGTCCGCAATCAGTGTGCGCACTTCGTAGTCGAGGGGAACCGAAGCCAGGATCCGCTCGTAGACGGAAAGGGCGCCCGCGAAGTCGCCTTGTTGGCGCAGAACTCGTGCCTCGGCTCGGGCCTCACGCAAAGTGGTGATCATGGCCAATAGAGTCGGTCAAGGTCGGGGACGTGGCAAGAGCAGAAAAGAACGGCGCCTGGCCGCGTGCGAAGCCGGCCGGCTTTGCCGGCCGCGGAGCATCGCGGGAAGGCATGGAAACCCTCCCAGGGTTTCCATCTCAATCGACGCGGAACACGGCACACAACATCTCGCCGGCAAAGTAGGTCGTGTCCGCGGGATCCTCCATCCGCTTCGGCCGCAGGAATGTGTTCATGATTCTTCCCCTACCGTCGCGCCGAAGAAAGGGATCGCGTGGGGTCACGTAGCTGTGGCGGGAGCTGCCGTCGCGCCATTCACGAAAGCCGATGCGACCGCCTGGTTCGGCGGTTTCCACAAGGCCGGTGTGCATCCCGCAGCCGCTTCCCAGGTCGAAAAACAGCACGTCGCCACCGTGGGCCTGGTCGGCCTGGACCGGGGCGAATTGCTCGTGCATGAAAGCGAAGAGCGCGGGCACGCTGCCGTCGGTTCCAAAGCGGACGCCGCGCGCATGGAGCGATTCCTCCACGAGAGTTGTGGCGCTCCGCTTGTGCGGCTGCTGGCGTGTGGCCGGCGAGCTGACCGATGAACGAATCTGCGCCGACGGGACGTAGATGCTGTGCGAGGAAGCCGTCGAGCAACCGGCCGCGAGCGCAAGACCGGTCAAAGCTGCAAGCGTGCAACGTGATGTCTTCATGAACTACATTGTATCATATGTAATTCTTAGACCTACATTTTGACCGTTTGGCAACACCCAGGCGCCGCGCGGTGCCTGGAACTAGTGCCGTCCGCCAGAAGATCGGCCATCAGTTGGCGGACGAGGCGCCAGTCCGGCAAGGCGCGACGAGGGCGCATACTTGACGTATGTAACCGAGGAGCAACGCAGCCGGACGGGATGGATCGTCTGCCAAATGCTGGTTGAA
>OCTA010000958.1_pt1 | contig 26948 bp, 26 predicted proteins | sample 1538991 | NCBI WGS metagenome assembly OCTA01 (sample SAMEA3539302, study PRJEB22396) | soil metagenome | biome: tundra; feature: field; material: soil | place: USA | collected 2010-05 | depth 0.15 m | reverse complement strand
GGTTCGGGGTTGAGTTCGGGGCTGGGTTCGGCCTCGTTCGGCATCATGATCTGCTCTTCTGCCGCGGGAAAGGGATATCCGCGTGCTGACGGGCCAGCTGGACGATGGTGTCGACCACCTCGTCCAAGCCTAGCCCGGTGGAATCTATCACGACCGCGTCGGTGGCTTTCTCACTCTGCGCCGCGTCGAGGCGGTCACGCCGGTCCTGGTCCGCCCGGGTAGAGGCCGCCGACCAGCTGGCTTCGGTGGCCCGGCGGCTGGCGCGGGCGGCGCCGTCGGCGGTCAGGAAGACCTTCACGGACGCCGCCGGCGCGACCACCGTGCCGATATCACGGCCCTCGGCGACGATGCCCGGCGCGGCGGCGATGATGTCCCGCTGCATCGCGATCAGGTGCGCGCGGACGGCCGGGACGGCCGCGACGGCGCTGACCGCGCCGGTGACCGCGCGGGTCCTGATGGCCGCGGACACGTCCGTCCCGTCGACCCTGGTCCACGGGGCCCGCGGGTCGGTGCTGACCTCGATGACCGGCCTGGTGGCCAGCCCGGCGACCACCCCGGGATCGCTGACGTCCGCGCCCCGGTCGAGCAGCCACCAGGTCAGTGCCCGGTACATGGCCCCGGTGTCCAGGTACCGCAGGCCGAGGGCGGCCGCCGCGCCGCGGGAAGCGCTCGATTTACCCGCCCCAGAAGGCCCGTCCACCGCGACGACAAGCTCCGGGTCCGTATCGATCACCTCGCCCGTATCGCTCTGGCGGCCCGCTGAAGTCTTCACCCGTGCGATGCTACCGGCGGAGCCGCTTAAGGGACGAGTCCGTCCCGGTCGCTATCCGCGGACCGGCCAGCCGCCCCGCTCCAAGGCGTCCAGCAGCCGGGCCGCCTCGGCGGGGCGCACGGAGAGCTCCGCGACGCCGACCGGCAGCCCGGGCGAGTGCTCGATCCTGACATCCTCGATGTTGACACCGGCCTCGCCGGTCGCCTGGAACAGCCGGGCCAGCTCGCCGGGCCGGTCCGGGATGACCACCTGGACGGCGGTGAACTCGCGGAGGGCGCCGCCGTGCTTGCCGGGAATCCTGGCCACGCCCGCCTGGCCGCGGTCGAGCAGCGCCGCGACCGGCTTGAGGTCCTCCTGGCCGGCCAGCACGCGGGCGGCCTCGGCCAGGTCCGCCGCCACCGCGGCCAGCACCTCGGCGACCGGCGCGGCGTTGGCGGACAGGATCTGGGTCCACAGACCGGTGTCGCCGGCCGCGATCCTGGTCACGTCGCGCAGCCCCTGCCCGGCCAGGCCGAGGGCCTCGGGCGGGGCCGCCTCGAGGCGGGCCGCCATCGCCGCGGCCACCAGGTGGGGGGCGTGCGAGATCAGCCCGACCCAGTGGTCGTGCGCGGCCGCCTCGGTCCGCACCGGGACCGCGCCGCACTCCCGGACCAGCGCCATCACCAGGGCGGTGGCCTCTTCCGAGGTCTCGGGCGCCGGGCACAGCGCCCAGGTCCGGCCGAGGAACAGGTCGGCGCGCGCCGCCGCGGGACCGTGCTTCTCCCTTCCGGCCAGCGGGTGCCCCGGCACATAGCCGGTCATGTCGCAGCCGCGCGCCCGGGCCTGCGCCACCGGGAGCTGCTTCACGCTGGCCACGTCGGTGTAGCAGCGGGCCAGGCCACGAGCCTGCGCGGCGGCCAGCGTGGCCGCGACCGCGGCCGGGGGGACCGCGATCACCGCCACGTCGCACCGGCCGTCGGGCGTTTCGGGCAGCAGGTCGCCCGCGCCCAGATCGGCGGCGAGCCGGGCCGCGGCCTGGTCCTCGTCGGCGAGCCAGACGCTGGAGCCGTGCTCCCGCAGCGCGAGCGCGATCGAAGTCCCGATCAGCCCCGTGCCGATGACCGCCACCCTCACTGGGCCATCCCTACTGGGCGATGTCGAGCCGGAGCGCGGCGGCGCCCCGCAGGTACACGTGCTGGATGGCCGAACGCGGGCGGTCCGTCTGGATGTGAGCCATCAACCGCACCACGCGGGGCATGGCGCCCGGCACCGCGATCTCGGACGCGCAGATCAGCGGCACGTCGTGGAAGCCGATCTTGCGCGCGGCCAGCGCGGGGAATTCTGCGGTCAGGTCTGGCGTCGCCGTGAACAGGACGCTGACCACGTCATCGGTGGTGAGCTCGTTACGGGTCATCACCTCGGCGACCAGTTCGGCCGTCGCTTCGAGTATCGCGTCCCGGTCGGCGGAATCGACCTGTATCGCACCGCGAACCGCCCTGACTGTCATCGGCAAGCTCCTCCCCATCGCCACAGGCTACCGACCCTAGAGGCCGACCGCCGCGAAGAGCTCGCCGATTTCCGGGGTAGTCAGCTGGCGCGAGGTCCCCGGCTTGAGGTTGCCGAGCCTGACCGGGCCGACATCGGTGCGGACCAGCCGCTTGACCGGATGTCCCGCCGCGGCCAGCATACGCCGCACGACGTGCTTGCGGCCCTCGTGCAAGGTGATCTCCACCAGCGTCCGCGGGCCCGAGCGGTCGATCAACCGGAACCTGTCCGCCGTGGCCACGCCGTCGTCGAGCTCGATCCCGGCGGTGAGGCGGCGGCCCAGATCCCTCGGCACCTGGCCGGTCACCTCGGCCAGGTAGGTCTTGGCCACCTCGAAGCTGGGGTGGGCGAGCCGGTGCGCGAGCTCACCGTCGTTGGTGAGCAGCATCAGGCCCTCGGTGTCGTAGTCCAGCCGGCCGATGTGGAAGAGCCGCTCAGGCCGATCGCCGAGAAAGTCGGCCACCGTCCGCCGCCCCCGCGAGTCCGACATCGCGGTCAGCACCTTCGGCGGCTTGTTGAAGGCCAGGTAGACCTGACCGGCTTTGGCTGGGATGCGTCTGCCGTCCACCCTGATCACCTGGTGTTCGGGGTCGACCCGGGCGCCGAACCGGCGGACGGTCTCGCCGTCCACCTCGATCCGGCCCGCGCCGATCATTTCCTCGCAGTACCTGCGGCTGCCGATCCCGGCTTCGGCCAGCACCTTCTGCAGCCGGACCCCGCCGGGGACGTCGGTCAGCGAGTCCCGCTCGCCCTCGTCGTCCTCATCGTCGAAGTCGTGGACCCTGGGGTTACGGTCGGGCGTTCTCATCCTCGATGTCCTCAATGTTCTCCGGCAGGAAGGGCGCGAGATCCGGGAGGTCCTCCAGGCTCGCCAGCCCCAGGCGTTCCAGGAAATACCTGGTGGTCCGGTACAGGATGGCACCGGTCTCCGCGTCCGTGCCTGCCTCCTCGGTGAGGCCGCGCAGCACCAGCGTACGCATGACCCCGTCGCAGTTGACCCCGCGCACGGCCGATACGCGGGCCCGGCTCACCGGCTGGCGGTAGGCGACCACGGCCAGGGTCTCCAGCGCCGCCTGGGTCAGCCGGACCTCCTGCCCGTCACTGACGAAACGCTCGACCAGCGGGGCGCAATCCTCGCGGGTGTAGAACCGCCAGCCGCCGGCGATCTCGCGCAGCTCGAAACCACGGCCCTCGGCGACGTAGGCCGCGGTCAGGTCGCGCAGCTCGGCCGACACCTCATTCCGCGGCCGCTCGAGGACCTGGGCCAGCATGACCGCCGGCACCGGTTCGTCAGCCACCAGCAGGATCGCCTCCAGGCTGGCCCTCAGCCCCGGTCCGGCCGCGAGAGCCTCATCGGGTCCCTCGGGCGTGGATTCGATGCTCATAGTTCTTCGTCGCTTTCGGTCAGCTCACTGACGCTATCAATAGTGGGGCCAGCAGTGCTTTCTATAGCAGGGCCGTTCCACGTCACGTAGAGCTCACCGAGCGGGGCCACCTGCTCGAAAGACACCGCATCCTCCCGGTACAGCTCGAGCAGCGCGAGGAACGACGCCACCACCTCGTAGCTGCCGGCCGCGCGCGCGGTCAGCTGCCGGAAGCTGGCCCGGCCGAGTTCAGCCAGCAGGGCCGCGATGACCCGGACCTGGTCCCTGATGCTGATCACGGGCGAGTGAATGTGCTCGGTCGATACCTTCGGCGGCACCTTGGGCGCGAGCGCGAGCGCCGCCAGCCGGGCGAACTCAGCGGGGCCCAGGCCGAGCAGGACCTCGGGCCGCAGCTGCGCGAAGCGCGGCTCGAGCGGGACCCGCCGCGGGAAACGGCGGGCCGCAGCGGTCATCCGGGCGGCGAAGGTGGCCGCCACTTCCTTGTAGGCGCGGTACTGCAGCAGCCGGGCGAAGAGCAGGTCCCTGGCTTCGAGCAGGGCGAGATCCTCCTCGTCCTCCACCTCACCGGAGGGCAGCAGCCGGGCGGCCTTGAGGTCGAGCAGCGTGGCCGCGACCACCAGGAAATAGCTGACCTGATCCAGGTCCCAGCCGTCGGCGCGATGCGAGATGTAGGCGATGAACTCGTCAGTGACCTGGGAGAGAGCGACTTCGGTGATGTCCAGCTTGTGCTTGGAGATGAGCGCGAGCAGCAGGTCGAACGGGCCCTCGAACACGTCCAGGTGCACCTCGAAGGCACTGGACCGCGCCGCGCCTTCCGGGTCGCCCGCCAGATCTGGGTCGTGCACGCTCACGGTCATGACGGTATCGTGGGCCAGCGGTATCGTGGGCCAGCTAGCGCCCGGATACGTCCGCTCGGCCGTTGGCGCTCCCCGGGCCGAGCGGGTGGGCCCCGTTGTCGATGGCCCCGTTGTCGATGGCCCCGTTGTCGTGGCCGGGATGGTCGCTGGCCAGGGTCGCGGCGATGCGGCGAACCAGGAGGCTGTCCTGGCCTTGCGCGTCGTGGTCGGCGAGCAGGACGGCGATCGCTTCGCGGACAATCCGGCCCCGGTCGGCGGCGGCGCCGTAGCGCAGCAGTGCGAGCCGGGCGCGTTCCAGGTCAAGGAGTTCCTCGGCGGACAGGTAGACGGTGATCTTCTGGGTGTGCTTCTCCCGGCCGCTGGCCCGGCGCTGATCGCCACCGTCCGGGCCGACAGTAGCAGGACGCAAGAGCTCAGCAACCCCAGGAAGACTTACCCTCCGTGATCGTCCCCTGCCTGCCGCCACCGCTCCAGTACCTCCTTGGCCAGCTCCCGGTAGGCATTCGCCCCCATTGAACCGGAATCGAAGCTGGTAATAGGCTCTCCGGCCACCGTAGCGTCCGGGAACCTCACCGTGCGGTTGATTACAGTATGAAAAACCTTGTCGCCGAAGCCGTTGACCATGCTGGCCAGGACCTCACGGGTATGAAGCGTCCGGGAGTCGTACATAGTGGCCACCAGGCCGTCGATCGTGAGCTTGGTGTTCAGCCGACGCGAAACCTTGTCGATGGTCTCCATCAGCAGGGCCACGCCGCGCATCGCGAAGTACTCGCACTCCATCGGGATGAGCACGCTGTCCGCGCAGGCGAGCGCGTTGACCGTCAGCAGGCCCAGGGAGGGCTGGCAGTCGATCATGATCATGTCGTAGTCCGGCATCATCGGCTGCAGCACCCCGCCGAGCACGTACTCGCGGCCGACCTCGTGCACGAGCTGGATCTCAGCGCCGGACAGATCGATGTTGCTCGGCAGCAGGTCCATCCCGTCGACGCCGGTCTTGTGCACCACGTCATGGGCCGTGATGTCGCGCTCCATGAGCAGGTTGTAGACTGTGTAGTCGATGTCGTGCGGCTGGATGCCGAGCCCGACCGACAGTGCTCCCTGCGGGTCGAAGTCAACGAGCAGGACACGCCGACCCTGCTCGGCGAGGGCCGCACCGAGGTTGATCGCGGTAGTAGTCTTACCCACGCCACCTTTTTGGTTACAGACCGCTACGATGCGCGCGGGACCGTGGACCATGAGCGGCTCGGGATCCGGGAAGGCGGACAACGGCCGCCCGGTCGGACCAAGCTCTCCTGCCTGGTGCTCTGTCGTGCGGGATGCTGCCACCAGTGCTGAACCTCCGTGCTAAGGCCGCGACGATGCCCACGGAACCTGGCTTGGACTCTATGGCCTGTGCCGGACGCCGGCAAGCAGGCTCGCCGTATGCGCCCGATATCCACAGGGCGGAACACGTGCGGAATGCCGGCTTATCCCCGGTGGTCCAGCGGAGGCCCGCTGCCCTGATGCTCGGCGGTGGAGGGCAGGGCGGCGGCGAGCTCGACGGCCGGGAACTGGCTGTCCGGGTGCATGCTGTCCGGGTGCATGCTGTCCGGGTGCATGCTGTCCGGGTGCATGCTGGCGGGGTACTCGCTGGCGGGCAGGAGCCGGACGCCGGATCTGAGCGCCTTGACACCGGGCAATTCGAGGTGGGCCCGTTTGGTGAGGACTTCGACGTCGTGGATGGTCAGGGCGACGCCGACATCGCACCGCCCGGAGTGAACGCCGGTGAGCCGGCCGACGCTGACCCCGGCCACCAGGGCGGTGACGTCGAAGATGATGGACACGCCGAGTTGGAGGGTATGGACCCGGCGGCCGTCGAGGAGGATGCCGACCGCGGGCTGCTGGACCGTGGTGATCCGGTGCGCGCCCAGGCCGACCAGCTCTTTGCTGGCCGGCGTGGCCAGCGTGCGCCGGGCCGCGGCGATGATCTCCCTATGCTCGCGCCATCCGGCCACGAGCATCTCGATCAGGTCCATCTTCAGCAGCCCGGCGGCGGCAGCCGCGGCCTCCCGGGCGGCCGCTTCACGGGTCACTCGCGGCAGGTGGCCCAGGCCCTGGCCCAGGCTCTTCATCTGACCGGCCGACATGATGTGACTGGTCAGCGCCTTGGGGGTGTCCGCAGCTGAGCCAAAGAGCAGATCCGCGGCGGTCAGCGGCCTGTCCTGCTCATCGGTCGTCATGAGCGGATCTCCTCGATGGTCGTGATGACGGCTCCGGGCAGCGGCTCCAGGCGGACCGTGTAGGTCTCGTCCACGCCGATCTCATGAATGGTGACCGGGCCGGGCAGCCCCAATTCAGGCACGGCCCGCACATCCGACGGGGGGGCCATCGGTGGACGTGACCGCGAGCCCAGCCGCCGCGGGCGCAGCCGCCACACCCCGAGCGTCAAGGCACCGGCCGTGGCCCCGACGGCGACGGCGGCCAGCGAGATGATGACCGGCTTCGGGACCTGTTTGGAGGTCAGGACCGCCTTCGATGTCGGGGACGCCCCAGCTACGCTGCTCACCCCCGTGGGCGGAGCGGATGCCCCGGCACCCGAGGTCGGGGGCGCCGAGGCGGAGGCGGACGGCGAGGCTGTAGCGGACACCGGCGTGGCCGAGACCTCGCCGGAATCGTTCCCCTGATGTTTGGCGGCGTTGACCGCGGCCACCTTGAAGTAGTAGGTGGTGCCGGCGGTCAGGCCGGTCACGGTGTAGCTCGTGGCGTTGACCGGCGAGCCGTTGACCGGGGCCGTGAGCTCGCCACCCGGGCTGGTCCCGGCGTAGACCAGATAGCCGCTGATCCCCGCGCCCCCGTCCGAGGCGGGCGCGGTCCAGGACAGGGCCACCTGGCCATGGCCCGGCGTCGCGGTCAGCCCGGTGGGCGGCCCGGGCTGGGTGATCGCGGGCGCCGGGGTGGCGGAGGCGGTGCCGGACGCGGGGCCCTGGCCGGCCTGGTTGACCGCGGTCACCTTGAAGAAGTAGGTGGTGCCGTGGGCCAGGTTCTTCACGGTGACGCTCGTGCCCGCGGAACTGGCGACCGGGGCGCTGAGCTTTACGTTGGCCGTGGTTCCCGCGTAGACGTCGTAACTGGTGATCTGCGCGCCGCCGTTGGAGGCGGGCGCGGTCCACGACAAGCTCACCTGGGCATCGCCCGCAGTCGCGGTCAGCCCGGCAGGCGCGGCCGGCACGGTCGCCGGGGGCACCGGAGTGGCCGACGCCTCGGCCGAGGGCGCACTGTGCAGATCAGCGTCGTTGACCGCATCCACGGTGAAGTAGTAGGTGGTGCCGTTGGTCAGGCCGGTCACCGTGGTGCTCGTCCCCCCGACGGTTTTGACCGGGGCGGCGGACTCGCCGTGGGAACTGGTGCCCAGGTAGACGTCGTAGCCGATGATCGCCGCTCCGCCATCGGAGGCGGGCGCGGTCCACGACAGGCTCACCTGGGCATTGCCCGCGGTCGCGGTCAGCCCGGTAGGCGGTCCAGGGTTGAGCACCCTGGCCTGCTCGCCCGCCGCCGAGGTCAGGACGTAGGACGGGCCGGAGCGCCCCGCCGCCAGCATGGCCGGGCCGGAGACCGCGAGGGCGGCCAGGCCGATCGCGACAGGCAAAACCAGCCAGCGGCGCGGACGCCGAACAGCCACCTTAGGTACAGACCGGCCGGGCCGGATACCCGCGGGGCCGCGCTGAGCAAAGCGAAAGGGCTTCATGAGGACTCCAGCTCGCGGGATGTCCCGCCGTCAAGAACATTAGAGGCGAGAGAGCACCGGCTGATACATCTTTGGGGAAACTTCGCGGCCGCCGCTAGGCCCGGTGGGCGGCGAGGGTGAAGCGCGGGTCCGGAGCGGTCCCGCCGCAAGCCAGATCGGCCACGATCTCGCCGACGAGCGGCGCGAACTTGGCGCCGTGGCCCGAGCAGGGCGAGCAGATCACGAACGGCCCCTGCCGGTCCAGGATGAAGTCCTCGCTGGCGGTCGAGGTGTACAGGCAGGTCACCTCGCCGACGGGCACGGGGTCCAGGCCGCCCAGCCGGCGCCTGGCGAACGCGCGGATCCGGTCCCTGGCGGCCGGGCTGACGATCCCGTCGCGGCCGTCGGCGGTGGTGACCGTCCCATGGCCGTGCTCGCCGACCTTGACCGCGCCCGGCACCTGCCCGTCCCGGCCGGCCCGCAGGCCGTACCTGGTGATCTCATCGTGATAAATGAAGGCAGGCCACGGCCCTGGCTCGGCGGGCGCGAAGTGGAACGCGTCCTGCTGGGTCACGACCAGGGACGGCAGCCGGACATGCGCGCCGAGCAGCGGCTCCAGCCATGCCCCGGCGGCCACGATCACGACCCGCGCATGCCAGGTCCGGTCGTCCGTGTGTATGGTCGCGCCCGCCTCGCGCGGCTCCACCCGCAGGACCCGGGTGCCGTCATGGAACTGCGCGCCCCTCGCGGTGGCGATCGAACGCATCGCCGCCATCGCGCGCTCCGGGTCAAGCACCCCGCCATCGGGGTGGAACATGACCTGATCGGGCCCGAACGACATGCCGGGCCAGCGCTCGGCGGCGGCCGCGGCCGGGATCAGCTCCGCGGGCACCCCGAACGCGGTCAAGATGTCGTACATCTTCTCCTGCTCGCGGGCCGGGCCGAAGTCGAGGGCGCCGGTGGTCAGGACCAGTTCCTGCGCCGCCTCGTCCGAGAGCTGCCGCCACCGCCGCTGCGCCTCGCCGGTCAGCCGCACGTAGAGCGGGTCGGGATAGGCGCGCCGGAAAATCCGGGCGCTGCCGTGCGAGCTGCCCCGCCGGTGGCCCGGCGGGAAGGCCTCCACGATCGCCACCGAACGCCCCCGGCCGGCCAGGGCCCACGCGGCGGCCGTTCCGGCCAGCCCGGCCCCGATGATGACCACATCTGACCGTTCGGTGCCCATCCGCCTACGGTATCCCGCACCCTCAGGCCGGCCATTGCGGACGCCGGCCGAGTAGCGCGACGATCCGGTCAAGCGGGCTAGGTGGGGTAAATGGGTCGGCGTCCGGTGCGGCCGGGACCCGTGGCGCGAACGCCGCAGCAGGCTGCCGCCGCCGTTCGTCGTCGGGTACCGATTCCGCGATCAGCAGAACCGCCCTGAGCACATCCGAATCGAGCAGATCCGGCTCGGGCCGATAGCCGGCCCGGCCCAGCCCGAGCGAGCGTGCGACATCCCATCCGTGCACCACGTAGTCGACGAGGTGGAAGCCGATGGCCTGCGACGCCGGGAACCGCAGCTTCGGGCTGATCTCCGGCAGCGCGAACTTCCGGTCGAGCACGCCGTCGGCACCGAACGCGACCAGCACCCGCCCGGCTGCGGCGGCGTATTCCGCCGCCGGGTCGGCGGCCGGGTTCGCTGGCTGCCAGCGGGCCAGGTCCGCGCCGATCCCGGCGGCCGCGGCGGCGAAGCCGTCATGCTGCGCGGTCATGTGCGCGAGCAGTTCGCCCAGCGTCCAGTCGCCACACGGCGTAGGCAGGCCCAGGTCCACGACCCGGACCCGGGACACCACCTGGACGCTCGCCCGCACCGCCCGGGCATCCAGGGCCACGATGTCAGCGGCGGGAAGTCCGCCCGAACTCCCGGCTGGGCGGGCAGCCGGGCTCCCGGCTGGGTTCTCGGTCGTCATGGGATGGGGACCTCCCGAAGTATAATATGTATATGCTTATTATCTTCATAAGCCTATTATGCGCAAGGCTGTTATTCTTCCGGCACGATGAGTGCGTTCCCGGACGACCGACGTGACCTGACTGCGATGTTCGCGCCGCTGACCAGGGTGCTGCTCGCGCGCGAGGAGCCGGTGCTGCGCGCGCACGGCATCTCGATGTGGGGCTACATCGTGCTGACCGGCCTCGTCGAGCAGCCGGTGCGGACCCAGGCCGCGCTGGCCCAGGCGATTAACGCGGACAAGAGCCGGATCATCGGCGTCCTGGACGACCTGCAGCACCGCGGGCTGATCCAGCGCCAGCCAGACACGGCCGACCGGCGCGTCCACCTGCTCTCGCTGACCCCGGCCGGCGACCGGCTGCGGCGATCGGTGGAGTCGGCGATCCGCGAGCGGGAAGAAGACGTGCTCGCCACGCTGCCGGCCGCCAACCGCGAGGTGTTCCTGCGATCGCTGAAGGCGCTGTACGAGCAGTACCGGACGCCATGAGAGGGTAGCTGCGGGAGGTAACACCGTGAAGATTGGCCTGCAGATCCCCGATTTCACCACGCCGGACGGCCCGGGCCGCCTCGGCGCGGACCTGGCCACCGTCGCCCGCACCGCGGACGAAGGGGGCTTTGAGTTCATCGCGGTCATGGATCACTTCTTCCAGATAAGCGCGGTCGGCCCGCCGGAACAGGAGATGCTCGAGGCCTACACGACGCTGGGCTACCTCGCGGCCAGCACGTCGCGGGCCAAGCTCGTCACGCTGGTTACCGGCGCCATCTACCGGCAGCCTGGCATCCTCGCCAAGATCGTGACCACGCTGGACGTGCTGTCCAGCGGGCGGGCCTGGCTCGGCATCGGCGCCGCGTGGAACGAGGAAGAGTCCCGTGGGCTGGGCATCCCGTTCCCTCCGGTGGCCGAACGGTTCGAGCGGCTCGAGGAAACGCTGCAGATCTGCCTGCAGATGTGGCGCGGCGACGAAAGCCCGTACCACGGTAAGCATTACTCACTCGAACGACCGCTGAACTCGCCGCAGTCGCTGACCAGGCCGCATCCGCCGATCATGATCGGCGGCGGCGGGGAGAAGAAGACGCTCCGTTTCGTGGCCAGGTACGCCGACGCCTGCAACCTGTTCGCCGGCCCCGACCTGGCCCGCAAGCTGGACGTACTGCGCGCGCACTGCGACGCCGAGGGCCGCGACTACGACGAGATCACCAAGACGTGCTACTTCGTCTTCGACGTCGGCGAGAAGGGCGAGAAGGCCGGCGAGATCGTCGACCAGCTCGGCCGGCTGGCTGAGCTCGGCTTCGACGTCGCTATGGGCAGGGTCGCCAACGTCTGGCAGGTCACCCCGCTCGAGGTGCTCGCCGCCAAGGTCATCCCGGCCGTCGCTGGTCTCTAGCGGGCCTGCGGCTGGCGAACGCGATCGTCGTTGGCGTGCCTGACGGCGGCCGCGCTGCGGTCATCGCCGCGCGCGGTCAGGCCAGCCATCACGCCTGCGACGTCGCCCACCGGGCGGTTCTGGCTCAGCTTGGCCTTGGCCTCGATTCGGGTGATCTGCAGCTCCAGGCCCACGATGGCGCGCAGCTGTCCCTCGATAAACGCGCGCGGGGCGTCGTCAACCGACCAGGCGGGCGGCTGGCCCGGTGAGGTCAGCCGGGCCGCTTCGTGCTTGATGGTCAGGCGCCGGACGACATCCTCCACCCACGCCGGGTCGTCGTGGACAATGAGCTGGCCGTAGACGTGCGCCGTGACGTAGTTCCAGGTCGGGACCACCCGGCCATGCTCGGCTTTGGCCGCGTACCAGGACGGTGACACGTACGCGTCCGGACCGCGGACGATGGCCAGCGACTCGCCGAGCGCGGGCTTGCGCCACTGGTCGTTGTTCCGGGCCACATGACCGTACAGGGCGCCCTGCTCGCCTGCCGCGGGCTCGTACGCGAACGGCAGCATGGTGGCCAGCAGGCCGTCCGCGGTCAGCGTGATCAGGTCGGCCGCGCCGTGCTTGGCCAGCAGCTCAAGGGTCGTCGCGTCGTCGGCAGCGAAATGGGCGGGGATGTACATAGGGTCAGGCTAACCCGCGAAAGGAGCGGGTCAGGCTGCCCCAGACGGCGTCGTAGTCGTCCTGGCGGTGTCCCGCCTCCATCGCCTGCCTGGTGGGGATGATCATCCAGCGGCTCTCGAACATGAAGGCCAGCGTGCCGTCGACCTTCTGCGGCCGCAGTTCGGCGGTGCTGGCCCTGGCGAACGTATCGGCGTCCGGGCCGTGCGAGGTGAAGGTGTTGTGCAGGCTGGCCCCGCCGGGCAGGAACCCCTCGGCCTTAGCGTCGTAGACACCGTGCACTAGGCCCATGAACTCCGACATCACGTTGCGGTGGTACCAGGGCGGGCGGAAGGTGTCCTCGCCGACCAGCCAGCGCGGCGGGAAGATCACGAAGTCCACGTTGGCGAGCCCGGGCAGCTCGCTCGGTGAGGTGAGCACGGTGAAGATGGACGGGTCCGGGTGGTCGAAGCTGATCGTGCCGATCACCATGAAGTTCGCGGTGTCGTACTTGTAAGGCGCGTAATTCCCGTGCCATCCGACCACGTCGAGCGGCGAGTGATCGTAGTCGGCGGCCCACAGGTTCCCGCCGAACTTCTGTACCACCTGCACGGCCTCCGCCCGGTCCTCGTAGGCCGCCGCGGGCACCAGGAAATCACGCTCGTTAGCCAGGCCGTTCGCCCCGATCGGACCGCGTTCGGGCAGCGTGAACGCCGCGCCGAAGTTCTCGCAGAGGTAGCCGCGGGCCGGTCCTGACGGCAGTTCTACCCGGAACCTGATGCCACGCGGGACCACCGCGATCTCGCCGGGGGCTACCGCCAGCGGTCCGAGCTCGGTGCGCAGCAGGATCGCGCCCTGCTCGGGGACGAACAGCAGCTCGCCGTCGGCATCGGTGAAGTATCTGTCGGTCATGGAGCGGTCCGCGGCATACAGGTGCGCGGCCATCCCGTTACGCGTCCTGATGTCACCGTTTCCTGCGACCGTGTAAAGCCCATCGATGAAGTCGGTCCCGGCGGCCGGCATCGGCAGAGGGTCCCAGCGAAGCCGGTTCGGGTCGGGCTCGATCTCATCGAAGGGGGTGCCACGGAGCGCCCCGTTGCCGATGCGCGAGAACTTCGGGTGCGCCGCCGACGGCATGATCCGGTACACCCAGGTCCGCCGGTTGACCGCCCGCGGCTGGGTGAAGGCGGTCCCGCTGAGCTGCTCCGCGAACAAGCCGAGCGGCGCGCGCTGCGGCGAGTTGCGACCCGCCGGGAGCGCCCCGGGCACGGCCTCGCTGGCGAACTCATTGCCGAAACCAGCCTGGTAGGTGTACTCGCCCGCCCCGTTGCCTGTAGCCGCGAACGGCACGCCCATCACGACCTCCTCGTTCCCGCTCACTCCCCCATACAACCACTGACCCCCGGCAGACGTGATCGTGGATACAAACCATCGTTTCAAAGGGGTTTGTATCCACGATGATGGCTGCGCTCGCGCCGGGCGGGAAGTGGGATGCTGAGGTTGACTGGGAAGGGACGGTTATCGGTGGCGGACAAGTGGCTGACGTTCGACTGCTACGGGACGGTGGCGGACTGGAACGCGTGTATGGGCGGGGCGCTTAAGGCCATCGACGGAGTCTCGGCGACCGACGCCAGCCGGCTGCTCAGCGCCTATCACCAGACGGAGCTTGAGCTCGAGGCCACCTCGCAGTGGCGTCCGTACCGGGAGATACTCACCGCCGGGCTGGCCCGGGCGGCCGAGCGCGAGCACGTCCCGCTGCCCCGGGGCGGCGAGGAAGCGCTGGTCCGGGCCTGGGCCGACATGCAGGTCTTCCCCGACACCGGTGCGGCCCTGGCCGCGCTGCGGGAAAAGGGCTGGCGGCTGGCGTTCCTGACCAACTGTGACGAGGACCTGTTCGCTGGCACCAGGACGCAGCTGCCGGTGCCCTTTGATCTTTGGGTGACGGCAGAGGAGGTACACAGCTATAAGCCGGACCTCGCGCATTTCCGGAGGTTCGCCGAGAAAACCGGGGTCGCGAAGACGAACTGGATTCATGTGGCCAACAGCTGGGTGCACGACATGCTGCCCGCGGCCCGGATGGGACTGCGTTCGGTCTGGGTGGATCGCGATCTGACCGGGCATCCCGCCAAGCTGGCGGATCGGCGTGTCACCAGCATGCGCAGGCTGCCGGAGGCGGTGCAGGACGTCAGCGCCATTTCGTCCCGATGAGCCCGGTGACCTGGGGATCAGGGGCTGAGCGGACCGGCGAAGGCTGAGCTGTCGCTGGTGCACGCGGCGGCCGCGGTGATGCCGCCGTTCGTCGAGGCCAGGGCGCCGATGCCGGACGGGCTGGCGGAGGCGGACGAGCTCCCTGTGGCGGACGGGCTGGCGCTGGTGGATGGTCCCGGCGAGGACGATGCGGCGCCGGCCGGGGACGCCAGGCCGGTGAAATCGGAGCCGAGGATGAGCTCGACGGTGCCGGGCGCGAGGCTAGCGTCCAGCAGGTCGGTGACGTGTGAGATCTCCTTCTTAAGCGTGTTCACCTCGGCCGTATCGGCGGCGGAGGCGTACTCGATCACCGAGTTGGTGTAGGCGAAGCTCGCGGCGTCACCGGTGCCGGTCACATCGAAACCCCGCCTGGTCAGCCCGGTCGCCGCCTGGATCGCGAGGTCGGGGACGCCGGAACCGTTGAGGACCTTCACCTTGACCTTGGACGGGCTGGTGGTGAGCACCTGCGCGCCGCCCGACACCGAAGGCCCCGGGGTCGCGGCGACCTTCGGCACCGTCCTGTCCCGGGCGATGGCCGCGAACACCTCACTGGCCTGGGGCTGCATGAACTGGACCCGGTTGGGGTTCGGCGTCCACGGCTGGTTCGGCACCGTGATGAACTGGACGTTCTGGCCGGACAGGCTGCGGAAGCTCTCCCCGACCTGGAGCAGGTCCGAGACCGTCATGCCGGCGTCCGTGGTCATCGAGGCGGCCGCGTCGGTGACCACGTTCAGCAGCCTCAGCGGGTTGGACAGCAGGCCGCTGTGCAGCACCCCCTTGACCACCTGGGCGGACATGAACTGGTCACGCTGAATCCGCTCCAGGTCCGATCCGGTCCCGAGATCCTCGCGGGTGCGCCAGAAGGCCAGCGACTGGATGCCGTTGATGTGCTGCTCACCCGACTTGAGGTCCAGGCCGGACACGGGATCGTTCACGTTGAACGGCACGCAGACGTTGACGCCGCCCAGGTCGTCGACGACCTTGACGAAGCCGAGCATGCCGATTCCGATGAAGTGGTCGATGCGGACGCCGGTCACCTGCTCGACCGTCTTCCACAGGCAGGTCGGGCCGCCGATCTGGAGTAGCGAGTTGATCTGCACGGCGGCATTCGGGTTAGCCTGCTGGCCGGTATAGCCGGGGCCGCTGTCACACTGGTACATCGGCACCATGGTGTCGCGCGGGATGCTCATCACCGTGACATGGTGCCGTCCGGGCGAGATGTGGACGAGCATGATCGTGTCGGTGTTGTTGCTCTGGTCATGGCCGGTGTGCAGGACGTACTGCTCATGCGGCGTCAGTCCTGCCCGGCTGTCCACGCCGTACACCAGGATGTTCAGGGAACCCGTGCTGTACACCGGCGGGCGGTGGCCGAGGGCCTGCCCGGGCACCGTGATGCGGGTGATGCTGTCGTAGACAGCGCGGTACTTCAGGTACGCGGTCAGTGTTCCGGCGGCTACGATCACGACCGCAGCGACCGCAACCCAGCGGAGCGCATGTCGCTTGCCCGTGCGCGGCCGTTTCCGCATGCGCGACCTCTCGCTGCGACTGGGCACCCAGTCCGCTGCCCAACGGATGTCAAAAGCCCGTAGTTCCCGAAATGTTACCCAGCAACGCGAGTTTCATCCGTATCAGGGCCTTCGTAACATGCCCGTAAGAGGTCGAGCGCGGGGGCGAGCCTAGGCGGGAGCGGGAGCCTGCGCGGCGGGGGCCGCCGCGGCCGCGGCGGCGGGTGAGGACGCGGCGGCGAACCGGCGCAGGGCGGCCCGGACCAGGGCGGGGTCCGCGGTCGTCCAGAACGGCGGCAGCGAGGCCCGGAGGAAGTCGCCGTAACGAGCGGTCATCAGCCGGGGATCGAGCACGGCCACCACGCCGCGGTCGGTCATGGTCCGGAGTAGCCGCCCGGCGCCCTGGGCCAGCAGCAGCGCGGCCTGCGACGCGGCCACCGTCATGAACCCGTTGCCGCCGCGCGCGGCCACCGCGCGCTGGCGGGCTGAGGCCAGCGGGTCGTCAGGCCGCGGGAACGGGATCCGGTCGATGACGACAAGCTGCAGCGAGTTGCCTGGTACATCCACGCCCTGCCACAGCGACAGCGTGCCGAACAGGCACGTCGGTTCGTCCTCGGCGAACTGCCTGACCAACTGGGCGGTGCCGTCGTCGCCCTGGCAGAGCAGCGGATAGGGGATCCGGTCACGGAGCGCCCCGGCCGCCTCTTTCGCCGCCCGCATGGACGAGAACAGGCCCAGCGTGCGCCCGCCAGCTGCCCCGATCAGCTCCTCGAGCTCGGTTAGGTACGCCTCGGGCAGCTGGTCCCGGCCCGGCGGCGGCAGATGCCTGGCCACATACAAGATGCCGCTGCGTGGATGATCGAACGGGGAGCCCACGTCGATGCCTGACCAGGTCAGGTGCTCCTCATCCTCGTCGGCCGCCGGCCGCCCGGGAGGATTAGCGGCTTGCGCGGGCAAACCCCACTGGAGGGCGAGGGGGGTGAAGGATCCGCCGAGGGCAAGCGTCGCCGAGGTGAGCGCTACCGTACGCTCCCCGAACAGCCGGGTCCGTAGCACGTGGCCGACCTCCAGCGGCGCCACCCGGAGCGTGGGCGCACGCCGGGCATCCTCGGTGAACGGCCGGTCGAGCCAGACCACCTCATCACGCGCGGTGATGTCGGCACCGAACGCGTCGAGCACCCGGCTGGCGGTGCGCTGCAGCTCGTCCAGCGCCGCCAGCGTCATCCGGGCCATCGCCATCCGCTGCGGGTCCTCTTCCTGACCCGGCGCGCTGGCGCGAATCGCGTCCGCGCACGCGCTGGCCGCGTCTCGCACCGAGGTCAGCGTCGCGGCTAGCGCGTCGGACAGCACGTCCATCCGGCCCGCGGGCGCGTCGCCGAGATCTACGGTGAGGGCGGCCGCCGCCTGCCGCAAGCGGTCCGCCACCGCAGCGGCACCCTCCGCGGCTGAGCCCTCCGCCGCCGCGGAATCGGTGAGGCGCGCGCAGCGGCGAGCCGCGGCGTCGATGCCGGGACCGGACAGCTCCCCCGCAGTCGCCGAGGTGACCCGGTCCACCAGGTCATGGGCCTCGTCGATGATGACCACGTCGTGTTCGGGCAGCACGTCGATGTCGGACGTGGCGTCGATCGCGAGCAGCGCGTGGTTGGTCACGACAATGTGCGCCTTAGCGGCGGCGTCCCGCGCCCGCTCGGCGAAACACCGCGAGCCGTAGGGGCAGCGCTGCGCGCCGATGCACTCCTGCGCGCTGACCGAGACCTGGCGCCAGGCGGCTTCTGGCACGCCGGGGACCAGTTCGTCCCTATCCCCCGTGGTCGTCTCCTCGGCCCACTCGTGCAGCCGCTTCACCTGCCGGCCCAGCGGCGAGGCCGGACCGCCTTCCGAATCGGACAGAGCCACCGGATCGAACAGCGAGTCCTGCGGATCATCGGCCGCGCCGCCACGCTGCCGGTGCAGGCACAGGTAGTTGCGGCGGCCCTTCAGGATCGCGAACTCCGGCTCCCGGCCAAGCAGCGGCTTGAGCGCGGCGACCAGGCGCGGCAGGTCTCGGTCGATCAGCTGACGCTGCAGCGCGATGGTGGCCGTCGCCACCACCACCGTGTTCTCGGTCGTCATCGCGTGCCGGACGGCCGGGACCAAGTACGCCAGCGACTTCCCTGTGCCAGTTCCGGCCTGGACGGCGACGTGCTCGCCAGTGTCGATGGCCCGCTGCACCGCCTCGGCCATCGCGACCTGACCAGGCCGTTCCGCACCGCCGATGCCGTCCACCGCCGCCGCGAGAAGATCCGCGACATCCGGGACGGCCTGGCTGAGAGCAGCGTTGCTGAGAGGAGGGGTGCTGCTGGGGCTGCCGGAAACCTCAGGGGCGGCCTCGGGGCTGGCGGAGGCTTTCGGGACCTTGGGGGCTCTAGGGGCCCTGGGGCTGGCCTTGGCGGTGGGGCTGGCCTTGGCGGTGGGGCTGGTTTTGGCCGCGGGGTCGCCGGGGGTGGGTTTGGCGGATGACGTCCGGTCGCGACCTGGGGGCACGTTCGAACGCTATCGCGTGTCGCCCGGGGCGGCGAATACGCGGGCACGAGGCCAGGTGGGCACGGCGTGTCACGCAGGACCGTTCGGGTAGATTCTGCTTTCTGACTGAAGGAGGGGCAGACATGACCAGTGCAGACCTTCTGACGGACGCCTTCGGCCGGATCCGGGAGACCGTCCACGAGGCGGTCGAAGGGCTGACAGCCAGCCAGCTGGCGGCCCGGCTCGACGACGACGCCAACTCGATCGCCTGGCTGTGCTGGCACCTGACCCGGGTCCAGGACGATCACGTGGCGGGCGCTTTCGGCGTGCCGCAGGTATGGATCGAGGCCGGAAAGCGGTTCGAGCTGCCGTTCGCCCCGTCCGACATCGGCTACGGGCACAGCTCACGGCAGGTATCCCAGGTCACGGTCTCGTCAGGTGACGTGCTCAGCTGGTACCAGGATCTGGTGCACGAGCAGACCGTCCAGCTGGTGGCTGGCGTCACCGACGCGGACCTGTGGCGGGTGGTGGACGGAGCCTGGGATCCGCCCGTGACGCTAGGCGTCCGGCTGGTCAGCGTGATCTCCGACGGCCTGCAGCACGCCGGCCAGGCCGCGTTCATCCGCGGAATCTTGCTCCGCAAGGGCTAGTGCTCAGGAATACAGGGGTCCGGGGGCACGGTCAGACGTGGCCGGCTTGCTTTCCTGGGGGTCCTGACTGGGCTCACGGGACTGCGGGGCCGGGGGCAGCCAGCTCCAGCCGTCATGCCCGGACAGCTCATAGGCCCAGGGCGGCTCCGCGCCGCGGCGGGTGCAGGTGACCACCGACGCGAAGATCGCGGCCGTGGTCGCGCTGCGCACAGCCGCCAGATCGCCGAAGTCGGCTGGGCCAAGCCCGTTGCCCATCCACCAGGTCAGGAAGGCTCCGCCGAACGCGTCACCGGCTCCGACCGTATCGACGATCGGGGCCGGCGGGACCTCGGCGCGGATCTCTTGCCCCGCGGCGAAGGCTCGCACGGTCGCCGCGCCGTCGGTGACCACCACACAGGCCGGACCCCGGGCGAGGAGTTCGGCCGCCGCGGTCGCGGCGTCCTGCCCGGGAAACAGGTAAGCGAGATCTTCCGTACTCGTCTTGATCATGTCGACCCGGCCCGCGATCCGGTCCAGCCGGTCCAGGTAAGCCTGCCGTGACGCGATCGCGCCAGGGCGGCAGTTCGGGTCGAGCATGACCGTGATCCCGGCCGGGAGCGAGGCGACCAGTTGCTCCAGGCTGGTGCCGATCGGCTCCATGACGAGGCCGAGACTGCCGATGTGCAGCGCCGTCGTACCCGGCGGGAGGCTGGCCTGGCCGGGCCCGATCGCGGCCGCCGACGTGTCGGTCAGGTAGAACCGGTAGCCGGGGACGCCAGCCGGATCGACGTCGACAACCGCCAGCGTGGTGGGGGGCTCGGCGGCGGCCTCGATCGCCACGTACACCCCGTGGCGGTCAAGGTCGGCCCGCATCAGCCGCCCGAACCGGTCTCCGGAGAGCCGGCCGAGGAAGACGGCGGGCTGGCCGAGCCTGGCGATGGCGCGCACGACGTTGAACGGGCCACCGCCGAACCGGGCATCCACGTGGCCGGCTGGATCCACGATCAGGTCGATCAGGGCCTCGCCCGCGACAGTGATCATGCGGGTTCCCGGGCTTTATCCGTCAAGGACTCATGGGGTCCGGTACCTCTGGGGCCGATCTGACCCGGGGTCAGCACAATAACGGCACGCATGAGAGTTCCTCCCTGATCGTCATCCCGGCTGATCCTCTCTGCGAATTGTCCGTCAGGCGACTACACGCTAAGGGGGAGGACCTGAATCTTCCGCCCTTCACCGCGCTCGAACAGGGCCAGCGCCTCGGCATAGCCGGCCAGCGGGAGCCGGCCGGCGCCACGGCGAACTCCGCGGCGCCGCCCGGCACGGTGACGCCGATCGCGTTCCACCGTTCACACAGGTTGTTATGGCCGATCCGGCAGTAATGACACTCGTTGCAGTACAGCGATGGGTCCACCGCGACGCGCTGCCCGACCGCGATCTCGCCGACGTCAGATCCGGTGGCGACCACGACTCCGGCGAACTCGTGCCCGGGAACGATGGGCAGTGACGGCGCGAACTCGCCCTCCAGGATGTGCAGATCGGTCCCGCAGATACCGCAGGCAGCCACCTGAACCACCACCTCCCGCGGGCCCGGCGCCGGATCCTCGAGGGTCATCACGTCAACCTGCCGGGATTCCCTGATAACCGCGGCTCGCATCGCGCCGTCACCTTCTCCATCCTGCCCTCAGTTCAGACATGATGATCGATCGGCCAGGGCCTACTTGACCGCGCCCATCGACAGGCCACGCACCAGCTTGCCCTGCGCCGACCATCCGGCGATCAGCACGGGCAGCGACGCGATCGTCGCGGCCGCCGACAGGTGGGCCAGGAAGGGACCCTCGGGCTGGACGAAGCCGACCAGGTAAATCGGGATGGTCGCCGCGTTGATCGTGGTGAGGTTGACGGCGAGGAAGAACTCATTCCAGGCGAAGATGAAGCAGATGAGGGCGGCGGCCGCCAGGCCGGGACTGATGATCGGAAGGATCACCGAGCGCAGCTGCCTGAGCAGCCCGGCACCGTCGACGCGCGAGGCCTCGATGATCTCCGGCGGCACCTCGAGCAGGAACGATCGCAGCATCCACACGGCGACCGGCAGGTTCATCGCGGTGTAGAGAATGATGAGCAGCTGCAGATGATCCAGCAGGTGCAGGTCCCGGGCGATGACGTAGAGCGGGATGATGGCGCCCACAATCGGGAGCATCTTGGTGGAGATGAAGAAGAACAGCACGTCACGCCACTTGGGGACCGGGCGTATCGAGAGCGCATAGGCGGCGGGCAGCGCCAGGATGATCACCAGCAGCGTCGACACCACCGTGATGATCACGGAATGCTCAAGATAAGGCGGCAGGCCGTTCAGGCCGCCGGCTCCCTTCCACACCGACTGGTACTCCGCCAGCGTCGGCTTGAAGATGAAATGCGGGGTGGGCGTGTCGGCGGTCGGCTCGGTCTTGAGGCCCGTCAACGCCATCCAGAGCACCGGGAAAAAGAACACCAGCACGACAACCCAGGTCAGCACGCCAAGCAGCAGACGGGTCAGGGGCTTGGTCTGACGTTCGGCTACGGTCCTCTTATGCCGGCGGCTCATCGTCCTCTCATCCCCTCGTCACTGAACAGACCGGAGATCGTCTTGAGGGCGACCGTCGCGATGAGGATGGTCGCGATGACGACCACCACGGCCATGGCCGACGCGCGGCCGATATCGAATCCCTGGAAGCCGATCTGGTAAATGTAATAGGGCAGGTTCGTCGTATCGGTGGCGGGACCACCAGCGGTGATGATGTAAATCCCGTCAAAGGCCTGCACGATGTAGATGGATCCGAGCAGGACGCCGAGCTCGATGTACGGGCGCAGCTGAGGCAGCGTCAGCGAGCGGAATATCCGCAAGGGGCCGGCCCCGTCGACCCGCGCGGCCTCCATGATGTCCTCGTTCTGAGACTGCAGGCCGGCCAGCGCCAGCAGGACCATGAACGGCGTCCACTCCCAGGTCAGGAACGCGATGATGGTGGCCTGAGAATATGACCCGATCCAGTCGGTGCTGTGCAGGCCGAAGGGCTTGAGGAAGTAGTTCAGGACCCCGAAGGTCGTGTCCAGGATCGTGAACTTCCAGACCAGCGCCGCCGCCGTGGGCATGACCAGGAACGGGCTGATGATCAGGGTCCGGAGGAAGCCGCGGCCGAACACGTAACGGTTCAGCAGTAGCGCGATCCCCACGCCGAACAAAACCGAGAGGATGACCGGCATCGCGGTCAGGATCACGGTATTTTCCACGGCCGAGCGGAAGATCGGGTCACCGAAGACCTGATCGTAGTTATAAAGAGTGGGGAAGTCTCTCGGCGCGGTGGGGTAATTCAGGTTGTACCGCTGGAAGCTGTACCACAGGGTCAGCACGAACGGGATCTGGGTCACGATGAATATGAACACCAGCGCCGGGACCAGCGGCACCCTGCGAATCCACGATCCGGTGCGAGATCGGCGCGCGGGCGGAGGTTGAACCTGCGGGACCGCGGGCGGGGAGTCAATCACATTAACCAACGCCGTTGTCCTCTCTGACGGATCCGGCGGTCGCAGTAGCCGTGCTATTTGGCCCGCGGCGACGTCCCGGCTGGGACGCCGCCGCGGCGATCTGTAGTTCCTACTTGTAACCGGCGGTAATGACGGCTTGCTGCGCTATCGACTGGCTCTTTTGCAGGGCCGTCGCGACCGACATCTGGCCGTCGATCGCGGCCGTGATATCGGCCGAGACCAGGTTGCCGAATTCCTCGAACTCGGGGATACCGACGTACTGGACGCCGGGTACGGGCTGCGGCAGGAGGCCCGGCTTAGTCACGTTGACCGAGTTGATCTCCTTCAGCGTCAGGTTGGCGAAGGCCCCGGCCGCGGCCAGGTAACTCGGGTTCTGGTAGGTCGACAGGCGGGTGCCCGGCGGGACGCTGGCCCAGCCGTTCTTCGAGGCGTCATAGGCGATGTAGGCCTTGGAGGTCGCCCAGTCCATGAACGTCCAGGCCTGCGACTTGTGCTTGGACGCGCCCTCGACGGCCAGCGCCCAGCTCCACAGCCACCCTGACGAGGTCGTCTTGTCGACCGGCGCCGGGGCAAAGCCGATCTTGCCCTGGACGGGGCTGCCCGCGGCGTCAAGAGTCGACGCGGCGACGGTGGCGTCGTACCACATGGCCGCCTTCTGCTGCTGCATGATGTTCAGGCACTGGTTGAAGCTGTCGTTGCCCGCGCCCTTTTCGCCGTAGTTCTTGATCAGGTTGACGTAGAAGTTCGTCGCCTGCTCGAAGGGCGGTGAGGTCAGCTGCGCTTGCCAGCTCGTGTTGAACCACTGGCCGCCGAAGGTGTTCACCACGGTGTCCAGGGAGGCGAGGTTGTCGCCCCAGCCGGTCAGGCCGCGCAGGCAGATGCCGGCGACGCCCTTGGCCGGGTTGTTCAGCTTCTGCGCCAGCGTGGCGATCTGGGCCCAGGTCGGGTTGGCGGGCATCGTCACGTGGGCGGCGGCGAACATCGCCTTGTTGTACATCATGAAAGACGACTCGCCGTAGAAGGGCACGGCGTACAGCTGGCCGTTGGACGACAGGGCGGACCGGATCGGCGGAAGGATGTCGTTGACGTCGTAGCTGGGGTCGCTGCTGGCGTAGCTCGTGAGGCTGCTGATCCAATTGTTCTTCGCCCACGAGGCGATGTCGTTCGGGCCGATCATGACCACGTCGTACTGGCCGCCGCCCGTGGCGACGTCCTTCTCGACGTCGGCGCGCTCGGTGTTCTCGTCGTAGGTAACGAACTTCACCTTGATGTTGGGGTGGCTGGCCTCGAACCCGCCTGCCGTTAGCTGCTCGATCGTGGTCATCAACGGATTCGCGGTCACCGCCACCGTGATCGTCACCGGGCCCGAGGAGGTTGCGCTCCCCGATGATGACCCTGATGACGAACACGCGGCTAGCGCCAGCAACCCTGTGGTCGCGATAGCAGGCAGCGCGATCATCCTGCTACGTCTACTTCGGCGGATGAGCACTGTTCTCCTCCTTGAGATAGTCCCGGCGGGACCGTCAGATTGAACTTTTGCGATGCGCGTGCGCAGCACCGCAGCGGAGGTGACGCTCGCCGCATCACCTCGCGGACATCGTTGTCCGAACTTTGCGCCGATCCGCCACCGGTGTCAATAGTTCCGGACATGTTTCAGGGATATGATCTGATATCGAGACTATTTCTCGCGGCCTGCCTCCAATGCAGCCGACAGCGTTGGCCAATCTGTTTCCATGCTGTTACGAAATCGTTACCGAAGCATGGCGCCGGGAGCAATGGGCCTCTACGCTGCGACGCTCATCAGTCACAGCGGGCGGCTCAGCCACCCGATGACGCCTGGACACGCCGGCTACCTGGCCCTATGCACTTCCGAGGCCTGGCTCAAGCCCGCTCATCCGGCAGGAAAAGATCGTGACCCGAACGGCACAGGCCTATCCCGCTACCCTGCCGCTGAGTCCTGGAGGACCCTTGGACAACGATGTCGGCACAGGTAAGGTGCAAAGGGCCATGGCAAAGGGTGAAGCAGCCGCGGGACGGCGCAGGGAGACGGGCGACCCCGTGCCGCGCGCCGCGCGGCGCGGTGCCGCGCGCCCGACCATGCGTGACGTCGCCGCCCGGGCGGGCGTGGGCATCAAGAGCGTTTCCCGGGTCGTCAACGGTGAATACGTCCGGCCGGAGACCAAACGAGTCATCGTCGAAGCCATCGCGGAGCTGGGATTCAGCCGCAACGACAGCGCCGCGATGCTGCGCCAGGGATCCTCGGCGAGCGTCGGCCTCGTGCTCGAAGACATCGCGGAGCCGTTCCAGTCGATGATGACACGCGCCGTGGAGGCAGTGACCATCGCGAACGGCTCGATCCTCATGACGGCGTCCTCGGGCGAGGACCCCGCGCGGGAGCGCCAGGTGGTCCGCGCGTTCTGCGCGCGGCGGGTGGATGGATTGATCATCGTTCCGGCGGCGCACAGCCACAAGTACCTGCTGCCGGATATTCGCGCGGGGGTGTCGACCATCTTCGTGGACCGGCCCGCGCGCGGTATCGACGCCGACACGATCCTGGCCGACAACGTCGAAGGCGCGCGCGAGGGAGTGGCCCACCTGATCGCGGCCGGGCACCAGCGGATCGGCTTTATCGCCGACACCGCGGAGATTTTCACCGCCGCCGAACGCCTGCGCGGATATAAGGACGCACTCGTGCACGGTGACCTGGAGTTCGATCCGGGCTTGGTGGAAATGTCGCCCCCCACGGAGAGCAGCGTGACCGGCGCCTTGGAGCGCATGCTCGCTCCACCTTCTGGCGTGACCGCGGTTTTCACTGGCAACAGCCGTATCACCATGATGTTCCTGCGTGCCATCCGTAACCTCGGGCATGTCATGCCCGCTCTCGTCGCGTTCGACGACTTCGAGTTCGCCGATATGTTGACCCCTGGGGTCACCGTCGTGTCCCAGGACGCGGCCAGCATCGGACGCGCGGCGGCAGAGCTGCTTTTCCGCCGGCTCGGCGGCGATGATGGTCCCACCCAGCGTGTCTACCTGCGGACTAAGCTCATTTCTCGCGGCTCGGGCGAGATCGCGCCGTGATAGTACGCTTTGTTGTGGTAAGAGTCGGCTTAGGGCCGGTATGGAGGGGGTCTCGATGACACCAAGAACTGCGAGTTCATCAGGATCGCAGTCAGTATCGTCGTCTGTCATGGAGTCAGTTCCGGGCCACCGGCCGGTGGTCACGCCGCTGGCGCCGTTGCCCGTGCCCTCGCCCCCGCCGGGCCGGGCGACGATGCGTGACGTAGCGGCGCTGGCCGGGGTGAGCCTCAAGACGGTCTCCCGGGTCGTCAACGGCGCCACGACCGTGGATGCCGACCTGGCGGCCCGGGTGCGCCGTGCCGCCGCGCAGCTCAACTACCGGCACAACATGACCGCAAGCAACCTGCGGCGCGGGGATCACAAGTCCTTCATGATCGGCCTGATGCTCGAGGATGTCAGCAACCCGTACTCGTCGAGCATCTACCGGGCGGTAGAAAATGTGGCGCGCGAGCGCGGAGTGGGGCTGCTGGCCGGCAGCCTGGACGAGGATCCGGTCCGGGAACGCGAGCTGGCCGCCACCTTGGTCGCGCGGCGAGTCGACGGGCTGATCGTCGTTCCGGCCGGACGCGACCATAGCTACCTGCGCGACGAGCAGGAGGTGGGCACCGCCGTCGTTTTCGTGGACCGGCCACCTGTGCTCCTGTCCGCTGACAGCGTGATGGCCGACAACCGGGACGGCGCCATCGCGGCCGTCAGGCACCTCATCGGCCACGGCCACCGCCGCATCGCCTTTCTTGGTGACCTGATCTCGATTGCGACCTGTCAAGATCGCTACTCGGGGTACCAGGAGGCGCTGCGCGAGGCGGGGCTGACCGAGGATCTCCGGATCATCCGGCGCGATCTGCACACCGCCGCGGCGGCCGAGGCGGCCGTGGCCGAGCTGCTGGCCGGGCCCGAGCCTCCGTCGGCGCTGTTCAGCGCGCAGAACCTGATCACCTTGGGCACGGTCAGGGCGCTGCGGGCCGGCGGTGCCCAGCACCGCATGGCGATGGTCGGCTTCGACGACGTGCCGCTGGCTGACATGCTCGACCCGCCGGTCACGGTGGTGGCCCAGGATATGGCGGCCATCGGGACGCTGGCCGCGCAGATCCTGTTCCGCAGGATCGACGGAGACGTCTCAGAGCCACGGGCGCACATCGTCCCGACCCGCCTCGTCGCGCGAGGCTCAGGCGAAATCACGCCACCGTAGCGGACAAGGAGGTTGCCGTCACCAGCAGGC
>OCTA010000957.1_pt1 | contig 26948 bp, 14 predicted proteins | sample 1538991 | NCBI WGS metagenome assembly OCTA01 (sample SAMEA3539302, study PRJEB22396) | soil metagenome | biome: tundra; feature: field; material: soil | place: USA | collected 2010-05 | depth 0.15 m | reverse complement strand
CGGGCGCGACCGGCCACCGCGCGGTGATCTTCAGCGTGCGGGTGTCAATCGCTATCACCTCGTTCTTGTCTTCGAGATTGTCGTAGATCATTCCTTTACCGTCGGCGACGGCTTGCTCTGGCGCGCCGCCAAGGGGAAGGGTCGCCACCACCGTGCCCTTTGCAGGATCGATGACCGTGGCGCTATTGGGTTGACCATTGAAGACGAATATGCGCTTTGACGCTGGATCGTAAAGAATGGAATCGGCGTCGTTATCGGCTTTTACGCGGCCGAGGGGCTTCAGCGTGTTCAGGTCGAAAATGAGGACCTCGCCCGCGTCTCCGTCGCTGATGAATCCGCGGCCCAACTCCGTGACTATCGCGATTCCGTGGTCCCGTTTCAAACCAGTGACGGTCCCCACCACGGCGGAACTGTCGCCATCGAGCACTTTGACCTCCGTGCCGTGCGAGAGGTACACGCGACGCGCCGTTGCGTCGAAAGTAATGTAGTCGAAATACTCGCCGCCACCCTCCGCGGCGCCGAAAGGAACCTTCTTGAGCAAATGGTAACCGCCCCCGAGTTGAAACGCGAGGGCGCAAGCGCCGAGCAATAGAACGCACAAGCCAACCGCCAAACGGACGAAACCGGAACGTTTCACGAAAGCCTCCACTCCGTTATTGGGACGCCATCATCAGCTTACAGCACGGCGCATCAGTCTGCCACCGGCTTGGACTGCCGATCCGATCAGGCGGTGAAACCTGCATGCTGCAAGTAGATCCTGCACTTCTGGCGACAACTTCCGCACGAGCCCCCGCGGGCCAAGCCTTTGTCTGCACCGGCGCGACAGACGGCGCCACGCGTGCACTAGCAATTTGGGTACGCTAGCTGGTAAAGAAGCGATCCCCGGTTACGGTTTCTCCTGCTTCCCAACTGGGGATGCGGGGCTCCAGGCGAGCAGGCGAGGTTGGGAGCCCCGCAAAAATAGGCCGAAGCGTAGGTCTGAATTCTCCGCCAACCTTTGCGAAACATTGCCGTGACTGCCGCTGATTACGTTTGGGAATGTCTCAGAGCAGTTTGCCGTGCATGGCATGCGCCACCAGGTCACGCCTCATACGCTGCATCTCTTACGGTTGAATAGTCGCCTTCAGGACTTCCGGCCCACTTGGACCTTTGGCTCTAAAATCCTGCTCGGCGGTAACAAACACATCGAAACTCTTCAACGGAGTGACGGTTTCGAAGGTCGCCTTTAGGTTCTTATCCATTTTCAGTTGGCCCTGATTCTCGGAGTTTCCGCCCCGTTCCTGCAACCAAACAACATACGCGGATGCGCGTGGCGTCAGATTTTCAAGATTGGCGAGATGCTGAACTGTCATCTTCAGTTTCGTGTTGCCGTTCTTGTCCTTGCCGATCTCAACCTCGGCCCGAGCACCGGGAACGATAGACGCCGCAGTCATTGGGTACTTCTTGGCTGCGTACGCGATCGTACAGAGCAGCGCGAACGTCAAACAGATTGTGTAAAGCTTTCGCATCGGACACCTCATGCTTCCGGGATTTCCATTTTGGCCTCGCGGCCGCCCTAAGTATACACCCGCCCGCCCCTCTTGGAGCCGCTGGCGCGCCATTTTTAAATCTGAATGTCCCCAATGCGCCGCCGGGAGGGCCAGTTCTGTTCCTCGCAAGAACCCCGAAACGGGAACTGTGACATTTCTTACCTGTTCGGCAGCTTCTCCGCGACAATCTGGCTTCTTCAGCCTGAGCACGACGATCCCGGCCGCATTATCGCCTGAAAACGATGATGTGCTGCTGCGGCAGGATCTCAATAGAACGGTCGAATTTGAAACCTTCCGGCTCCACCTCCGCCCGCACCTGCTTCACCGTCATCTTGTGCTCCGGCCGGATCGGGACGTTGGGGTCTTCGGCACGATATTCGAGCAGCACCAGACGGCCGTTGGGCTTCAGCGAGTCGCGGATACAATCGAGCATCTTCTCGGGCTCGGAGAACTCATGGTAGACATCCACCAGCAGGACCAGATCCACGGCGGCCGCCGGCAGCTTCGGGTCGTCCATCGCGCCCAGAACCGGCCGCACGTTCGCGAGATGCCGGTCCCGCATATTCTTTTCCAACCGGTCGAGCATGGCCTGTTGGATGTCCTCGCCGTAGACGACGCCCTTGGGTCCGACACGCTCGGCCAGACGCCACGTGAAGTAGCCGACCCCGGCGCCGATATCGGCGACCACCGCTCCCTTGGGGATCTTCAAGGCGTCTAGGGCCTCGTCGGGGTGCTCTTCGGACTGGCGCTCCGGACGAACCAGCCAGTCCGCGCCGCCCGGACCCATCACCTGCGCTATGCGGCGCTGGGTAATGGGGTGAACGTCTTCACCGCAACAGACGAACGCGAACAGCAGCAGCGCCGCTACAAACCGGCTGTTTCTCATAGCTCCTATGATGGACTATCGTTTCGTCAAAAAAGTGTCGACAGTTTCGCGTAATCCGCGATTTCGTCGTACCATACCGTATTCCGGACCGACTGCGTTCCGTCGCTCCGGGGAAGGAGGCTCTTTGAACCGCAAACTCACGTTCCCGATTGGCGCACTGGCTGGCCTGATGGCCCTCGGCGCGCCCCATGCCGCCGCCAAGGACAACACGCCACCGCATGGTTTTAAGGCTCTTTTCAACGGAAAGGACCTGAAGGGCTGGCAGGGGCTGGTGGAGATTCCGGAGCGGGCCAAGCTCAGCAAGAAGGAGTTCGCCGCAAAGCAACTCGACGCGAACCTCAAATTCCTGCCGCACTGGTCCGTGGTCGCCGGCGGCGTCCTGCACTACGACGGCAAGGGCAACAGCTTGCAAACGTCCAAGGACTACGGCGACTTCGAGCTTTGGGTGGACTCGAAGATCGGTCCCCGGGGCGACACGGGAATCTACTTGCGCGGCTGCCCGCAGGTGCAGATCTGGGACAACCCAATTGGTTCCGGAGGGCTCTACAACAACAAAACGAACCCCAGGAACCCGCTCAAACGGGCCGACAAGCCCGTCGGCGAGTGGAACACGTACCACGTCATCATGAAAGGCGAAAAGGTGAGTGTCTGGCTGAACGGCGAGTTGGTGGTGGACAACGTCGTCATGGAAAACTACTGGGACTATAGCAAGCCCATACCCGCCAGGGGTCCGATCGAGCTGCAGCACCACGGCAATCCCATCGAGTTCAAGAACATCTACATCAAGGAGATCAAGTAGCGGACGGGACCGGCGCGAACGTCCCCTCGTCCCGCGTGACCTGCGGCGCGTACCGGAAAGCTCCGGCGGTGAGGCCTTTCAATTGGGCCAGCCTCAGGGCCGCGATCTGGACGGGGACGATCTCGGCCAGGGGCGCCAGGTATTCGCCGGCGGCCGGCGCCGGAACGAGAGGCAGACCGTCGGTGTCTTCTCCGGGGGCACCGATCACCCGCACCTGGCCGCCGAATCGCAGCAGGTCGCGCGCCAGCGCCAGGTTAAGGCTGCGCGTTCTGCCGGGAGGCGCGAAGATCAAACCGCGAAATCTCGAATCCACCAACTCCACCGGACCGTGCCGGAACGACGCCGCATGCATGCCGAACGCCGCGGCTTTCGCCGTTTCGCCGAATAGCAGGGCGCCTTCGCTGGCCGAAGCGGACGACGGGCCGCGCGCGAGCAGGTGGACCGCCGCGGACGGATCCAGAAAGCGATCCCATTCGGAAAGCGCCTGGACGCTGGCCGAGATGTACTCCGGGAGCGCGGCGATCAGGCGTTCGGCTTCGTCCCGGGCGGCCGCGAAATCGCCGCCAACGTCCCCGGCGAGCAAGTGCAGCGACAACAGCGTGCCGGTGTAGCTCTGGATGGCGACCATCTCGTCGGGAAGGCTGCCAATCGCGAGCGCGCATTCGGCGGCCCGGGCCAGACTGCTCTCCGCATCGTTGGTCACACCGATCGTCAGGCAGCCGAGTTGCCTCAGTGCGGGGATGAGCTTGGCGATTTCAACGGACTCGCCGGACCGGGAAACGGCGATCGCGACGGCGTCCTTGCAGAGGTCCCGCAGGTAGTGCAGCAGTTCGCCGCTCTCCACGATCGTGGCATCGAGGCCCAGAGCGGCGAGACGGTAGTAGAAAGGAGTGGCGGCGTACAGAGACGCTCCCATGCCCGTGATCACCACCCGCCGGGCCGAGCGAGCCAGGAAAGCCGCGTGCCGCAGGGTCTCGCGGCCTTCACCCGAATGACGGCGAAGCACGCACGCCAGCGATTCCGGCTGCGAGGTAATATCCCGGAGCAGCCGCGGCACGGTCATGGGGCCGCCGCCCGCTTGCGCTTGGCTCCCGGTTTGGGGGAATCCGCCTTCGAGCGAACCGCGCCGGTGGACTGCCGGACAACCAGGCTCGTTTCCAACGAGTACTGCGATCCCGCGCGCCGCTTGGAGCGCACCATACGTTCCAAACCCTCGAAAGCGAGGTGCCCCAGGCGGTCCCGCGGGACCCGTACCGTGGTAAGCGCCGGCGTGGCGTACCGGGCGAAGGAAATGTCGTCCACGCCCAGGATCGACACGTCCCGCGGAACGCGCACGCCGGCCTCCAACAGGGCGCGCATGGCGCCGAGCGCGGCCAGATCGTTGCAGCAAATGATGGCGGTCGGCAGCTCGGACCCGTCGAGGAGCGTGCGCGCGGCGGCGGCTCCTCCATCCATGTCGTTGTTGACCTCGACAGTGCGGGGCCGGGGAAGGCGGAGGCTCTGGAGCGCATCCGAAAACGCCTGGCGGCACGTGACCGCCGATGTACGGGTCCGCGGCCCGGCGATGTAGGCGATGTCGCGGTGCCCCAAGGCCTTCAAATGCGCCACGGCCTCCTTGGCGCCCGTGGAGTAATCGACGCGGACATTGCTGAGACAGCGGCCCGGCGGTTCGGCGGCGTCGACGCGGAACACGGGGATGTCCGCATCCGTCAACTCCTCGATCAAGCCCACGCCGATCTGCGCCGTCACGACCGCGACGCCGAGGACTTTGTTCTCGATCATGCGGGCCACCGCCTTGCGGGAGCGCTCGGGATCGTAGTTGGTGGCGCAGAGCAGGACGTCGCAGCCCCGCTCCATCACGAAATCCTCGAAGCTCTTGATCAATTCCGGGAAAAAGGGGTTCTCGACATCCGAAATAATCAGTCCATAGGAATCGCTGTGGCCGCGGGCCAGACGGCGTCCGTATGCGTTCCTGTGGAACTTCAATTCGCGCATCGCGCGAAGCACCTTTTCCCGAGTGAGGGGCGCCACCGCACGCGTTTCGTTGACGATGTGAGACACCGTCGTGATGGACACGCCGGCCATCCCGGCGACATCCCTCATCTGTACGGTGGACTTGGCTCGTGGCGATATTGACGTGGTCACGGGAACGTCCAAGGCTCCTTTTGGCGGCGGAGGCCGCAAACGGTTGCGGCGAACCTCGGGCCCCGTTTTCGAACCGCCGGAGACGCTCTTCTGGCGTCGTGAGGCATCTTACCACACTAACGCGGTGGTCTTTTGGGAAGCCACCCGTCGATGGGCTTCCGCAGGCCGGCCGGCCGGTAGGGCAGGGAAACCTTGGCGCCCAAACCCGCCGACGCGTATCCCGCACAGATAGCCTCCAGGACCATGCGCCCATCCTCTCCGGTGGCCTGGGGCTCTTCCCGGCCGCGCACGCATCGAGCGAAGTGGCGCATTTCCTGCGGGAAGCCGTAATTCCACAACTCCTCGAAAACCGGATAGCTCCAGCCCGTGGTGGATGGCGCCTTCTCCACCGCGTAGCCGTAGCCGCGCTCGCTGTAGGTGGGCAAGGCGTTCCCCATGTGGAGGTTGGCATAGGTCACGCCGCCGTCTCCAAAGACCTCGACGCGGTCGTCCATGCCGCCGCGGCGGGCCCAACTGTTCTCGACCACCCCCAGAGCGCCGTTGGCGAACTCGATGATGCAGACGACTTCGTCCTCGCCCACGGTCTTGTCGCCATGGACGTAAGTTCCCATTTGCGCGTAGACCGTTTGGATTTGCGGCCTCCCGAGAAACCACCAGCAGAAGGCGATGCCATGGCACCCCATGTCCATCAGCACGCCGCCTCCGGACCGTTCCACATCCCAGAACCATGGGCTGTGCGGTCCGAAGTGCTTCTCGCTCTGCTTGACCAGGTGGACCTTGCCGAATGCGCCCTGATCCGCCATCTCCTTGGCCTTCACGTATTTAGGCGTGAAGAAGAGTTCCTCGGCGTACATCAGCAGGACGCCTTGCTTGCAGCAGATTTCGATCATGCCGTCGGCTTCCTCGATGGTCATCGCCAGAGGTTTCTCGCAAACCACGTGCTTGCCCGCGCGCGCGATATCGGCCGTCATCCGGGCGTGCAGTTGGTTGGGAGCGGCGATGGTCACCATTTCGATGCCGGGCTCGGCCAGCATTTCCCGGTAGTCGAGAAAAGCGCGCGGTATGCCGTACTTGCGGACCATTTCGGCGGCGTGCCCCGGCGTGGGGGAGGCCACCGCCACGACTTCGGCTTCGTCCGGCATGATCCGGAACGCCGCCGCGTGAATGTCCGCCTCGAACTGCGAGCCGATGATTCCTACTTTGACTTTGCCGCCGGCCATGGTTGCCTCCGTTATGCGTTGGTACTTAAGGCGTTGGCAGGCGAAAGCGCCTGCCCCACCTTACTTCGCAGGTTGTCGATCCCGCGAGGTGGGGCAGGCGCTTCCGCCTGCCATTTATCCGTTGGTGATCCGCTCGGCTTTCGGATCGAAGAGAAAGACCTTCGCCTGACGGTACGAGCGGACCGATAAATCGATGGCAGTCATTACTTTGTAGCCCATATCCGCATCGCAGTTGGGCTTTTCGCGGCTGCGGACGCAATCGAAGAAATTGTCCACGTGCTTCTGGTCGCCCTCGTTGCCGACACCGTCCAGAACGATTTCGTCCTTGGCCCACTTGGCCCGGAACTCCCGGCGGAACGGCGTTTCGGGTACTATACGGGCCGTACTTACGCTTCGCCCTTGCGGACCTTCCCATTCATCGCCGAGGTGCATGGTGGCCTGCGTCCCGCGAATCATCATCGTGGGACCGATCTCGTTCACCTGGGAGGATTGGATGGTAAGCGAGTACTTGCCGGGGTAGTCGGCCGCAGTCAGGAAGGTGTCCGGAACCTCCCGGCCGTCGTTGTAGACCCACAGCCCTCCCATACCGGCGATGCGCGTGGGGTGCTCGTTTTCGAGCGCCAGTTGAAAGGGCGCGGCGATGTGGTAATGCAGGTCTGTGGCGATGCCGCCGGAGTAGTCCCAGTACTTGCGAAAGCGGAAGAACCGGTCGGCGTCGAACGGACGCTTGGGGGCGGAGCCCAGCCACTGGACCCAGTCGACGTGCAAGGGGCCTTTCCCGTCGGGTCCGGCGCCGGGGTCGATGGGCCAGTTCCAGTCGCCGGCCTGGTCGTTTCTGCTGTAGGTGCCCTGCGCCGCGACGACCTTTCCGAGGGTTCCAGCCTGAACCACCTCGCGGATCTTGTGCCACCGGTCCCAGGACAGCGCCTGCACGCCCACCTGCATCACGCGGATCTTCTGCCTGACGCGGTCCCGCACGACGCGGGCCTCTTCGAGCGTGTGGGTCATGGGCTTCTCGCAATAGACGTCCAGGCCTTTGTCGAGCGCCGCCAAGGTGATGGGGGCGTGCCAGTGATCCGGCGTCGCGATCATTACGGCATCCAGGCCGGGGTGTTGCAGGAGTTCCTGATGGTGGACGTACGTCTTGGCGCCGGGCGCCCGGGAGGCTGCCCGGTCGAGTCGCGCCTGGTAGACGTCGCAAAGAGCCGCCACCTCCACATCGCCTTTGTCGCGAGCCCTGCGCAGCGCCGCTTGCAGATGAAACGTACCGCGCCCGCCAATGCCGATCACGCCCACGCGAATTCGATCGTTGGCTGCAACCGCGCGCCCGCCGGCCAGCATGGCCGGAGCGACCACGGACGACTTCAAAAAGCCACGCCGGGTGAATCCGGATTTTAACATTCAGGGTCTCCTTACGGCTTCCACTTGTAGCAAACGCTTGCGGGGCGTGTCAACGGGTCTGCCTCTCCGAATCCGCTCTTCCCGGATCGACGCGGCCCGGCGAAGATTCTGACGCTATCTCCCACAAAACAAGGCTCCATTACCGCTCAATACGGCGTTGCTACCGTAGCATGGTTGAAAAACCCGCCGCTAGCGGTTATAATTCCCCGAATCCCAGCGCCCACGAGGGCGTGTGGAAGTGAGCAAGTGGGATATATGGAAAACGGGAGGATTAGTCATGACATGTAAACGAATGGCGCAGTTGTTGTGCGTCATGGCGCTCTTGTGCGGCTGCGTTTTTAGCCAAACCACAACCGGTACAGTGACGGGAACCGTAACCGATCCCGGCGATGCGGCCGTCCCAGGAGCACAGGTCGAGCTGAAGAATACCGCGACCGGGGCCGTCTTGACCACGGCGACCGGGGCCGAGGGGATCTTCCGCTTCAACAGCTTGGTTCCCGCGACGTACAGCTTGACCGTAAAGCCCGCGGCGGGTTTCAAGACCTACACGCAGACGGCCATCGCAGTCACCGCCAACGAAACCCGCGACCTGGGGAAAATCCCCCTGGCGCTGGGCGCATTATCGGAACAGGTGTCGGTCACCGCGATAACCACGCCAATACAGACGGCATCGAGCGAGAACTCGAAGCTGATCGACACGGGCCAGATGATGGACCTTACCCTCAAGGGCCGCGATTTGTTCGGCATGCTGGTCATGCTGCCTGGGATGGCCACCGCGCAACAGGACACCACCAGCGAGAACTCTATCGGGTCCGTCCGGATCAACGGCGGCATTGCAGGAGACGCGAATTTCACGGTGGATGGAATCACGGACACGGACACCGCGAACAACACCACTCTGCACTTCGAGCCGAACATGGATTCGATCGCCGAAATGCGCGTGCTGACCACCAATTACCAGGCCGAGTACGGCCGCAACTCCAGCGGCACGATCAGCGTGGTGACCAAGGGCGGCAGCCAGGAGTTCCATGGCAGCGGCTGGGTCAACAAGCGGCACGAGATGTTCAACGCCCATACCTGGTTCCAGAACTACAACGGCGGCAATACCACGGCGGCCGGCCAGAAGAGCCTTTACCGGTTCTTCATCTGGGGCTATAGCGTGGGCGGACCAGTCTATATTCCGAGGGTGTTCAACACACAGAAAAAGAAGCTGTTCTTCTTCTTCTCGCAGGAATACACCAAGCAGAAACCGGCCACCCAGACCGCATACTACAATATGCCGACGACGGCGCAGCGGGCGGGCAACTTCGCCGGCTACACCGACGGGAACGGCGTGCCGTTTCCGATATTCGACCCCACCACCGGGCTCGCGGTCCCCAACAACAACATCTCGGGTTTGGTTCTGAATTCAGCCGCAGCGAAAGCTGGCCAGGCGATGCTGAACTTCTTTCCCCTGCCGAACATCTGCGGCCACGTCGGTGTTGCCTCCTCGGGTTGCATCACCGACAACCAATTCGCGACCACGCAATGGGGGCGCAACTACTACGCGACCTATAACGAGACGCATCCGCGGCGCAACGACACGGTACGGATCGATTACAACCTGAGTTCGAAACTGACGAGTTGGGTACGGTATATCAACGACTACGATCTGGACACCACGGCCAGCCCCGTGATGGGGCTGAAAAACGCCGCGGGCCAAGTTTCTCCTCTTGCCATTGACCACCCGAACCCGGGGCACGGTTATGGTGTCGGGATTACCTACACAATTAGCCCCACGATGGTAAACGAATTCACGTTCGGCAAGAGCTACAACACTTGGTCCTACTACGTGCACGACCAAACCCAGCTCGACCGGATCACGATGGGCAACCCGCCGTCGTTCAATAACTTCGCGACCGATCCGCTCTACGTGGCCGACCAGAACTCCACGCGGCTCGCGGGGTTGGGAACGGGCAGTATCTTCTACCAGACCGGCGTTCCCAATCTCAGCTTTGGCGGCGGCAATGAGACCGGTGAGGCCAGCATGAGCCCCGGTTGCAGCGGCCAATGCCCCTACTCAAACTGGAACGATATCTACAGCTTCAACGATGCCCTCAGCAAGGTATGGGGAAAGCACAACCTCAAGGCCGGGGTCTTCTTTGAGCGGACCGGCAAAGTGGAAGTGGGCTCCGGCAGCCAGGGAGCGCAACTAGGAAGCTACAACTTCGCCAGCGGCTCGGCCATGCCGAACAATACCCAGGACGGGTATGCCAACGCGTTCCTGGGGAATTTCAACAGCTACAGCGAAGGCGGACGGGCGGTAGTGAACGTCTGGTACTCGGATCTGGAGTTCTTCCTGCAGGATAATTGGCGCGTCAGCCGGCGCGTGACGGTCGACTTGGGTATCCGTTTCACCCACCAGGTACCCTCGGAGAACCTGAACAATAATACGTATGATTTTCTGTTCTCCGCCTACAATCGGGCGCAGGCGGAACGGATCTACTACCCGACCTGCACGGTTAGCACGGCTACCAAGGCGTGCCCCACGGCTAACAATAAAGCGTACGATCCGGCGACCGGCTACACGACCTTCGCCGCTCTCCAGGGCACCTTCGTGCCGGCCGCGGTGGGTGGCTATTCCACCACGCCTACTGCATTCCCTGGCATGGTGCAATCCGCCCCCGGTACATCGCTTGGGCTGGACACCTGGACGTACTCCTCCTTCTTGGTTCCGTCTATCCGCCTCGGCGTGGCCTGGGACGTGTTCGGCAACGGCAAGACGGCCATCCGCGCGGGCTTCGGGCAGTTCGTCAACCTCACCGACAGCCACTTTGCCCAACTGTCCTCGGGCAACCCGCCGAACACCGTCAACCGGCAGATCTACTACTCCACGGTCGACGCGGTTCCGAGCTTCGCGAATACCGCGGCCATTACGCCGATCGCCCCGCAGGGGACCGTCGGCTCTCAGAAAATGCAGGGGAACTACAACGGGAGCTTCATGATCCAGCAGAACGTCGGCTGGGGGACGGTTCTGGAGGCCTCTTATGTGTTCAATCTGAGCAAGCACATCTGGTCGCAGAATCAGCTCAACGCAGTGGCGCCTTACTCGGAATACAACGTCGCCTTCAACAACCCGAATGTGGCCTATCTGCCCGCCAACACCTCGGGTAAAGAGCTCAGCGACAACTACTTCCGGCCGATGCCAGGCTTGGGCAATCCGGTCTACAACTCGCTGGGGGAGAACTCCGCCTACAACTCCCTGCAAATCACCCTGCGGCGCAACATGACCAAGCACCTGTCTTATGGCTTGGCCTACACGTTGTCGAAGAACATGAACACCGGCGGCGGATACCCGACGTCCGTCAGCCCCTACTTCCCGGATAAGTTCCGGAACTACGGACCTACCTATTCGCCCTCTCCGCAGGTCCTTGCGGCCAACTACGTGTACGAGGTCCCGAACATGGGGCAGAAGTTGAACTTCAAGCCGCTGGGGTGGGTCACGGACCACTGGGTGATCTCCGGCATTACGCAAGTCCGGTCCAATCTCTTGAGTGGCGTACCGGGCATCTCCTTCACGAATACCACTGCCACTAACCCCCAAATGAACTGGACCGGGGGCGCCGAAGGGGCCAGGATGGTGGTGACGGGGGATCCGCACCTTCCAGCGGGCCAAGAGTCGTTCGCCGGCAACACCACGCTGGTTCAAGCGCCCGGCGCCAACGCCAACGGGACGCCCGGCAACCAGCTCATGAACGAAAGCGTGTTCGTGATTCCGTACCCGTGCAGTTTGACGCCCGGGGCCACTCCGCAGCAAGGCATTGGAGAATCGATGTCGTGTTACGGCAACGCGGGAGCGGGCAGCCTCATCTCGATTCCCCACACGCACCTGTTTAACTGGGACATGACGTTCTCCAAGTCCTTCCCGCTGAAGAGCGAGAGGCGGGTGATCATGTTCCGGGCGGAGATGTACAACATCTTCAACCACACGCAGTTCAGCGGTTACAGCATCAGTCCGTCGTACAGTTGGCCCGTTTGGCAGAATGGCGTGCTGCAGCAGACCAACAGCGGACTGGGCCGCTACACCGGCACGCAGAACCCGCGGCAGATGTCGATGTCGCTACGGTTCCAGTTCTAGCAGTAGGGCGCCGGCCAGGCGGAAGCTCCGGCTTCCGCCTCGGCGGCGCGGCGTTTTCCAGAGCCAAGCCGCCACGGTTGCCCCGTGGCGGCTTGGCTTTTTGTGTGCCCACGTTTGCGTTAGGATGAATGGCCGCGGATGAACGCGGATGAACGCGGATAAGCGTCAAAGACAAGACCTTTCCGTCTTCGAATCCGTTGATCCGCTCTTCTTCGGCAACCTGCAGAATCCCAATTTGCGTACCTCGATATATCCGCCCGGATTCTCCGAAATAGCAAACGCTTGCGGCCCCTCGCACGGATTCGACGCTCCGGGTCCGCTTTTCCCGTATCGAGGCGCACAAAAAGATCCCACCCTATCTCCAACAAAACAGGACATTCCCATCGTTGTATGCGGCTTCGCTACCGTAAAACCATTGTAAAAGCAGGCGCTACCGGGTATAATTCTTGGAAACCTCGCGCTCATGCGGGCGTGCGGACGTGTGAAAACGAAGCAAGTGGGATATTCGGAAAACGGGAGGATTAGTCAATGACATGTAAACGAACGGCGCGGGCGCTCCTCTTCATGGCGCTCGTGTGCGCCTGTGCCTTTAGCCAATCGACAACGGGCAGCCTTCAGGGAACGGTAACCGATCCCGGCGATGCAGCCGTGCCAGGGGTACAGATCGAGCTGAAGAATAACGCGACCGGCGCCATCGTCACAACGTCGACCGGGGCCGAGGGCATCTTCGTCTTCAACAGCCTTGTTCCCGCGACGTACACCTTAACGGTGAAGCCGGCGGCGGGTTTCAAGACCTACACGCAGTCGGCCATTGCCGTCACCGCCGACGAAAGACGCGATTTGGGGAAAATCTCCCTGGCACTGGGCGCGCTGACGGAACAGGTTTCGGTCACCGCGATCACGACGCCTGTTCAGACGGCCTCGAGCGAGAACTCCAAGCTGATTGACAGTTCGCAATTGGGAGAAATCACCTTGAAGGGCCGGGATTTGTTCGGCCTCCTGGTCACGATGCCTGGGATGGTCACCAACACCACCTCGGACATGTCCAACGAGAACTCCATTGGGACGGTCCGCATCAATGGCGGCGCGGGCAGCAGCACGAACTTCACCGTGGATGGGATTACGGACTTGGACACCGGATCCAATGGGACCACGCATTTCGAGCCGAACATGGATTCGATCGCCGAAATGCGCGTGCTGACCAGCAACTACCAGGCTGAATACGGCCGCAACTCCGCCGGCTCGATCAGCGTGGTGACCAAGGGCGGCAGCCAGGAGTTCCATGGCAGCGCCTGGGCCAATAAGCGGCATGAGATGTTCAATGCCAACTCGTTCTTCAACAATTACAACGGCATACCCAAGCCCCAATACCGGTTCTTCGTGTTTGGCTTTAGCGTGGGCGGGCCGGTCTACATCCCCAAGGTATTCAACACGCAGAAAAAGAAGCTGTTCTTCTTCTTCTCCCAGGAGTACACCAGGCAGAAGCCGGGAATCCAGAACGGGTTCGTCAATATGCCGACGGTGGCGCAGCGGGCGGGCAATTTCGCCGGCTACACCGACGGGAACGGCGTGCCGTTTTCGCTGACCGACCCCACCACCCAACTTCCGGTCCCGAACAACAACATCTCGGGCCTGGTTTTGAATTCCGCCGCGGCGAAGGCTGGCCAGGCGATGCTGGGCTTCTTTCCCCTGCCGAACATCTGCGGCCAGCCCGGCGTTGCCTCCTCGGGCTGCTTCAACGATCCGGCGTTCGCGACCACGCCATGGGCGGAGAACTACTACTGGAGCTACAACGAGACGCATCCGCGGCGCAACGATACGGTCCGGATCGACTACAACCTGACTTCAAAGCTGACCTCCTGGGTGCGCTACATCAACGACTATGACCTGGACACCACCGGCGGCGGGCCCCAAGCGAAGAACTCGACGGGCCAGTTCGCCGATTTGGCTATCGATCACCCGAACCCGGGCCACGGCTTTGGAGTCGGGATCACTTACACGATCAGCCCCACGATGGTCAACGAGTTCACGTTCGGCAAGAGCTATAACACCTGGGATTATTACGCCCACGACCAGACCCAGCTCGACCGTTCGACGATGGGCAATCCGCCGTCGTTCGACAATTTCCTGACGGATCCGTTATTCGTCGCGGACCAGAACAAGCCGCGGCCCGCGCTGACGCCGGGCAGCCAGTTTTACCAGACAGGCATCCCGAGCGTCTCCTTCGGCGGCCAGTGGCCCAATGAGGCCGGTTTCGGCGAGCCGTGCAGCGGAGTATGCCCCTATACGAACTGGAACGACATCTATAGTTTCAACGACGCCGTCAGCAAGGTGTCGGGCAAGCACAACCTCAAGGCCGGTCTCTACGTCGAACGCACCGGCAAGGTGGAAGTGGATCAACTCGGCGCACAATACCTGGGCGTCTACAGCTTCGGCAGCTCCACCGCGATGCCGAACAACACCCAGGATGGATACGCCAACGCATACCTGGGAAATTTCAACAGCTACCAGGAGGCCGGACGGGTTGTAGGGGACTACTGGTTCTGGGAAATGGAGGGTTTCATCCAGGACAACTGGCGCGTCAGCCGGCGACTGACCCTCGACCTGGGCGTTCGCTTCTATCACGAGGTACCCACGGAGAACTACAACAACAATACGACCGACTGGCTGCGCTCCGCGTATAACCCCGCACAGGCCATGCGGCTCTATTACCCGAGCTGCACGATCTCCACAGCCAGCAAGGCGTGCCCCACGGCGAACCAGCGTGCGTTCGATCCGGTGACCAACACCAGCACGTTCTTCGCCCTCCAAGGCACCTTCGTTCCGGCTTCGGTGGGCGGTTATAGCGCCACGCCGACTCCCTACCCCGGAATGGTGAGGGCCGGACAAGACCCCGCCGTTCCAACTACGCTATGGACGGTACCCACGATTTCCCCCGCCTTCCGCCTCGGGCTGGCCTGGGATGTGTTCGGCAACGGCAAGACGGCGGTCCGCGCGGGCTTCGGGCAGTTCCTGAACACGGTTTCTACCCAAGTGGCGCAGAACTCTTCCGGCAACCCGCCCGATATCATCACCCGGAACATTTACTACTCTACCCTCGACCAGGTTCCCAACTTTGCGAAGTCCGCGGCCATCTCGCCGATCACTCCCCCGGGGACCATCGGCAGTCAGCACATCCAAGGGTCCTACAACGGAAGCTTCATGATCCAGCAGCAGGTCGGTTTTGGGACGGTTGTGGAGGCGGCGTACGTGTTCAATCTGGGCAAGCACCTCCCGATCACCCGCCAGCTCAACAACATTCCGATCTACTCGGAGTACAACCCGGCGAACTACAACCCGAATGTCGGCTATCTCCTTCCGAATGTCTCGGGAAAGAACCTCAACGACAACTACTTCCGGCCCCTGCAGGGTTTGGGCGCGTTGACCTATGTCAACTACTCCGGGAACTCCTCCTACAACTCCTTGCAGGTAACCGCTCGGCGCAACATGACCAAGCATTTGTCTTATGGCGTGGCGTACACGTACATGAAGACCATGAGCGACACCAGAAACAGCCCCTATTTCACGGACAAGTTCCGGGACTACGGGCCTTCCTTCTCGCCCACTCCGCACGTTATAGCGGTCAACTACGTCTACGAAGTACCGAACCTCGGCCAGAAGATGAACTTCAAACCGCTGGGCTGGGTCACGGACCATTGGGTGGTCTCCGGCATAACCCAGTGGCGCAGCGATGTCATGACCGGCGTCCCGGGCATTTCGTTCAGCGGGACCAACTCAACGACCCAGGCGCTCATGAACTGGACCGGCAGCTATGAGGCGGCGCGGATGTTCGTGACCGGAAACCCGCAACTACCGTCGGGCCAGGTATCGTTTGCCGGCCAAACCACGCTCGTGCAATCCGCCGGCGCCAACGCCAACGGGTCGCCGGGCAACCAGATTCTCAATGAGAGCGCGTTCACGATCCCCTTCCCGTGCAGTTGGACGCCCGCGGCGACTCCGCAGCGGGGCGTCGGGCAATCGATGGAATGCTTCGGGAACGCCGGGCCGGGCAGCATCATCAATCTTCCCCATACGCGCCGGGACAACTGGGACATGACGTTCTCCAAGTCCTTCCCGCTGAAGAGCGAGAAGCGGGTGCTCATGTTCCGTGCGGAGATGTACAACATCTTCAACCACACGCAGTTCACCGGGGCCGGCATCACTCCGCAATACAACTGGCCCAACTGGCAGAACGGGATCCTGGTCCAGTCCAGCTCGTCCGTGGGCCGGTTCAGCGGGGCGGCGCTCCCGCGGCAGATGTCCATGTCGCTTCGGTTCCAGTTCTAACCAGTGCGGGGACCGCTCTCTTACGTTCGCGGCTCGGAACAGAGCCGCGAACGTAAGAGAGCGGTCCGGCGCCCGGCCGCAATCGCTTGCGTCATGGCGCTATAGTGTTGTCAGGCATTGAGAAAGGATCTGAACATGTCCGTAGCCGATGTTTCGGTGAAGCGCAGAGATTTTGTGAAGAACGCAGCGGCCGTCGGCGCCGCACTCGGAGCGGCTAAGAACATTTGGCCGAAGTCCGCGGCTAAGGCGTCCGGCAGGGTGATCGGGGCCAACGACAGGATCAACGTCGGCGTGATCGGGGGCGGGATGCGCGGGCCGCAGGACGCTCGCACGCTGGCCAAAGTCGCGGATACTTCCAACGCGAAAATCATCGCGGTCTGCGATCTCTACGAAAAGCGCAAGAAGGCGCTGGTCGACCGGTACAAGTGCGACGGCTACACGGATTATCGCGAGGTGCTCAATCGCTCCGACGTAGATGCCGTGGTGATCGCCGTGCCGGACCACTGGCATGCCCGAATGGCGCTCGAAGCCATGGACCTCGGGAAGGATGTGTACGTGGAAAAGCCCATGACTCATACCATTCCCGAAGCCAAGCAGTTGGTCGCCAAGGTGAAGGAGACCAAACGCGTGCTTCAAGTCGGTTCCCAGACCACTTCGGGGTCGCAGTGGGCCGCGGCAAAGAAGGCGATTGCCGAGGGCTCCATCGGTCACATGGTCATGAGCCAGGGATCCTATCACCGCAACTCCCTCAATGGCGAGTGGAACTACACAATCGATCCGAACGCCGGCCCGGACGGCAAGGGCGACGACTACATCGACTGGAATATGTGGATTACCGGGGCGCCCAAGCGGCCCTTCGACGCCGACCGCTTCTTCCGCTTCCGCAAGTACTGGGACTACTCCGGCGGGATCGCCACCGACCTGTTCTTCCATGTTGTGTCGCCCATGAACATCTGCTGGCCCGAGCCGGAATTTCCAACCAGGGTGATGGCGGGCGGCGGCATCTACGGCGGCCCCGCATTCGAAGAGAAGCGCGAAGTCCCGGACACGTTCCACTTCATCGCCGATTTCCCCAGCAAGCACTCGCTGGTGCTCTCCTCCTCGATGGCCAACTCGAGGCACATCCCCGGCCTGATCCGCGGGCATCTCGGAACCATCGTCATGGTGGACAGTGGCGAGTTCGAAGGGCGCACCGATCACATCACCTTGACTCCGGAAAACCGCGTCACCGATGCCGACTACAAAGCCAAGTTCGGAAGTGTGGCCAAGACGATCCCGGTGACGGTCATCGACGAGGAAGCCGTCCACATGGCGAACTTCCTGGATTGCATGCGCACGCGCCAGAAGCCGATTCTGGACGTCGAAACCGGCTACCACGTCCAGGTCACCATCTCGATGGCGGTGCAATCCTATCGCGAAGGGCGTGTGCTGTACTGGGATGCGAAGAACGAGAAAGTAGTTCCCAACAATCCGATCAAGACGTAGGGCCGGCGTATCTGGCCCGAAACGCCAAGAAGGCAGGCCAGGAGGCCCGCCCCACTAAGCGCCGGTCAAGCGGTGGGGCGGGCCTCCTGGCCTGCCTTCTCGACTGCAGCGCATTGGAGCTTGACAGCTTCGGAGGAACGCATGAAACGGAATGTACCACTGATTCTCGCCGTCCTGCTGGTTGCGCCGGTTTTTGGGCAGAAGGCCAGCAACCCCTTGGTGGGTCGTTGGGATTTCAACATGACTTCGCCGCGCGGCACGAACGCCGTTTGGCTGGGAGTGACGGAGAAGGCGGGCGCCTTCGATGTGTGGTACCAACCTTCAGGCGGCAACGTCTCTCGGGTGAAGAATTTCAAGGTGGAGGGGTCGCACCTGACCATCGTGATGAATCCCGCCACCGACACCCGGCCGGCCATGACGTGGGAACTCGACGCCGCCGGCGACAAGCTCTCGGGCGTCCAGAAGCGTGGCGAAACCACCCTCGCGTTGACGGGAGTGCGCGCGCCGGAATTGAAGCGTAGCGCTCCGAGCGCCTGGACGAATCCGGAGCCCCTCTTCAACGGCAAGAATCTCGACGGCTGGCAGCCGTTCGGCAATCCTACCAGCCACTGGGTAGCGAAGGACGGGTTACTGGTCAACGAGGACCACGGCGCGAATCTGAAATCGACCCGCACGTTCGACGACTTCAAGCTGCACTTCGAGGTCAACTGTCCCGACAAGGGCAACAGCGGCTTCTACCTGCGGGGCCGGTATGAACTCCAGATCGAATACGAACCTCTCAGCGATAATCCGGTGGAGCGCCGGATCGGGTCGATCTACGGGCGGATCACGCCCAAGGAGTTGCCGCGCACGCCGGGCACGTGGGAGACGTTCGATGTCACGCTGGTGGGCCGCACCGTGACGGTGGTGCGCAACGGCGTCACCACGATCGACCGGCAGGAGATCGAGGGCATCACCGGCGGCGCATTGGATGCGAATGAAGGCGAGCCGGGTCCGTTCTACATACAGGGCGACCACACCGGCGGCCTGTCATTCCGCAACATCACCATTTCCGTGCCGAAGCGCTGATCCGGCAGTAGCGCCACGTCTCAAAGAGAATCGCCCGCAAGCGGGTGTGGCAGGCGGTTCTGCCTGCGCTGGCCGCCCCTCCGGGTGGCGTTTGGACTTTTTGAAAGACTTCTTAAAAGTCGTTGACAAGGCAGGCGCTTCGGGTCCACAATCGAGCCGGGCCGCTTCACTGCAGCCCCGACATACGGAGAAGGGCGACGACATTGCGCCCGCAGTTTTAGCGCGGCGCCGGTACATACGCGAGACGGGCGTACCTTATGGGGAAGGAGATTCACATGACCAGTTTTGCATTCACGAGGCGGCATTTCTTTTATGGCTCCCTGCTTGCCGGCGCCGTTCCTGCCGGGGGATTCGGAAGCGCGCCGTCGCTCAAGGCAGCGGGCTTCAGGTCTCCCAATGAAAAGCTCAATATTGCGTCGATCGGCGCGGGCGGTCGCGCCGCCGACGACATCCGTGGTTGTCAGTCGGAGAACATCGTGGCGCTTGCCGACCCAGACTCCGTGCGCGCCGCGGCGAATTTCAAGCAGTACGAGAAGGCCCCGAAGTACACCGATTTCCGCAAGATGCTCGAGAAAGAGGAAAAGACCATCGACGCGGTGATCATCGCGATTCCGGACTTCATGCACGGCACGGCGGCTATGTGGTGCATGGAGCGCGGCAAGCACGTCTACGTCGAGAAACCGCTCTGCAGGACCATTTGGGAGGCGCGTCAACTGAAAGAGGCGGCGGCGAAATACGGGGTCGCGACCCAGATGGGCAACCAGCACGTTTCCGAGGAAGGCACGCGCCAGGTCTGCGAAGTCATCTGGTCGGGCGAGATCGGCAATGTGACCGAGGTGCATGCCTGGACGAACCGCCCCATCTGGCCGCAAAGCATGAAGGAGCTTCCCAAGGAGGAACCGGTCCCGGCTACGCTCGACTGGGACGCCTGGCTCGGCATTAAGGAGATGCGCCCGTACAGCTCGACCTACATGCCGTTCAACTGGCGCGGCTGGAAGGACTTCGGCACTGGTCCGGTGGGCGACGAGTTGATTCACACTTTAGGCGCGCCGAACCTGGCGCTGCGGCTGACGGCGCCCACCAGCGTGGAGGTGGTCAAGCAGGAAGATAAGAACCCATACAGCTACGGGAAGAACGTGGTGACCCGGTGGCAGTTCCCCGCTCGCGGACCGATGCCCCCAGTGACATTGTACTGGTACGATACTTCGACGGGCGCCAGATATCGGCCACCCGGCCTCCCCGAGGATGAACCGGTGATCCCGGCGCGAACGAATACGTTCCCCAGGCCACCGGCCGGTGACGGTGGCGGTCCCCCGGCCGCCGGGCGCGCAGGTGGTGGCGGCGGCGCCGGACGCGCCAACATTGCGGGTGGCGCCGCGGCAGGCGCGGCGGCGGCTGGCGGACAAGGAGCGGGGCGAGGCGCTGGCGCGGGAGGCGGAGGCGGGCGCGCAGGTGGAGCAGGCGGCCGCGGCGGGGGCGGGGGAGGCCAGAACCAGGGGGTCGTCTTCGTCGGCGACAAGGGCTATCTTGCGGCGGGAGGCGAAGGAACCGAGGGCGGCGCCGCACTGTTGCCAGCGGCGAGGATGAAGGATTACGTACTGCCCCCCCAAAAAATGTGGCGATCGCCGGGTCATTATGCGGAATGGATCATGGCCTGCAAGGGATGCGTTCCGCGGACCATGTCGGACTTTGCCTATGCCGCGCCGCTCGCGGAGACCGTCCTGTTGGCGGTTATAGCGCTCGAGTTCGAAGGCAAGCTGGAGTGGGACGCCGAGAAAGGGATGTTCACCAACAACAAGGAAGCCAACAAGTACCTCCAGCCGCCGCATTTCCGCAAGGGCTGGAGCTTTACGTAGAGACGCCGGCCGGGAGAATGCGTGTGCCAAGGGTCGCCGCGAGGGGCGCCGGGTCACCGGTTATCCCTACCCGACTGGTCTACATTGGGTTGCGCCGATGTGGCATGTACCGACACGCCGCAAGCGAGTTCAGGATGGGATTACCCGCTGGCGGTTTCCCGGATTTAGAGAAAAAGGCCGATAACCAGGAGAGTGAACGTTATGGCAAACGTCCCGCGCAGAAGTCTATTCCAACTGGCCGGAGCCGCGGCATTGCTCCGAAGCCGCGTCGTGTCCGCCCAACAAGCGCCGACTGCCGGCCAGCAGCCGCCGGCCCGGCCGCCGGCGGGTCGAGGGGGCGGGGGAAACGCCGGAAATCCGGAACCGTTCCCCGAATTGGAGCGGCGCTCCACCGTGGCGATCACCCAGGGTGAGGACCGGCGCAAGAACGTCTATAACGCCTTGATGGCTGTCGATAAGGACCTGCAGCCCAAGTTGAAGCTCCGCAAGTACGTAGTCATCAAGCCGAACTTCGTCAACACGTCGAACCAACTGGCGGCGAGCAACGCGGATGCCATGCGCGGAATCCTGGACTACCTCTCGGAGCGCTTCACGGGACCGGTGGTAATCGCCGAATCATCGGCGGGGAATACCCAACAGGGCTATGAGAACTTCAAATACACCGCCTTGCCCGGGGAGTACAAACGCCAGCAGTTGCAACTGATCGACCTGAATGCGGAGGCGAAGTTCGAAAGAATCACCGTGCTGGACGCCGATTTGCACATCGTTCCGCTCCGGCTGGCGGCGAGGCTGCTCGATCCGGAGGCCTTCGTGATCTCCTCGGCGATGATGAAGACGCACGATACCGCGATCGCGACTCTATCGATCAAGAATATGGTGCTGGGAGCGGCTCTGCGCTCTGCGCCCAACGAAACGACGCGGTGGAACGAAAGGCGGAAATTTCACGTCGGCCTCCGCCAGACCCACTACAACATGCTCCTGACGGCCCAGCGGCTGGCGCCGAGCTGGGGAGCCTCGGTGATCGACGGCCACGAGGGGATGGAAGGGAACGGCCCCAACTCGGGGACCCCGGTACCCTCCCGGGTGGCTCTCGCATCGGCGGACTTCGTGGCCACGGACCGCGTCGCCGCGGAGTGCATGGGCATCGATCCGGAGTGGCTCGCCTACGTTAAGTATTGCGGAGCGCTCGGACTAGGCCAGTTCGATCCGGCGAAGATCGACGTGATCGGCGCCAAGGTGGCGGACGTCAAGAAAGCCTACCGCATGCACCCCGATATCGAGAAAGAGCTGAAGTGGCAGGGCCCCATGACGGAACTGCCTTTCAAGCTGGGCTGGGTGACGCCGCCAAGCGACCCGGGCCGGGCATAGACGGGATCCCAACCCAAGCCAATCCCAAGTCCCCCACAGTACCCAAAACGCATCGAAATCTTATAGCTGCCGCGGCCGCCGCAAACGCGAGCGGCTAAGCTCAAACGGCCCTATCGCTTATCGGTCCCTATTCAACCCACGAGGCCGGGCGATTCGCCACGGCCGGCTTCCGGGAGCCTTGGTGGGGCGAAAACAGGTCGTCGACCGTTACCCTCAAATTAACCCCCAAGAAAAAGGCTTCAACGGAGGCGCTTAGGTGTATAATCGGCCAAAATGGACATTCTGGTTCGAATGTCTTAGCGATATCCTCCAGGAGCGGATTAGTCTGTGCGCGACTAGCTCATGCGGTAGCGGTCGCCGTCATAGCCCATACTACCGGGCTCGGAAAGAGCCGGGAGTTCACAAGAGTTGGAGGTCTAGAGATGACACGAAAACGTATTATGGCGGCGTTCTCGCTTGCAGCGCTTCTGTGCGCCTGCGTGTTCGCCCAGACGTCAACTGGCAGCCTGCTGGGAACCGTGACCGATTCCACCAATGCTGCCGTCCCAGGGGCGCGAGTCGAGCTGAAGAACCTGACCACCGGATTCGCGCGAGCAACCACGAGCGGACCCGAGGGTATTTTCCGGTTCAACAGCTTGGAGCCGGCCAGGTACGACTTAACCATCACGCCTTCGGCGGGCTTTAAGACCTACGCCCAAAAAGGCATCGACGTCTCCCCCAACGACATTCACGACTTGGGGCGAATCGAGTTGACGTTGGGGTCGTTAACGGAACAGGTGTCCGTCACCGCGGCGGAGACGCCTGTGCAGACCGCCTCGAGCGAGAACTCCAAACTGGTAAACTCCAGCCAAATTGTAGATCTCACCTTGAAGGGGCGCGATATGTTTGCGGTTTTGGCGTCAGTGCCCGGGGTGAACTTCGGAGACACGTTTCTCACGGGCGGGGACACCACCAATGACGCAACCGGCCTCTCGAACTTAAGCATAAACGGTACAAACAACGGCAGTACGTACGACGGCAAGACGAACTTCCAGGTGGATGGGGTCGTGGACTTGGACACCGGATCTAACGCCACGATGACGTTCGAGCCGACCTTGGATTCCATTGCCGAGATACGCGTGATGACCACCAATTACCAGGCGGAGTACGGCCGCGGCTCCGGCGGCGTAGTTTCGGTGGTCACCAAGGGCGGGAGCCAGGAGTTCCATGGCAGCGCATACGCCAACAAGCGGCACGAGATGTTCAACGCCAACAGTTTCTTTAACAATTACAACGGTCTGCAGAAGAGCCTCTACCGCTTCTTCGTGTTTGGTTACAGCATAGGCGGTCCGGTCGCTATTCCGAAGCTGCCCAACATGCTCAAGAAGAGGTTGTTTTTCTTCGTCTCGCAGGAATATACCAGGCAGACGCCGCGCACCGATGTCACCTACACCGGGGTGGCGACGCCGCAGCAACGGGCGGGGAATTTCGCGGGGTACGCCGATGGGAACGGAAAACTGTATTCCCTCCTCGATCCCACGACCGGCAACCCGCTTCCGAACAATAACGTCGCCGCGCTTGCCTCGTCCTTTAACGCAGGTTCTCAACAGACCGGCCAGGCGATACTGAACTTCTTCCCCCTGCCGAACCTGTGCAATGCGGCCTCCGGGCCCGTGGCTCCCTCGGGTTGCATCACCGACGCCGACCCCACCCAAAGCTACAAACGCAACCGGCTTGACACGTTCAACGAGCACCATCCGCGCCGCAACGACATGGTGCGCATCGATTGGAACGCCACGTCGAAGCTGACCAGTTGGTTCCACTACATCAACGATTTCGACAACAACAACGCCAGCGGCAACATGGCGCTGAAGAACTCGCAGAATCAGTGGGTACCTTACAGCACCGATCATCCCACCCCGGGGCATGGATACGCAATCGGAATTACCTACACAATTAGCCCGACGATGGTGAACGAGTTCTCGATCGGCAAGAACGTCGGTGGTTACGACACCTATGCGCACGACCCATCCCAACTCAATCGTGCGAACATGGGCAGCCCAGGGTCGTTTAACAACTTCGCAACCGACGTGCACTTCGTGAACGACCAGAACCTGTGGCGGCCCTCGGGGCTCGCGGCGGGCAACGAAAACTACGGGATTTACGTCCCGGGCGTCACCTTTGGGGGCGGGCAGGAGCCTACCGAGACGGGCTTTAGCACTTCCGCCCCGTATACGAACTTTAACAACATCTATAGCTTCAGCGACGCCGTCAGCAAGACTTGGCACACACACAACCTGAAGGCCGGTTTGTACTGGGAGCGAAACACGAAGCGGGAGCAGCAAGGATCGTCGGGCAATTACCTGGGCGCCTACAGCTTCAGCAGTACCGCAGCCATGCCGAGCGATGTCCAAGACGGTTTTGCCAATGCCTACCTCGGGAATTTCAACTCGTACAGCGAAGGGATGCGAGACATGGGGAATTGGTGGGCCACGAGCTTTGAGGTGTTCGTGCAGGATAACTGGCGCATCACCCGGCGGTTGACGCTGGACTTGGGCGTCCGTTTCTACCACGATCCGCCCGTAACCGACATCGGGGGGACCGGTTATGACAACACGTCCGAGTGGGTGAGATCCACCTACAACCCCGCCGCGGCCGAACGGATATATTACCCCGGATGCACGGTCTCCACGGCGAGCAAGGCCTGCCCCACGGCCAACCAATACGCCATCGATGCGGTGACCGGATACAAGACGTTCTACGCTCTGAATGGCACGCTGGTGCCGGGTTCGGTGGGGGGCTACTCCACGACGCCAACTCCCTTTCCGGGCATGCAGTTATCCACCAGTTCCTACATACCGCTATCGCTGTACACGGTGAACCCATTTCCTCCGACTCCACGGATTGGGTTTGCCTGGGACGTATTCGGCAACGGCAAAACAGCCATCCGGGGTGGGTTCGGGGAGTTCCTGAATCGCTCCAGCATGGACGTGGTCGAGGGTATTCTCGGACAGGCGCCGACAGCCTACCTCCGCTCGATCTATTACTCCACCATCAACCAGATTCCGGCCTTCGCGAACAGCGCTGCGATTACGCCGCTCGCCACCGGTGGAATTTACGGCGAGCAGAAAACCGAAGGAACCTACAACGGGAGCTTCATGATCCAGCAGAAAGTGGGCTTCGGGACGGTTCTGGAAGCCTCGTACGTGTTTAACTGGCGGCGGCACATTCAGGACACCCGCCAGCTCAACCCCATTCCGATATACGGGGAGTACAACCCCTCATGGGCCAGCCCAATGACGGGATATCTGTACGCCAACGCATCGGGTAAGGATCTCAGCGACAATTACTTCCGTCCGATACAGGGCCTGGGCGCGATAACCCAGCAGGAGTTCGAGGCGGCCACCGACTACAACGCGCTGCAAGCGACCGTGCGGCGCAACATGACGAAGCACCTGTCGTACGCGTTGGCGTACACCTTCGCGAAGATCATGGGCGGCAGCACCAGTCCCTATTGGGCGGATAAATACCGGAACTGGGGGCCTTCGTATACGCCCGTTCCGAGCATCCTGGCGGTCAACTACGTCTATGAAGTGCCCAACCTGGGACAGAAGCTGAACTCCAAAGGGCTGGGTTGGGTTACCGACCACTGGACGGTATCGGGCATGACCCAGTGGCGTAGCGACAGGAAAGCCGGCGTTCCGGGCATTTCGTTCACTGGCTCGAGTTCGACCAACCCCTCCCCGAACTTCACCGGTTCCGCGGAAGGGGCCAGGATGATGGTCATTGGGACTCCGGCCCTTCCCGCGGGCCAAGCGTCGTTCGTTGGCGGCGCAGCGGTAGCGACGAGCCAAGGCAGCCCGGCGACAAGCGGCTACGGCCCCAACGGGACGCCCGGCAACCAGCTCCTCAACGAAAGCGTGTTCGTGATTCCGTATCCGTGCAGTTACACGCCGGCGTCCACTCCGCAACTGGGCATTGGGGAATCGATGGAATGCTTCGGCAACGCCGGAGCGGGCAGCATACTCACCATTCCGAATACGCGCACCGACAACTGGGACATGACGTTCAGCAAGAACTTCCCGCTGAAGAGCGAGAAGCGCGTGCTCATCTTCCGGGCGGAGATGTACAACATCTTTAACCACACGCAGTTCAATGGATGGAGCGTCAGTCCCACCTACGATTGGAACAACTGGAAGAACGGCGTTTCGGTGCAGACCGCCAGCGGTTTGGGCCGTTACACATCGGCGCTGAACCCGCGGCAGATGTCGATGTCGTTGCGGTTCCAGTTCTAGCATTCTGACGGCGGCGAGGCGGAAGTCCCTCCCGGCTTGCGCTTCGCCGTCCCGATGTTTCCTTGACCGTTTAGTTTCGGGGCCGGGCACGCCCGTGCCGCGCCTCAACTTGGAGAAATACATGAAACGGAATTCAGCGCTGATTCTTGCCGTCCTGCTGGTCGCGCCGCTTCTTGGGCAGAACGCCGGCAACCCCTTGGTGGGTCGTTGGGATTTCAACATGACTTCGCCGCGCGGCACGAGCGCGGTTTGGCTGGGAGTGACGGAGAAGGCCGGCGCTTTCGATGTGTGGTACCAACCTTCAGGCGGCAACGTCTCTCAGGTGAAGAATTTCAAGGTGGAGGGGTCGCACCTGACCATCGTGATGAATCCCGCCACCGACACCCGGCCGGCCATGACGTGGGAACTCGACGCCGCCGGTGACAAGATCGCGGGCGTCCAGAAGCGCGGCGAAACCACCCTCGCGTTGACGGG
>OCTA010000956.1_pt1 | contig 26956 bp, 28 predicted proteins | sample 1538991 | NCBI WGS metagenome assembly OCTA01 (sample SAMEA3539302, study PRJEB22396) | soil metagenome | biome: tundra; feature: field; material: soil | place: USA | collected 2010-05 | depth 0.15 m | reverse complement strand
CAGTGACTGGAGTTCAGACGTGTGCTCTTCCGATCTAGGGGGCCCTTTTGGCAATACGGGGTTTGCCGTGATAATATACTATTAATCTATTTATATGGTTCAAGCCGGGAGAGTAATTACAAAAGCGAAGGAAAAAAGCATTTCCCTCTCTTTTAATACAACTATCAGGTAATTTAGTTACTAAAGTGGCTTGCTCAAAAAGTAATTCAGTAATAACACTATCGATGATCATCGGTTCCTGTAAATCAATCTGCATAATAGAACCCAGTGTTAATTCTTTAAATGAAATAATATTATATCCACTTATAGTGCTATCCTGCAAATTAAACTTTACATAGAGATCATATTTAGTCGCATCCCACCAAGCTCTTCCTGGTCCATTGCTGCCTCTCAGCGTGTCAGCGTGTGTGAAGGGCTGGCTAAAAGCGTCATGGCACATGACAAATAACAAACTAAATAGGGTGACTATCTTTTTCATTCGCTAAATTTATTTTTTATTAAACAAAGATGGAGTTAAAAAACCAAATGCCTTTGCCGCCTTTCAGATTATTTATAAGGAAATTACCTTTGGTTTTATTGATAAGTTTTTTGTTTTCCATGATTTCCTGCGGGCATCATAGCCGCAATAAGAATATTTTTCATTATAACGAACAATCAGGTATCGCAACGCTCGATCCGGCTTTTGCCAAAAACCAATCAATTATTTGGGCAGTGCACCAGATTTATAACACACTTGTTCAAACTGATGATAGTTTGCATCTGATCCCGTCACTCGCCAGAAGCTGGGATATTTCCGGAGATAATCTGACGTATACATTTCACTTGCGCAAGGATGTCTTTTTCCAGGATAATATTGCTTTCGCTATTGGCAAAGGAAGAAAAATGACGGCACAGGACGTTGTATATAGCTTTAGCAGAATCATGGACAGAAATACGGCAAGCAGCGGCGCCTGGATTTTTAATAACAGGGTTGATTCACTTGATCCCTTTACGGCTATCGATGACACTACTTTCCAATTAAAACTGGCTGCGCCTTTTCACCCGATCCTAGGGATACTAAGTATGCAATATTGTTCTATCGTTCCCAAAGAGGTGGTTGAAAAGTTTGGCAACGATTTCCGAAGGCATCCCTGCGGCACGGGCCCATTTGAATTTGTTGCCTGGGAAGAAGAACAAGCTCTGATACTTAAGAAAAATCCCGGATACTTTGAAAAGGATAGCGCTGGAAACCGTTTACCTTACCTCGACGGTATCAAGGTTTCCTTTTTTGAAAACAAGGCTACAGAATTTTTAGAATTTGAACAGGGCAGGCTCGATTTTATAAATGATATCGATGCCTCTTTTAAAGACGAAGTACTTACAAAAACCGGCAGTTTACGTAAAGAATGGCAGGGAAAAATAATATTGGTGAAACATCCCTATTTAAATATTGAATACCTCGGCATTTTAAACGACACGACATTGTACATGGTAAAGAATTCGCCCCTCAAAGATCTGAGAGTAAGGCAGGCCATTAATTATGGATTTAATAGGCGGAAGATGATGCTTTACATCCGAAATTCCATCGGGATACCGGCAGAAAGCGGATTTATACCAGCGGGGCTTCCCTCTTTTGATTCAATTACCGTTACCGGCTACCATTATGATCCTGCCAAGGCCCTGGAATTATTGAAGGAAGCCGGTTACCCTAACGGAGTTGGTTTACCTGTAATCAAATTGCTCACTATTCCTGTATATGCTGAATTTGCGAGCTATATCGCCAGCGAACTTCAGCAGGTGGGAATAAAAATACTAGTTGAAACTATTCAAAAAGGTTTGCTTCTTGAAGAAACTGCCAAATCGGAAGCATTGTTTTTCAGGGGAAGCTGGATCGCCGATTACCCGGATGCAGAGAATTACCTGAGTGTATTTTATGGAAAAAATCCTGCACCTCCCAATTATACCCGGTATAAAAATCCGGCGTTTGATAAATTATATGAGGAATCCCTTACAGAAAAAAATGATTCCTTACGAATAAAAATAAATCGTCGTGCGGATCAATTAATGATCAAAGATGCCCCCGTTGTACCTTTATGGTATGATGAGGTAATTCACCTGGATCAGCCTTATGTAAAAAACCTAATATCTAATAGCCTTAATCTGCTGGAACTTAGAAAAGTGAGACTAGTTCATTAGAAATCGTAATAAGTTAAACTTCGTATATTCTGATGCGTTACCGAATATTAAGCTTAGCTCACAACATTCTTCACTATTAATGTTCCAAATGGGTTTCTACTTTCTTCCTGACTTCATCAATAGGACACCTAAAAACTGCCAAATAATTTAAGAAGTGATTTTTGCTCCTCTGTTTTATCCAGGAACATTAATTTTTTTTCTTTGGATTCGGGTAATTGTATAGTAATCCCATAAATAGGCTTTATAATATCAATTGCTTTTTCAGGACTTAACTCAGATTTTTTAATTTTTAGCTGTCTTTCTAATTCCTTATAAACCTTACAGGCTGCAAAAGCAATGCATATATGTGCTTGTATCCTGCGTTTCTTAAAGTGATATATAGGCCTTATTTTCAAATCTGTTTTGTAATTCTAAATGTTTTTTCAATCTGCCATAATTGTTTGTAATATTCAAGGATTGTTTCTTTGGGTAAATCAGTATTGGTGGTGTACCCTTTGAGTCCATCCCATTTTGCATCGTCTTGGTATTTTTCCTCATCAATAATAATCTTTATTTCACCTTCCAGTTTAAGATATTTATTATAACACTTATTATTGATATGTTCCTTGGTCAGCTTGCCTTTAGCTAATAGTTTTTTCAATCGCTCCATCCCTTTTTGGCGATTATAACTGTCATTTATTGCCCTGTTGTTTGAATAACTGATAATAATCCGCTGGGTAGCATCTTTGGATAGTACCACACTTTGCTGATCGGCTAAATGAAGGGATAATATTTGTTCCTGCATGGCGTGTGTTTCATTTTTTATTCTTGCACCAATTATAAAAAAATACCCATTTTCTATAAGCTGTTTTATATTCTTGTTTGACATCAGGCCTGCATCTGCCACAACTATTAACCGATCCATAAGGTACCTGTTTTTAAAAGCTTCTATAACCGGGATCATGGTATGGCCTTCAAATTTATTGCCTTCAAAAATCTCGTAATCCAAAGGGTACCCATTTTCACTAACCAGTAAGCCTAATACAATTTGTGGCTGACTGTGCTTGCCATCTTTGCTGAAGCCTGCCTTGCGCAAATCATCTTCATCTGCAGCTTCAAAGTAAAGGGTAGTTACATCGTAAAAGACCACGGTCAATTTATTTTCCAAAAGCTGCAGGGTATGATTAAAACTGATTTGTTGGACAAGCCGGATTTGCTGCTCAAAAAGCTCATCTAAATACCTGTAAATATCGTTAACGTGTAAGGTGATCCCCTTGTACTTTTGTAAGTAATCAATGGTTTTAAGTTTACTAACAGGATAAATAATCCGTGCGATCACAAGGTGGCGGAACAAATCATCTTCAATAGCATTGAAACCGATACTATTAAATATTTTGCCCAGGATCAGTTCAGGACCTGACAACTGAACTTTCTCAATGTTGTCATAAATCGATTGAAAATACCGGTCATCATCTCCCAATAAAAAATCTAAACTTAACTGGCCTAAATAACTTTTAATAAATAGCTCCCCTTCTTTTATTAAATTACCGATTTGCTGAGAATCAGAGGAACAACCTATTGTTTTTCTCACCTTGTATTTACCGCCAGCCTTATCAATGACCTGAACGCTTACCTTACCTGACTTGTTCTTTTTTTGCATGATAAACATCCTCCCAAAACTAAAACCCATTCTCAGGCCAAATCCAAAACAACTATTGGGTGCTAATAAGCCTTTCAGAAGGCAGTAATCCCGTTTTCCAATAAAATGATGAAGTCAGGTGATGCGTTACCGAATATTAAGCTTAGCTTACAACATTCTTCACTATTAATGTTCCAAATGGGTTTCTACTTTCTTCTTTGGATTTCTTCTTTATCGGCTCTTTGCCCGATGGGAATTAAAATAGTATGGAATAAGAAAAATATTATGATTTCACTCAAAGGGCAGATTTATTCTTTTCCTGCTTCCAAAATGTTTTTCCTCAATCACAATTATTAATCCCAAAACCCCCAACTCATCAATTTCCGCTTAATTTTTTGTTACCCTTATTCAAAAAAAAAGGACACATTCTTTAATTTTTTCATTAAAATAAAAAATGAAAGCGGAAAATGTAAAATACAAACCTGATGTTAAACAAAATACGATTTGCAAAAACCAAAGATTCCGACTTCTATTCTACGCTCAATGGCAGGGTAGACGATTATTTCAAAATGAATAACTTGTCTAAAAATGCTAATTGGGTAATGGTATTTAAAACTTTTTTCTACCTCGGAATTTTTTCAGCCGCTTACCTGACGCTTATTTTACGAAATAATAGTATTCCTGTTCAATTTATTTTATGGATTGTAATCGGATTTTTTACTGCATTTATCGGGCTCAATATATCACATGATGCAATTCATGGTTCTTTATCCCGCAACAAGTGGGTTAATAATTTTTTGAGTTATACATTCAATATAATAGGAGCGAATGCCTATATGTGGGGAATTATGCACAATATCGTTCATCATACTTACACCAATATTGAAGGGCACGATGAAGATATTCAATCGGTACCTTTGTTAAGGATGTCGCCGCATCAAAAATTATTGAAAGTGCACCGCCATCAATATTGGTATGCATTTTTATTTTACGGATTAGGTTCCCTTTCGTGGGTTTTTATAAAAGACTATGTGAAGTTTTTTAAGAAGAAGATCGGTAATTATGAAAATAAAAGACACCCGTTGATTGAATATTTCAATTTGTTTTTCTTTAAAGGAGTTTATTATACACTCTTCCTTATTATACCACTCATATTTATTAACGCTGCCTGGTGGCAGATTCTTATCGGTTTTTTTGCCCTCCACTTTTGCGAAGGGATCACGATGGCTGTAATTTTTATGCTGGCACATATTGTTGAAGAAACTAATTTCCCTTTACCAAATGAAGGGGGCAACATTCTTAATTCCTGGGCTGTTCACCAGTTATACACTACTGCTGATTTTGGCAGGGAAAATGATTTCTTAAATTTTTTCTGCGGGGGCTTAAACTTCCAGATTGAGCATCATTTATATCCGCGTATTTGCCACGTACATTATAAAACTATTTCAGGGATTGTAAAACAGACAGCCGAAGAATTTAATCTTCGATACAATTCGAATCCAACTTTTTACGGGGCTATAAAGTCTCACATCAGGCTATTGAAAAAACTGGGTAGAAAAGAAATTGCCGGTCAAACAGTATAATAAACCCTGGTTAATACGCCAGGTATCCCTTTTTACACTTTTTCAAATAGCAGCCTGAAGTGATTCATGGTTTCATTTTCAAAACAAATCTTGTTTGGACTTATTTTGAAAACCTCAGCCTGGTGACGAAATTCTTTGTCAAATAAAAGTTTCGGAAGCAGGGAAGCGTATAGCAAATATTTTTTCAAATTAAATTTCCTGAATTTCTTTCTCCATCTTTTAATCGTTTCAATATAATCGGCCCTTCCGCTGCTTTTTGAAATCAATTTAAAATACGGCTCCGCATTTCTGATTACCTGTTCTTCGCCATACGGCAGCCACGAGCCTGGGAATTCTTTAACCATCAACGCCATTGCATAAGAGGGCGAATTTTTAGGAGCATTCACGCTTACATCCTCAAGAGGCATCATATTCTTATCGAAAACCATCGTCTGCATATAAAACCTTCCTCCTGCAGGCAACAGGTTATTTAGCCCTTTAAAGAAATTATGATATACTTCATCCTGCTTCCCGGCCTTGTATTCTTCAATAGAGCAAAAATGCTCCAATCCTCCAATGCAGGTTACAGCATCAAAAGTGCCAAAATCTTCTGGTTTGATATACCGGCAATCCTTAACCTGCACGTCCAGACCATTCTTAACACAAGCGGCAGCCTGACCAGAAGACAAGGTAACTCCTGTTCCTTTTGCATCCCTTCCTTTAATGTAACTTAGAAAAGGCCCCCAACCGCAGGCCATGTCAAGTACCCTGGTATTATTTTTTATACCAAGGCTGTCAGCAATAAATTGGTGTTTATTTTTTTGTGCATCTTCTAGCGTCATGGAAAAATCCCCGTTAAACATGGCCCCGCTGTAATCCGCCATTTCTCCTACACTTAAGCGGAATATTTCATCAATGGTTGTATAAGTAAAATCAAGATCATTTTTTGTGGCCATTGTAAAGTTTTTATTTTAGCGAGATACACAATATAGCCACATTTTGGCCATTCTAACGGTTGTATTTTAATGTTAGTTATACATTAACAGGGCTCCCATCGGAGTTTATGATGTCTTGATTCAATCGTGGAGAATAGCGGACTGATATTTATGCATGCAGAAAAAATTTCATGAATTGTATATTCGCTGAGGGTACCTTAAATTAAAAACCACAACCATATTATGCACCATTAATTTATTTCTTCAGTCTGTCAGCGAACACTTTTTTTAGTTTATCCATCTTAGGTTTTATCACATAATAGCAGTAGGGTTGAGAGCTGTGATTCTTGTAATAATCACGGTGATAATTTTCTGCAGGAAAAAAATTGATTAATGGTTCAATGGCAGTAACAATCGGCTTGTCAAAAACACCACTTTTACTGAGATCCATTTTATATTTTTCGGCTTTTTCTTTTTGCTCATCATTCGAGTAAAAAATTACACTTCTGTATTGAGGGCCTTCATCATTCCCCTGCCTGTTTATAGTAGTTGGATCGTGTGTAGCCCAGAAAACTTCTAGCAATTGATCATAATTGATTATTGAAGGATCGTATTCTACCTTTAGCACTTCGGTATGCCCGGTCTTTTTACCACAAACTTCTTCATAAGTTGGGTTTATAACATGGCCGCCACTATAACCGCTTGTCACAGTTATCACTCCTTTAAGCTGCTGGAAAACCGCTTCAGTGCACCAGAAGCAACCATTTCCAAAAACTGCCTGATCTGTATTTTTGTTTTCACCCATATATTTTACTCTTCAATAATCCTGAAATAACAAACTTAAAGCGTTTTAGTTTATAATCAAATATAGTTTGGACAAGGCAATTTGTAATGATGATGAAAATTATCACCACGTATGGCAACAATATGGATAAATGTTTGGCCGCAAGTTAACGGAGCAGCGTTATTTTTGTACCTCATAAAAATAGTTATAAAAACGGTACATGAAATTATTTCCTGCTTCTGCCGAACATCAACTGGAGTTTGATAAAATAAAGATTTTGCTTGCCGGATATTGCAGAACAGAATATGCACGGCAAAAAGCAGAGGTTTTACGCATTCATACCAGGAAGGAATTTATTGAACGAGCTCTCCTTCAGGCAAATGAATACAAGCTTCTTTTTCACAATCGTTTGCATTTCCCGGAGGATGTGGTATTAAATCTGGGCAGGGAACTGAGGCTATTGGGTATCGAAGGTTCTGCGCTTACAGGCCCCCAATTATTATTAATAAGAAAATTACCCGTTGCCATTGAACAGATATTGCGATGGTTTGATAATGACCGCAGAATTGCCTTTCCTTCATTGGCTTTGGTTATCAGGGAAACTTATATTGAAAAAACCATCGTTGGAATAATTGATGAGGCTTTGGATGAGGACGGGAATGTGAAGGATAATGCTTCTGAACCGCTTGCGGAAATAAGGATGAGGCTGTACCGGAAGCGAAATGAATTAAGAAGGCTTTTTGACCGCATAGTAAGCCACCTCAATAAACTGGGATACCTCGCAGAAATAGAAGAAAGCTTCATCAATAGACGCCGGGTGCTGGCCGTATTTGCAGAACAGAAGCGGATGATCAAAGGAATTCTGCATGGTGAAAGTGACAGCCGCAGAACAGCATTTATTGAGCCTGAAGAAACTACCGGATTGAATAATGAAATATTTTCTCTTGAGAATGAAGAGCGGAAAGAAGTCTATAGAATATTACAAATGCTCACGGCTAGATTAAGGCTCTATCATTCCCTGTTAAATGCTTACCACGATGTGCTTGGAGAATATGATTTTATCAGGGCCAGGGCAATACTCGCCCTGGATTATAATGGAAATATGCCATCCGTAAAGGATGTTGCTTATCTAAAGCTCGTAAATGCCTGTCATCCCCTACTGTATATTTATAATAAAAAACAAAATAAACCTACTATACCTGTCAACCTTTCACTGGATGATAAAAACCGGATCCTGGTCATCAGCGGACCGAATGCCGGCGGCAAAACTGTGACACTAAAAACAGCAGGACTGTTGCAAATGTTGGTGCAAAGCGGCTTGCTCGTTTCGTGTAGCCCGGACAGTGAATTTGGGATATTTAAGCAATTAATGATTCAAATTGGAGATACCCAAAGCCTGGAATTTGAGCTGAGTACTTATTCTTCCCATCTCCTGAATATGAAATACTTTATGGAATATGCGAATGGCAAAACATTGTTTTTTATTGATGAACTGGGTAGCGGAAGCGATCCCAATCTCGGCGGCGCCTTTGCTGAAGTGATTATGGAAGAGCTGGCAAAAAAACATGCCATGGGAATCGTAACGACCCATTACCTCAACCTGAAGGTGATGGCTAATAAAGTGCAGGGTATCATCAACGGCGCAATGGCTTTCGATGAAAAAAATCTAAAGCCTTTATATAAGCTCATAATTGGCAAGCCAGGAAGTTCCTACACATTTTCTATTGCTGAGCGCATTGGCCTGGATCCCTCTTTGATCAGCAGGGCGAGGAAATTAGTTGATAAAGACCATTTCAGCCTGGATAAATTGCTAAACCGAACGGAACAGGATCTGCAACAAGTGGCGGCTGGAAGAAAAAATCTTGAAAGGCTTCTAAAGGAAAATGAAAAGCTGAAAAAGGAACTCGAACAGGTACTGAACCGCGAAAAACATTCTCAACAAATTGAACTCCTGAAAAATAAAAATAAGATAAGCGAAGAAAAATACCTCTACCTGAAGGATATGGAACGAAAACTTAAGTCAGTAATAGCTGAATGGAAAAAGACAGATGACAAAAAAGCAGTTATTAAGATGATGCAATCCCTGCTTTATAAGCAAAGAGAAAAACAAGAGGCCGAAAAGCAACAAAAGAAAATTGATCTGAAATTTATAGAAACGACCGAACCTGTAACGGAGGGTGATAGGGTTAAAATGAAAGCCAACAGCCAGGTAGGAGTCGTACTTAAACTAAGGGGAAAAAAGGCGATTGTGCAGGTGGGAGCTATTACCATTACTGTTGATGCATCAGGATTGATTGTTATAAAAGATAAAATTCTGGAGATTTCCTAAAGAAATAAATTTGTTCATCCATCATTATTGTAAAGGGACCTTGGAATTGAATTCTTAAAATTTCTGTTTGATTTAACCAATTTTTTGTATTTCGGCATTATTCATTTCCCGAATCCCGCATGCTTTTTGATGACAGTTAGTTATGACCCATATTTATGTAATTGATGATGATGTGGATTTGCTTAAAGTTGTAAAGACAATTTTAAAGAAGCAAGGGTATGAGGTTTCAACATTTAGCGACTGGAAAGTTGCCAAAGAGGCAACAGTGGAAACGAAGCCCGACCTGATAATACTTGATGTTTTTCTTCCAGGAACTGATGGGCTTGATATTTGTAAGCGCTTTAAAGCATCTCCTTACATGAAGCACATACCCATTCTGCTTTTTTCCGGCTTTCCGCGAATAGCTGAAACTGCCATAGATGATTATGGAGCCGAGGATTTTCTCGGGAAACCATTTGAGGTAAATGAACTAACTAATAAAGTTCATGCTATTTTGGCAAAGAGAGGAGTAACTACCTAAGCGGTTAAGATATTTTGGATTTTAAAAAAATTTCTATGGTACTGCAGGGAACCAGGAAAGGCTTATTGAAGATTTCCAATTTGAGAAGATTACCTTCCACCTGGTAATTTCCTTTAATGAGATTTGCAAATACTGATACTTCAAAACTCCCGGAATTAGCATCTCCGTCAAAATTTCCGTTCTGGCCATCTACTGCCGCTTTTGCCTTCGCCAGGATAGCTTCAGCATTACCGGAAAATGGAATTGAAAAATTACATGCAGACATGTTGCAAATATAGCAGATAAGTCAACGTGCGTATTGATTATGAATGGTAATTGGCGGATATTTTTCCTTCAATCAATTGACACCCCGCTTTAAAATATGGGAGTCTTTTTATATAAAAAGCTGCCATTCGATTTCTTCCTCCCCTTTGTTGATGTATTTTACCGGATTTTTATAAAACCAGGGATTGTAACAGGGAATTTAAACTAGGAAAAGGAAATCCAAAATCAGGCTAATACAAAGTTTTATCCTGCCTGTCAACCCAGCGCTCAAATACAGCAAATGCATCTTTCCTGCATAAATTTATTACAGGAATTTTCCTGCTATCATGATCAATTCCCATTTCTTCATAAATCATGGAATCATCAAAACCGATAGAAGCGGCATCATAGCGGCTATTTGCATAAAATACAATTTTTGGCCTTGCCCAATATATAGCGCCAAGACACATGGGACAAGGTTCGCAGGAAGAATAGATCTCGCATCCGTCGAGTTGATAAGTACCCAGCGTATGACAGGCATCGCGTATAGCCACTATCTCTGCATGTGAAGTTGGATCATTTTCAGCCAGTACTTTGTTATGGCCTTGGCCAATTATTACGTTATTTTTCACAATAATGCAACCAAAAGGGCCGCCTTCATAATTATCTATGGCCTTATTTGAAAGCGCAATGGCTTCCATCATAAATTTTTCTTCCCGTGTCATATTAATGTATAGAGTTCCATAAAGATAAGAGTGTTTACATCGTTTTTACATTTACCGGATGATATTAATAATTTGTAATTAATTTTCAGTAATTCACTTTTCATTATTAATAAATATTGTGAAAGCGTAATAATTTATGAAAGATAATTTTTCAAAACAATCTGATCTGTATTCCAGGTTCAGGCCGGGCTATCCAAAAAAGTTATTTGATTTTCTGATGCCTCTTATCCCTGGGAAAACCGCCGCATGGGATGTTGGAACAGGAAATGGACAGGTAGCTGCTGCACTGTCTGAGTATTTTAATAAGGTTTATGCAACGGATCTAAGCGCTGCGCAAATTGAAAATGCCCGGACAAAAAAGAATATCATCTATTCTGTTGAAAATGCAGAAGCAAGTTCATTTTCAGATAACCAATTTGATTTGGTTATAGTGGCCCAGGCAATTCATTGGTTTGATTTCAATAAATTTTACGGCGAAGTAATGAGAACTTTAAAACCGGGAGGAGTAATTGCCGTAATCGGGTATGATGTTTTCAGGATCAACAAAGCGATCAACGAAGAAGTAGATAGGTTTTACCGGCAAAAGACGGGTCCGTATTGGGATAAGGAAAGGGCTTACATTGATGATCACTATAGTTCTATTCCCTTTCCATTTAAAGAAATCAGTTCCCCAAAATTTGAAGTGAATTATTATTGGGAGTTTGACCAGGTGATTGGTTACCTGAATACATGGTCTGCGGTTCAGCACTACATCAGGAAAAATAATGTAAACCCGGTCGAGCAATTTTCCGTAGAGCTGAAGAAAACCTGGGGAGATGCTTCCAAAAGAAAGGTAAGTTTCCCGGTATTTATGAGAACCGGAAGAAAATAGAAAGACCAATGATTGCTTAGCTAAAATTTCTTTTTCTCCCGCCAGCTAATGGAATTTTGCGAATTTCCCTGTATCACCTTCCTGCATTTTGAAGAACCGCAGTTGCAAATGAAACTTTCCATTTCAGTGTTCAGAAAGGAAGTATAATCGAGGGTAAGTTCTTCATTGACTGAAATATCCTTCAAAGCAACTACGTGAAGGCCCACATATTCAGTATTGGGTTCGCAGGAATGATTTTGAGGCGCCCATTCTGATGGAGCATTGTCCCATAAAATATACACTTCATCGCTAACAGGCCACGCATATTTTCTGAAACTATCCTTTTCTTCCTCTGTCCAGTTTTGGTTTACAAAACTTTTGGTCACCAACCTGTGAGGTTTTTCTTCTCCCGAAAAAACTATTTCTCCTGCCTTAATATTATGAACCGCATATATCCCGTATCCTGAAAGTGCGTTTCCTTTAAGTGCGAATTTTTTCTGCTTTTCTTGGAAACGCGTTATTCCTTCAATGATAATTTTCTTCAGGAAGTCCTTTTTCCCGCCAGGTTCGTGTATCAGCACATAATCTGCAGATCCTTCATATCCTTTTTCATAAAATACGGAACAGGTAAAATTTATTTCGAGGAAAAAAATTTGATTTTTATTATTGACCCTGAAATCCATCCGGGCATACCCCACGCCATTAAAGGCCCTGAAAATCTTTTCGGCACTGTCTCTCAATTGCTGACCAAGCTTTGCGTCACTGCATGGGATATTGCACTCTTCATGAAGTTCAGACGTCTTAAGTGAATAGGTTTTGAATTTCTTTCCGGGAGGGAAAACAAACTCCAATGGATTGTAAGCAGAACATTCATTTTTGGTTCCCGCCTCTTTTACCACCAAAACAGTAAACTCCCGGCCTGGAATATATTCTTCAATCAAGATTTCAGCATATTCTTCCAGAAGTTCACTCACTTTCTTTTTTAATCCCGCAGCATTCTTCACCAGGGAATCAGCATCGATTCCCAAACTATCTCCTGCTTTGGCAGGCTTTATAAAAAGTGGAAAAGATAATCTTGCGGTGACATCATCGAGCTGGCTTACATTCTTTACTAACACGTAGGGAGGAGTTTTTACGCCACAGGTGTAAGCAACATATTTCATTAATTCTTTCGGTGGGTCATATAGCAAAGCAGTAGGGCCGGTGTAAGGCAAATTGAGCATATCCATGGAATGGATTACATCGATTGAAGGCACAGACCATTCAAGGTATCCCTCACAGAGGTTTATATAAATATCATATTTATTTTTTCGCAGTTCCTTCAACTGCCGGTAGGTAGTGAGTTTGTTCAGGAAAACATGGTCAAACTCGTCATCAGGCAACAGGTGAGACAGGTTCCGCGGAGGATCATAATTCTTATAATCTACATCGGTAGTGGAGTAATCAGGTTGCAACACACAAACTTTCATTAGATAAGTTGAGTCGATTTATGTAATCAGATTAATTGAAGCTGTCGGACTTTTTGCTTTCTTGCAGGATGCTGATGGGTTAGGGCATTCCTGATAATGGTAGCAATCAATGAGCCAAATGAATTTCCGGAAAGGCGCAGTATGGCGCCAATGGAGGTGAAATTTTCATCATCCGATAATCCGCATTGTGCATTTACTTCCAGTACATACATTTTACTCGTATATTTATCCATTCTTATATCAACCCTTCCATAGCCTTTTCCTCTTACTGCTTTATATGCATCAAAACTTATCCTGCATATATTTTTCAATAAAGATGAGTCGGGAGTTTGATAATTATAAAAGTCTTCATTGTTATTTAATGGATTTTCATCTTCAAACATTTCCCAAAGCCTGTCAAAAGATAGGAATTTTTCATGATTCGGAAGAGAATTATTGAAAGCTCTTTCAACCGGCATGTATATTTTGCATTCCCTTGCATTGGCTCCATTGCCAACAATGAGGGTCGTAAACTCAGGACCATCAATAAATTTTTCAGCAAATACGCCGCCATCAACCAGGTTCCATCCATGGTAACCCTCCTGAAGTTTCTGGTATTGCCGGAAAAGATCCTTTGGAGTTTTAACCACAGAATCTATCCCAACGCCAAGGCTTCCCCCCGAAATTGCGGGCTTCACAATTACCGGGTGCCCCAGCTTTTTAAAAATGGATTTTGAATCATGTTCATAGTCTGAAACAACTTCCCATGGAGGTGTCGGTACATTTCTCGCATCAAATACCTGTTTCATGATTATTTTGGAGGTAGTGGTACGATAAAAATATTCATCCGCACCGGTAAAGCACAGACCGCTTTTTTTAAGATACCTGATAACATTTACGCCCGGAGCATTATTAACATCATCGCCATCGCAGAGATTGATGATCACAATATCTTCGCGGGAAGAGCAGGAGCTAATTTTATCTATGATACTTTTATAATCCTTATTGGTAACATTCTGCCATTTCCATTTAATTCGTAACTCCTTAAAAGCCCTGGTAAACTCTTCAATACTTTGGGTATAGTCGTAATAGTAGTCAAGATTTTTATCATTTGTTTCAACAAAAGGCGCTAAGACCCAAACGAAAGGCTTTTTATGAAATGGAAGCATAGTTTTTATAAAATCATTCGCATAGCTATACCGTTTGCAAATAAGGTATATTTAGCTTTTGCATGATAAAATCCGTAAACTTATAATGATGTATATTTTCCTGTGATAAAAATGCGGCTCCCTGGATAGAATGAAGGCAATTGTTGGAACCGCAAAAACAATTGAACGGCGAAGCCATTTCAAATTCTGTAGATGGATAAAAAAAGGTAAGTTCATCGGCGGCATCAATGTTTTTAAGGCAGCTTATTTCCATGCTGCTTGTATCAAAGAATACATTGGGATCACAACTGTGGTTAATGTATTGCAAGAATTCCGGTTCCAGGATGATATGTATCTCGTCGCTTACCTGCACCGTATATTTGTTAGGCTCAGTGAGCGTTTCAGCCGCTTCAAATGCAGCCAGTACCTGCCCGGCTTTAAAGGGTACGGTTGCATGTAAAGATTTTTCTCCCGTTTGATTGTTTTGGTAAAGTGTTGCAAATCCGTAGAGTGAAATGCGTGTTAAGTTTGGCAGAGCATAAGCTGTAAGGTGCATAACAAATATCTAATGTTGTTTACAATTTAATAACATATGTAAACTTATTCTAAAAAAAAGATTGAATGCAATTATATTAAAGAAAACTTATCAACAAATGTGAATAGGTTAAACATATTTTAGAATGAATCATAAAATCATTCAATGATTATACCGGGTAATTAAATTTTGTTTCAATAAATAATATACAATAATGACTATAAAATTAATATCAAACTATAGATTTATCCATAATGAAACCTGTGAAATCATTTCGGGGTTTGTTATTATAACAGCTCATTACTTTATGGTTTTAGGGCATTTTCCGTAATCAGTAAGGGATACCTGTTTATTTCAACCCTTACCCATGTTTGACGGAGCAATAAATGACTTTACTTGCAAACCCTTTCTTTGGGAGGCTTTTATTATTATATATTGACTTAACAGAATGCGATAGAAAGGGACATATTGAATCCTTCTATGGTAAGAATAATGCTGTATTCTATTATGCGATGTAAAAAATTTTCTTCCTTTTTTCTAATTCCAGGGTTTCGTTTAAATAAATATTAACCTTAAAATCATAAAATAACCAAATGATATTTACATTCGTATTTTGAAGAAATAATTTGCTTGCCCATTTACAACAATAACAAGTTTTACGCTAAATAAGAATGAGTATGACTGCAAACGACCTGAAGATTCTTTCTATTGATATCGGAGGATCTAACATTAAAGGGACTGTATTGAATCATAAAGGAGATTACTTACAGGTCTATCAAAAGTTACCAACTCCTGTGCCTGCCTCACCTCTTAAAGTAATGAATGTGATACAACTGTTGGCAAACAGGTTTCCTGCCTACGACAGAGTTTCCGTGGGTTTTCCGGGATTTGTAAAAGATGGAGTGGTGAAAACAGCGCCCAACCTGGGAACCTCACTTTGGACAAATTATCATCTCGAAAAGCACCTGCAGGCTAAATTAGGTATGCCAACCATTGTAATAAATGATGCAGACCTTCAGGGCCTTTCATTATCAAAGGGGCACGGAACTGAAATGATGATCACGCTGGGAACAGGCTTTGGTTCTGCGATAGTCCACAATGGTATCCTGGTTCCTCATCTTGAAATTGCGCATCACCCGATAACCAACAAGAAAGATTATGATGCGTATATCGGAGAAGCAGAATTCAAAAGAATAGGGAAGAAAAAATGGAATAAACGAATGAAATGCGTAATTGAAATCCTGAAAACAGTCGTCAATTATGATAAACTCTATATAAGCGGCGGCAACGCAGATAAACTGGATTTTAAACTGGATAAGAATATTATTATTGCAGGGAACAGGGATGGCATAAAAGGTGGTGCAAAACTCTGGGAGCATCATTTTAATGGCTGAGATGGTGAAATAAAGAGTTGCGGGGAACGAGGCGTAAAATAATTTTATCCGGTTTGATTGATATCTAAAATAAAATAATAACTCATGAAAATAGGAATTGCAGGAGATCATGGAGGATTTGAGCTCAAGGCAATCATATTTAATTTTCTTGAACATGCAGGATATGAATTGGTAGATTTTGGTGCATTTGAATTGAATATAACAGACGATTATCCTGATTTTATTATTCCCCTTGCTGAAGCTGTTGCATCAAAGAAAGTGGAAAGAGGTATTGCTATTTGTGGAAGCGGGGTAGGAGCCTCAGTTGCTGCCAACAAAGTAAAAGGAATAAGAGCGGCACTTATTCATGACCATTTTTCAGCACACCAGGGTGTTGAAGATGATGATATGAATATCATCTGCCTCGGAGGCCGCGTGACGGGCTTTATGGCTGCAGAGGAATTAATTCTTTCATTCCTTGGGGCAAGCTTTACCGGTGAAGAAAGACACAAAAGGCGGTTACAGAAAGTTGAGGCCCTTGAAAAGAAACAGGGTTAGAAAGAAAAGGAATCCATTATTAATAATTGTTTAATACATTTTCATGAAGCAACAATACAAAATTCTTTTTTGCGACATAGGAGGGGTATTACTTACCAACGGATGGGGACACGAGGCCCGCCTGGCCGCAGCCAAAAAATTCAAACTGGATTATGAAGAAATGGATGTGCTTCACGATTTCATCTTCAATGTATATGAAATGGGTAAAATTTCCCTTGACTTTTACCTTGATACGGTAGTTTTTAATCACCCAAGGGATTTCTTCAGAGATGAATTTAAAGATTTCATATTTGAGCAATCGGCGGAACTACCGCAAATGCTCGTTTGGTTTAAAGAATGGAAAAAAAAACATCCCGGCATTAAAATTATATCCATCAATAATGAAGCAAAGGAACTTAATGAATACAGGATTAATACTTTTAAGCTGCACGATTTCTTTGATGCATTTGTTTCTTCCTGCGAAGTTGGTATGCGTAAGCCGGACCCGGGCATATTCAGGCTGGCTCTTGGTATAGCCCAGGCAAAGCCTTTCGAATGCCTGTATTTCGATGACCGCCCTATGCTTGTTGAAGCCGCAAAGAAAGAAGGAATACATGCATACCATCACGAAGGGTTCGACCGGACCAGGAAGGTTATTGAGAATGCTATAAGCTAATCATTTCCTATATTGGAAAACGAAGTGCATATCTAAGTCTTATTTACCGGGCTTGCCCAATCCCTGATTTTTGTAAATGGTAATTTGAGAAGATAGGCTACCGATAATTCCTGTTGGTCACTATAGGAAGGAACGCCTATCAAAATTTCCCTGTTTGTAAATTGTAAGCGGGCAGTTTTATGCAGGCGGTCCCAGGTTGATAATATAGATGAATAGTTACTATCGGTTTCATCCTTCACAACCGAATGATGAATTCCATGCATCCTCGGAGTAACGATGAGCAGATTCAGAATTTTTTCTAACCTCAATGGAATTTTCAGGTTACTGTGATGAAAAAGCACCTCTCCCTCAAAAATAATTTCATAAATAATTACCATCAATGGTGTGGCGCCGGATAAAAAAACAAAGGTTCCCCTGAACAATAATGAGCCGATCATAATGAAATCTGATGGCAGTAGTCACATCGAGATCAGGGTCTTTATGATGAACAAGATGAAACCTCCATAAAAGAGGAATAAGGTGATTTAGCAGGTGCCATATATAATTGGCATAATCAAAAATCAGGAATGAAATAAGCACCTTTCCCCGTTAAGGTATTTCATACAAATAATTAAGGCCGAAATGTAATTTTTCATTTTGAATAGTAAGCCAGATCATTGCGGGCAGGAACATAAACCTGAGCAATATAAACGATGGAATAGAAACTACGTTATTTATAAATGCACGCTGCCATTGCTTTTGTACTCTTTTCCTAAGTTCAAATTTTGACTCAAGAATAAATAGTACGCAAAAAACTATGATCAAAATAGGGATACCTTTCCAGTCAAAAATTTGGTGTATGGGGTTCATTTATGCGGATTTTGCTTTGAAAATTTCCGATATAATAGCAAGAGATTTTTTTGTGAAATGCCTAAGTAATACAATAGCCAGATAAAGTAGAAGGGTCCCTGCGTTTTATATATTCCATTCACAGGTATTTTCTTGCGGAAGTTACAATAGTACTGTCAATTACCTTGAACAAAGAAAATCGTTTAAGCCGGCGAATGATTTCCTGGTCTTCCATTATTAAAGGTCTTTCGTTAAACCCGCTGCACTTTTCAAATACTTCTTTGGTTGCAAATAGGCCCTGGTCCCCAAACCGGACTCCGTTAATATTAAATCTTGTGAACCATGCATTGGCTTTTAAAACCAATGATCATGATCAAAGGCAAGCCGGAAGCATCCGGAATGGAATTGATTATTAAAAGCAACAATGATCTTTTCTGAAAACCCCGGAGCCGGAACTGAATCTGCATGGAGGAAGAAAAGTATTTTACCTGAGGCAATAGCTGCTCCGTCATTCATTTGAGCTGCCCTGTTCAAGCCTGCTACTACTACAGTTTTTGCCTTTGTGTTTTTTGCAAATTCAATTGTATTATCTGCGCTGCCACCATCTGCTATAATGATTTCATTGATATTGGCCGCATCCCTTTCATTCACTAAATGCAAAATTGTACTGCTTATGTTTAATGCTTCATTTAGTGTAGGAATTATAATACTGATCATTTCTTCCGGATAAACATTTTGTAATTTAATTAAAGCAGAAAAGGCAAGTCCGGCCAAACTCAAAAGCTACCCTGGAATGAATTTATCGTTATAAGGTCTCAAAGAGCTTATCGCTTAATTGAATCTATCTGGGCTAAAGGGATCAATGTTTATGCTTAAAGGTTCGTTATTTACAATTTCAGTTACTAATTTACCCGTAGCAGCTCCAAGGCTCAATCCGACCATGGAATGACCGGAAGCAATTACCAGGTTTTCATATTTCCTAACCCTGCCTATATAAGGTAATCCGTCCGCAGAGCAGGGCCTGTATCCATACCATATCGTATCTAATGGTGGTAAAGGAATGTCAAATGACGGTATATATTTTTTCACTGATTCAAGAATAGCTTTTACCCTCCCGATTTTAGGTGGTGTGTTTGTCGATGTAATTTCCATTGTGCCGCCAATCCTGATCTTATTTTCACCCAGCGGTGTCAGCGCCACCCTCGATTCTGTAAGTATAATGGGATGATTAATTGTATAACCGGAATTTTCTAATGTTATGGAATATCCCCTGCCTCCAACCAAAGGGATCTTCAAATTCAGTTTTGCAGCCAGTTCGCCGCTCCAGCTACCTGAAGCCAGAACAAAATGGTCCGCTATATATTCTGAAGACCCTGTTTTTACTCCCTTCAATTTTTTGCCATCTGTGATGAAATTGGTTACTTCTTCATTTGTAATGAAACGGACATTATTTTTTTTAAGAGATGAAATCAGGCAATGCATTAATTCATTTGGATTTAAGTGGCCATCGCACAAATAATATATTCCGCCCAGGATATCCACATCAATGCCCGGTTCCATTTCTGCCGCTTCATTTTTATCGAGCAGTTTTGCATCAATACCAAGACTTTTTGCCTTAGACACCATTTCTGCTTCATGGTGCATGGTTTTCTCCGTTTTAAAAAACTCCAGTAATCCCTTTTTTTCAAAATAAAAATTAAACCCTTCCTGCCTGTTTAATTCTTCATAGAGTTTGATGCTGAGTAAAGCTATATCACGTAAAGGAATGGCCGAAGAAGTTACATGCTTTTTGGTAGAGGACCTTACAAAATGGTAACCCCACTTTATTAAATTCATATTCAGAGCGGGTTGTATATAAAACGGACTTTTGGTACTGGTCATCCATTTTAAACCCTGTTTCACGATACCCGGCGATGCCAAAGGAACAAAGTGACTGGGGCACACATAGCCGGCATTGCCATACGAGCAGCTATCAAGCATGTCGGTTTTGTCGATTACGGTAACATTGTGACCATTTTGATTCAGGTAATAAGCGCTGCACAAACCAATAACACCTCCTCCGATAATAATTATATTAGCCATCTGTTAGTTTTTTTTGTTTTCATCAAGGCATTTGCTCCTTGAATATTTATTGTTCAAAGCACCTGGAATCCAAATGCATAAGGGTCATCTTCCGTATCAATGGTAATCGTGTTATGCCCGTATATCTTTGCCCATCCTTCAATGGAAGGGATGATCGCCTTTCTTTCACCAACGGATGTTACTTTTTCAATCTTACACGTAAACTTTGAGCCGATGATACTTTCGTGAACAAATGCTTCACCTTCTTTTAATTTTCCTTTAGCATACCATTGGGCCATTCTTGCCGAGGTGCCGGTGCCGCAGGGAGAGCGGTCGATGGCTTTATCTCCGTAAAAAACTGCATTTCTTGCCGAAGATGTTTTGTCAATCGGTTCACCCGTCCATAAAATATGAGAGCAGCTTTTGATTGTTGCATCTTCAGGATGTACAAATTCATGATGTTCATTGATTCTTTTTCTCATTACCCTGCTCCAGCTTACCAGCTGATCTGCTGAATAATTTTCTATTCCTTTGAAATTTTCCTGGACATCTACTATGGCATAAAAATTTCCACCGTAAGAAACATCTACGTATAATGTTTCCAGATCCGGGCATACCACTTCAATATTTTCTGCTGCAAGAAATGAGGCTACGTTGGTAAACTTTACTGATTTTACTTTTTCGCCCTGCATCTTGTATTCAATCATGATGAGGCCCGCAGGGGTTTCCAGGCGAACTATTCCGGGTATCTTTGGAGTAATTAATTTCTCTTCAATGCCGATGGTAATGGTGCCAATTGTGCCGTGGCCACACATCGGGAGGCAACCGCTTGTTTCGATAAATAATACGGCTATATCATTGGCAGGATCATGCGGGCGGTATAATATGCTGCCGCTCATCATATCATGGCCTCTTGGTTCAAACATCAGTCCCTTTCTGATCCAGTCAAATTCCTTTAAAAAATGCTGCCTTTTCTCACTCATATTTTCCCCCTTTAATTCAGGACCTCCGCTGACTACAAGCCTTACAGGATTGCCGCAGGTGTGTGCATCGATACAATAGAAAATATTTTTCATGATTTCTTTTTGCTTACAAACAGATTGATCATCTTACTCAGGAAGGATTAGGGATGCATGATGGTATTTTATAATGAAACGCTCTTATAATTTGACCGTTGTAACGTTTCCGGCTGTAAATAATCATCCAGGTTTGGTCTTGAGGCTATTCCATCATTTATAATTTTAAGAATTCTTTTTCTTTCATCACCTTCAAGGGTAAGCCTCGGGCCGCGCACCTTTTCGGTACCAATGCCAGTCTGTGCTTCGGCAAGTTTAATATACTGCACCAGTTTTGGATGAATGTCCAATTCGAGTAAAGGCATAAACCAGCGATAGATAGCTGTTGCTTCTTTTATATTACCTGCTCTGACCAATTTATAAATAACCACCGTTTCCGCAGGGAAAGCACATACCAGGCCTGCCACCCATCCATGCGCCCCCATCAGCATTTCTTCCATCGCCAGGGTGTCCACGCCGCATAAAATTTTAAACCGCTCTCCAAAGCGGTTCAGCATTCGGGTTACATTAGTTACATCACGGGTTGATTCTTTCACTGCCTGGATGTTTTTACATTCTGCTAATTCAGCAAACATATCCAACGTTACTTCAATTTTATAATCCACGGGGTTATTATAGATCATTATAGGTAATCCGGTTGATCCTGCTATCGTTTTGAAATAAGTAACCGTTTCCCTATGATCACTTTTATAGCGCATCGGAGGAAGCATCATGAGTCCTTTGCAGCCCCATTTTTCAGCCAGTTCAGCCTGCTGTAACGCATCACGTGTGGCTCCCTCAGCAATATTTAATAATACCGGTACCTTTCCTGCTACGCTTTCTACCGCAAATTTTACCAATACAGATTTTTCTTCAGTAGTTAATACACTTGATTCGCCAAGGGTGCCTCCAAGTATGACACCGTTCACTCCGGCTTTTAATTGCGCATCAAGGTTTTTCTTAAACATTGGAAGATCTAACTGATCATCATTCGTAAATTTGGTGGTGAGTGCAGGAAATACGCCGTTCCAGTTTATATGCATAAAAGTATTTTTTCCAAAGTTATTTGTTTTGCGCATTAAAAAGCCTGCGATTTACCTGGTTTATTATTATATTATATTGGAAATTGCAGTAATTATATTTAAAGGCTTTTTTAATGCCATAACGATTCCTCAAATATTTTAATAATCATGAAACAAGACTGAAAAAACATTCCTTGTTTGGCGAAAACATTTTTACATTTATTCTTCATCCCGCTAAAAGCTTGATAATGATAATCGAAATATTCAATAATTACTTAAAGAAGCATTTAATTAAAATTTCAGGCATTATTCTTTTATCGTGTAATACTACGCACAATATTGTGAAAAGCCAGGTTCCGGCAATTAACCAGGAAAAAATTGCTTATGATGACAGCGCGCTTGTACAAACTTCACCTCCCTATTTGCTGCCGTATAACAGGATTATTGATGGAGCGGGTACCATGGTTTCATTTGGCAGGGATATTTTGGAAAATCACAGCCTCGATGCGGTCTTGCTACCTGATAATAAAACTCTGGCTGTGGAAGACCGGTATGGAGTTGCATTTATAAATGTGAGATCAAAAAAGATCGTTTATCGTTTAGCCTATGATAGGGTTAACACTAGCCCGGGCACCATGAGTGTTTACAGTGGCATTAAAGTATTGGTAAGAGATAAGATGCCACACATTTTCTGGAGCGCCTCCGATCATTTGAAATCTTTTATATTGGAAGCAACATGGGATGGCAAAGAAGCATCCATAACGGATTCGTATTATTTTGATGCGGTTAGTCCCTATCCTTTGGCGCTTGCAAATGATCTGCAGGTTCAAAATGAAAATGGTGAGGATTATATGTACGTGGTGCTTAATGGCACGAATCAGTTGGTAAAAATGCATTTAAGTGATAAAAAAATGATCTGGCAAACCAATACGGGTATGGCTCCATATGGGATCGCCATAACCGGCAGCAAAGCCTATGTTACCAATTGGGCGGGTCCGGTTCCAACAGACAGCACCAGGGAAACTGCCGGTGTGCCTTACGGACACGTTTATATTAATCATGCAACCGGCGCTACGTCTATAGGAACTGTATCAATAATAGATATCATATCGGGCAGGTTAATAAAGGAAATTGAAGTTGGCCATCACCCTAATGACATTATCGCCAGTTCATCTGGTAATTACGTTTATGTTGCCAATGGTAACAGCGATAACGTTTCTGTGATTGTTACTTCCGGTGACACTTTAGGTGGAAATATTTCTGTGAAGCTCAACGGAGCAGGCGACGATTTTTTGGGTGATTCTCCCAACGCATTAGGCCTGAGTGATGACGATAATACCTTGTATGTAGCGAACGGTTTGGATAATGCAGTTGCGGTGATATCGTTACATAAAAATGACAATGCTAACGGTTCCACGTTGGGTACATTAAAGGGATTCATTCCTACGCAAGCCTACCCGGGCGGTATTGTCATAAACGGGAACCAACTGTATGTAACTAACCTCGAAGGAATAGGTGCACGGGTAAAATATGAAGGTGCTTTTAATTCTCACCTGCAGGAAGCAGTTGTTTCATTTATTGATTTGCCCGGTGATAAAGAACTGGCTGATTATACAGTGAAAGTGAAACGATTAAACCTTCAATTCCGTAATGTATTGACAAAGTTATTGCCCAGGCAAAATGTAAAACCAAGGCCTGTTCCTGAAAGAATAGGAGAGCCTTCATCTATTAAACATATTGTTTACATCATAAAAGAAAACAGAACTTACGACCAGGTTTTGGGCGATATGCCAGAAGGTAGGGGAGATACATCATATTGTGTTTTTGGGGACAGTATTACCCCAAATCAACATGCGATGGCCCTGCAATATGGTTTATTGGATAATTACTATGCCTCCGGAAAATCCTCGGCGGAAGGCCATCAATGGACTGATGCAGCAATGGTCAATGATTATGTTGAGAAAAGTGTAAGAGCCTGGTTTCGCAGTTATCCTCACGTGCAGCAGGATGCCCTCGTATACAGTGATGCAGGTTTTATCTGGAATAATGCTTTGGATCATGGCAAGACTGTCCGCATCTATGGCGAGGCTTGCGTTCCTCTTCTTGATCCGCAACAAAACTGGACGGATATTTATAATCTTTATCTCGGTAAAAAGCAATTTTATTTCAGAAACGTAACCACTATTTCAAGGGTTGAACCTATCATGAGCAAATCTTATCCATGCTACGACAGCCATAGGATCACTGACCAGCTTAGGGCCGATGCTTTTATCACCGAGTGGAAAAATTTTGAACAAAGTACCATGGATTCATTGCCTGATCTTATGATCATGGCTCTACCGGATGACCATACCGCAGGAATGGAACCCGGCTTTCCTACACCACGCGCAGCCGTTGCTGATAATGACCTCGCATTGGGGAGAATTGTTGATGCGATCACCCATAGCAAATATTGGGACAGCACGGCAATTTTTGTAACGGAAGATGATTCTCAGGATGGATGGGACCACATTTCTGCATACCGCACTACTTGCTTTATTATTAGTCCTTTTTCAATTGCCCAAAAAGTGATGCATACTGATTACAACCAAACCTGCATGGTACGTACGATAGAACAAATATTGGGCATTCCGCCTATGAATAAAATTGATGCAACCGCAACGCCTATGTTTGAATGTTTTGATTCCATAACCCGCGCAACCCCCTATCATTTCCGTCCTAACCGGATTCCTTTGGACGAAATGAATAAGGGTTTATCCTTTCTAAATGGTAAGGCAAGAAAATTCGCTGAGCTCTCCATGCAGAAACAATTCGAACATATAGACGGCGGTAACGATGACCTGCTGAACCGTATCATATGGTATGCAACAATGGGCGACAAGAAATATCCGGTAAAAATGACCTTGGGAAATAAAGACGAGGATTAAGCAAAATAAAAATTACCTCCTTTAAAATCCATAACAGTATGTAACTCCCCCTTTGAGGAATGATAAACAAACCTGAAAAAATACGACAGCATTAATCATTTGAACAGAATCGTAATTTCAGTTCTTCACAATTCCAACTGGCTGGTATATACGCTGGTTGCCGCATCTTTTTCATCATTGCTTAAGAAACCGATCCATGTTTCAGCGGCTAAGCCTTGTATATTCTGAATAGGTAATATTGCCTCACCGTTACTTCTCGTTCCTGAGTTCAATGAATAAATTATTAGATGTAAACCTGGAAAGAAAGCTACCAGGATTACCTTGTTTCCGGCCCTGGCAGTTCCGGTACCTGTGTTATCTGTTCATTTAAAAAGAATATTTCCTGTTTCATCTATAGCTGCTGAAGCCTTTTCAGCAGCCGGCAAAAGGCCCTTTGAAATAAGCACTAACGGGTAGGAGATAAACGTATCCGGGTATTTGCCGTTAATGGCCAGGTTCATAATCGTGCTGGTGGCTCTGTTATAACCGGTACCGGTATCGCCATATGCTGGAAAAGCCTTATTAAAGAAACCATTGCCTGAAAACGCCGGCTTCAACCATTCTACGTCTTCAAATGCCAGTACCAGTCCGGTAGCAGCCATTAAAAAAAAGAGCAGGTAAAAAATAGAATAGATATATTGAACCATCACGTAATGGCTTCTGTTTTAGGTCTCAACTGGATAATTCAAAGCGTTTTTAATCCTGATTCGTAACTTTTTTTCTTTTGAAACAGCAACCTCTATACCAATGCGCCACAATAATAATATGGAGAGCCCAAACCCGATATATTTATGCAGCATCCATAACTTATCACTTTACTCATGAGCCACACTACGGGCCTGCTTATCTGTTATGGTACCACCGCCATGCTGAACCTGTTGCTGCACCATGCTTATATTATTGCTTGTTTTAAACAGTGTTGAGGCGAATATTACGGTAATGATGGTTGCTGTAAAAAACAGGAATGCCAGCCAATGCCAGGCGCGTATGGAAGCGGGCTTTGGTTCCCGGAAAAACAAAGCCTTATCATTTTGATCATTAAGCATATTATTATTTTTTGATAAAGTAAATGAATTGAGAGCATTAAAAAAAATCCGTCTTTTAAACAGTATTCATTTAGGTATATTCTTAAACCCAAAACCCACGAAAATCGCAGGCGTTGCTATTTGTCAGTCTTTCATTTTTTGTTGGTAAATTCCTGGGATTAATTTGCCGTGAATGACCTGGTCACCGATGGTGAAAATATAGATCAGCGGTTGCCGCGGAATGGCACCGAGGTTGTACTGAATACTTCGGTCATCACCTGCCGGCAGGTCACCTTCAAAGACGATAGCTACCTTTCTTCCCAACACATCATAGATCACAAGCGATCCCCTGCCGGCTACTGAAGTCTTCAGGTTGAAGTGTACGATGGATGAATATGGGTTCGGGTAGGCTGTTACCAAGGTGGTAATTTCATTTGTTACCATGGGAATGGAAGGTGCCCATGAGACTGTTGTGATGGTTGCCGTAAAGGGATATTGGAATCCGGTTCCGGTATTATACAGAGAGGCTACTTCTGATGAA